>Ga0209257_1000086_pt1 | contig 287437 bp, 250 predicted proteins | sample AraplaCvi_mCL_r2_FD_184277 | JGI IMG/M metagenome (GOLD analysis project Ga0209257, IMG submission 184277) | Arabidopsis root microbial communities from North Carolina, USA - plate scrape MF_Cvi_mCL_r2 (SPAdes) (version 2) | ecosystem: Host-associated > Plants > Roots > Endosphere | place... | reverse complement strand
TTCTCGACTATAGGGCGTCAAACGGGCATTTTTATGGTTGTTCATCCGGGCTCTTTGGGCGTGGACAGGTGTGGTAACCACCATTTTCCAAAGATGTCCCGGATGAACAACCTACTGAGAGATCACAGTTAGTCGGCTAAGCGCGAAGCGCGATCATTGGCCCGCCAAAGGCAGCCGACTGACAGTCGGCTCTACCTACAATTCCCCCCGTCATTCCACCCGCATCTTTCCAACCGTCACCCCACAAAAAACCCGGCACATGGCCGGGTCCTTTGCACTCATCCCGCAAGGCGATCACACCCGCCCGAACACCAGCGCGGCATTGGTGCCGCCGAACCCGAAGCTGTTGGACATCACCGTGTTCAACGGCATGTCCCGGGTTTCGCGCACGATCGGGAAGCCTTCCACCGCCGGGTCCAGTTCGCCGATGTTGGCCGAGCCGGCGATGAAGCCGTCGCGCATCATCAGCAGGCAGTAGATCGCCTCGTGCACGCTGGCCGCGCCCAGCGAGTGACCGGACAGCGCCTTGGTCGACGACAGCGGCGGAATCGCGTCGCCGAACACCTCGCGCACGGCCTTCAACTCGGTGACATCGCCGAGCGGGGTCGAGGTGCCATGCGTGTTGAGGTAGTCGATCGGGCCGGTCAGGTTCTGCATGGCCATGTGCATGCAACGCACCGCGCCTTCGCCGGACGGGGCGACCATGTCGGCGCCGTCGGAGGTGACGCCGTAGCCGACCAGTTCGGCATGGATGCGCGCACCGCGCGCCACGGCATGGTCGTAATCTTCCAGCACCAGCATGCCGCCGCCTCCGGCGATGACGAAGCCGTCGCGGTCCTTGTCGTACGGACGCGACGCGGTGGCAGGGGTGTCGTTGAAGCGGGTGGACAGCGCGCCCATCGCATCGAACATGACGCTCATCGACCAGTGCAGGTCTTCACCGCCACCGGCGAACATCACGTCCTGGGCGCCGTGGCGGATCAGGTCGGCGGCGGCGCCGATGCAATGCGCCGAGGTGGCGCAGGCGGCGGACAGCGAATAGCTCAGGCCCTTGATCTGGAACGCGGTGGCCAGGCAGGCCGACACGGTGGAGCACATGGTGCGCGGCACCATGTACGGGCCGACCTTGCGCACGCCACGCGCGCGCAGGATGTCGGCCGATTCCACCTGCCACTGGCTGGAGCCGCCGCCGGAACCGGCGATGAGGCCGGTGCGCGGGTTGACCACCTGTGCTTCGTCCAGGCCGGCATCGGCGATGGCGTCGCGCATGGCGATGTAGGCGTAGGCGGAGGCATCGCTCATGAAGCGCTTGAGCTTGCGGTCGATCTGCGCGTCCAGGTCCAGTTCGATGTTGCCGCCGACGTGGCTGCGCAGGCCGGCTTCGGCATGGTCGGGCAGGCTGCGGATGCCGGCACGGCCTTCACGCAGGGCGGAAGACACCGTGTCCAGATCGTTGCCCAGGCACGAGGTGATGCCCATTCCGGTAATGACGACGCGACGCATCAGAAGTTCTCGGTAGAAGTGAACAGACCTACGCGGAGGTCCTTGGCGGTGTAGATTTCGCGGCCATCGACCAGCATGCGCGCATCGGACTGCGCCATGACCAGCTTGCGGTTGATGACGCGGGTGATGTCGATTTCGTAGCTGACGCGCTTGGCGTCGGGCAGCACCTGGCCGGTGAACTTCACTTCACCGCAGCCCAGTGCACGGCCACGTCCGGGGGCGCCCAGCCAGGTGAGGTAGAAACCGGTGAGCTGCCACATCGCATCCAGGCCCAGGCAACCGGGCATCACCGGGTCGCCGATGAAATGGCACCCGAAGAACCACAGGTCGGGGCGGATATCCAGTTCCGCGCGCACGTAGCCTTTTCCGTGTGGACCGCCTTCATCGCGGATGTCGGTGATGCGATCGAACATCAGCATCGGATCGTTGGGCAGGCGACCGCTGCCCGGCCCGAACAGTTCGCCGCGGGCACTGGCCAGCAGCTGTTCGCGCGAGAACGCGTGGAGACGAGTCATGGAAAACGCAATCCTGGAGAGGTGGACATCGGGGTTGCCGGCGCTGGACGCGGCGGATGGTTGCCGTTGAAAGTGCCCAAGAGTGCAGAGTAATTTGCATTCAATCAAACGTTTTAACCGTACGCTGGCGTAGTGTTTTCAGCTTGAAAAACGCATGTCGTTGTTATGAAAAGACCATACTCAAGCGTGTGGCTGTAATCTTGTTCATCTGTTCCTGCCGTCACACCCCCTGAGCTGCCGCCGTGTCCGCACAACGCAAGATCATCCACGTCGACATGGACGCGTTCTACGCGTCGGTGGAGCAGCGCGACGATCCGACGCTGCGCGGGCTGCCGGTGGTGGTAGCGTGGAAGGGGGCGCGTTCGGTGGTGTGCGCGGCGTCGTACGAGGCGCGGGTATTCGGGATCCGTTCGGCGATGCCGGCGTTGCGGGCGGAGCGGCTGTGTCCGGATGCGGTATTCGTGCCGCCGGATTTCGTGCGCTACAAGGCGGTGTCGCGGCAGGTGCGGGAGATTTTCCTGCGGCATACGGATCTGGTGGAGCCGTTGTCGCTGGATGAGGCGTATCTGGATGTGACGGTGCACAAGGGGGGGATGACGGTGGCGACGGAGATCGCGGCGCTGATCCGCACGCAGATCCGGGAGGAGACGCAGTTGACGGCGTCGGCGGGGATCGCGCCGAACAAGTTCCTGGCGAAAATCGCGTCGGATTGGCGCAAGCCGGACGGGCAGTTCGTGGTGCCGCCGCACCGGATCGATCAGTTCCTGATGCCGCTGCCGGTGAAGCGGGTGCCGGGGGTGGGCAAGGTGATGGAGGGCAAGCTGTCGGAGCTCGGGATCGTGACGGTGGGCGATCTGCGGGGGTTGCGGCTGGAGGAGCTGGAAGGGCGCTTCGGCAGTTTCGGTGCGAGTCTGTACCGGCGTGCGCGCGGTATCGATGAGCGTCCGGTGGAACCGGACCAGCCGGTGCAGTCGATTTCGTCGGAGGACACGTTCGCGGAGGATCTGCCGCTGGAGGCGCTGGAGCCGGCGATCGTGGCGCTGGCGGGCAAGACGTGGAACGCGACGCGGAAGACGGACCGGATCGGGCACACGGTGGTGCTGAAGTTGAAGACGTCGCAGTTCCGGACCATCACGCGCAGTTTCACGCCGGAATCGCCGCCGGAAACGCTGGAGGAGTTGCGCGATATCGCGCTTGCGTTGCGCGCGCGCGTGGATTTGCCGTCAGAGACGCGCTATCGCCTGGTGGGTGTGGGATTGGGCGGGTTCCGCGAGCGGGAGCCGGTCAGCCAGATGGGGCTGTTTGACTGAAGCAACCGCAACCGCAACCGCAACCGCAACAGCAACAGCGGGGTTTCATTGCTACGGGTAGCGGGCCGGCGGGGGCGGGTTGGCGGGACACGCCGTGAACCCATCCTTGGGGGCTTGTAGAAAACATCCATGTTTTCTACAAGCCCGCCAACCCGCCCCCGCCGGCCCGCCCAAGCTGGGCTGGCACCCTATGGACAGCGGGAGCAACTGCGCGTTGCAACCGACCGCAGGAACTTGAAGGCACTGTCCTCAGATCGGTGGGACGACGGTAGCGCCGCATCCCAATCGACCGCCGATGGCAATGGGACGCGCGGTGGGGCATGAAAAGCACCACATGCCGCGCATCACCACTCTCGATCAATACGCCGCGGTCGCAATCGTCCGCACGTACTGCGGCTTCTCGATCTCACTCACGAACGCATCGGCGTAATCGGCGTAACTGATCCGGCTGTGCCCGTCGGCGCCGACCAGGAACTGCTTTGCCTGCGTGCGGAACCCACCCTTCTGCGGTCCCGGTCCGATTTCAGCCGCCGGCGAATAGAACGTCCAGTCGAGGTCGTCCACGTTCTGCAGCAGGTTGAAGGCTTCGCGCGCGGCGAGGGCGACCGGCTTGTACGCATCGGGGAAGCCTTCGGTGTCGACCAGCTGTACACCGGGGGCGACTTCGAGGGTGCCGGCGCCGCCGACCATCAGGAAGCGCGGGACGCCGGCCTGGCGGGCGGCCTTGACCAGCTCGGCGGTGACGGTGGTGACGGTGGACGGGTCATCGCCGGGGCGCGGGCCGAAGGCGCTGGCCAGGACGTCGTGGCCGGCGATCACGGCGGCGAGGGCGTCGGTGTCGTCGAGGGCGGCGACGGCGAGCTGGGCGCCGTCGAGCTCGGCGGGCAGGCCGCTGTCGCGACGGACGATGGCGGTGACCTTGTGGCCACGGGCCAGGGCCTGGCGGGTGATTTCACGGCCGATGTTGCCGGTGGCACCGACGAGGGCGATCTTCATGGGGTGGGTTCCGTTGCGGGAGGAAGGCCAGCATATGCCCCTGAAACCGGACGAAAAACCGCGTATAACGGGCTAATTTGTTGCGCGGATCGATCAGATGGACCGTCTTGCTGCGATGCAGGTGTTCGTGGAGGTGGCCGAGCGCGGCAGCCTGACCGCGGCGGCGGAGGCCCTGGACATGTCGCGGGCGATGGTGACCCGGTATCTGGCGGAGGTGGAGACGTGGCTGGGGGCGCGGCTGCTGCACCGGACCACGCGGCGGATCAGCCTGACCGGGCCGGGGGAGGCGGCGTTGCTGCGTTTCCGGCAGATGCTGGCGATCGGGGATGAGCTGCAGGGCGAGGTGGCCAGCGATAACCCGGAGCCGCATGGGGTGTTGCGGGTGACGGCCAGTGTGTCGTTCGGGCAGCTGCACCTGGCGGCGGCGGTGGCGGAGTTCGTGCGGCGGCACCCGCTGACGCGGGTGGAGTTGTTGCTGGTGGACCGGGTGGTGAACCTGGTGGAGGAGCGGGTGGATGTGGCGGTGCGGATTTCGCGGGCGATCGACCCGGCGCTGATCGCGCGCTGGCTGGCGCCGTGCCGGTCGGTGTTGTGCGCGGCGCCTTCGTATCTGGCCGAGCGGGGCACGCCGGTCAGTGCCGATGCATTGGCGGGGCATAACTGTCTTACCCATCACTACGTGGGGAAAAGCGTGTGGCAGCTGCAGCGGCAGGGGCGTGCGATTTCGGTGGCGGTGGGCGGCAACATCAGTGCCAACGAGGCGTCGCTGTTGCTGGAGGCGGTGCGGGCGGGGGCGGGGATTGCGATGTTGCCGACGTACCAGATCGCGCCGCTGCTGCGTTCGGGTGAGCTGGTGGAGGTGTTGCCGGAGTACCAGGTGGAGGAGATGGGCATCCATGCGGTCTATGCGTCGCGGCGGCAGTTGCCGGCGGTGATGCGCAGCTTTTTGGATTTCCTGGTGGAGCGGTTTGCGGGGGAGGCGTTCCTGGCGCGGATCTGACGCGTCTTGATCTGGCTTCGCGTGGGACACGCAGGGCGTGTCGGTACAATCATTCTCCCCACCACGTACAGGCGATTTTTCCTTTGTCCTATCCTTACCCGCTGGTGATTTTTGATCTGGACGGCACGCTGGTCGACAGCGCGGCCGATATCGCCGAGGCGCTCAACCGTACGCTGGAAGACTGGCAGCTGCCCCGCGTGCCTGAAGCCACGGTGCTGACCTGGATCGGTGATGGCGTTCGCCGCCTTGTCGAGCAGGCCTTCACCGCGGCCCGCAGCGATATCGATCTGGATCGCGTGATGCCTGGTTTCATGCGCCACTACGAAGCGTGCCTGCTGCGGAGCCCGCGGTTGTATGACGGCGTGGTGCCGGCGCTGGAGGCATTGCGCGCGCGCAAGGTGACGCTGGCCATCTGCACCAACAAGCCGTCAGCCATGGTCGCGCCGCTGCTGGCCCATCTGGGTGTGCAGGACTTCTTCGAGAAGGTACTGGGTGGCGATTCGCTGCCCGAGCGCAAGCCCAGCGGGGTGCCGCTGCGGCATATCGCCGCTGCGTTCGACGTGGCCCCCACGGCCGCGCTGATGGTGGGGGATTCGATCACCGACTATCGCGCCGCGGTGGATGCGGGCATGCCGGTGGCGCTGGTGCGTTACGGGTATCCGCGCGGGTTGGATCTGGACACGGTGGAGGCGGTAGCGGTGGTGGACGATCTGCGGGCGTTGCCCGGGTTGTAGGGCGGTCGTGGCGCCGTGCCGACCAACGGTCGGCACCTACCGTGCTCGTGGAGCGGCGGTGACGCCGAGCCGTGCTCGTGGAGCGGGCGTGACGCCGTAGCGTGCTCGTGGAGCAGCTGTGACGCCGAGCCGTGCAGGTGCATCCGGTAGCGCCGGCCGTTGGCCGGCACCTCGCGATGCCGGCCAACGTCGGTTTACTTCGGCTGGTAACGCACGCTCAGGCGGTACTCGCGGCCCGGCTGGTTGTACCAGGCCACCGTTTCGTAGTCGCGGTCGAACAGGTTGCTGACCCGGCCCAGCACCGACCAGTCGCGGCTGATCGCATATTCCAGGCGCAGGTCCACGGTGCCGTACCCGGCCAGGCGCACGGTGTTGTCGGCATTGTCGTAACGCTTGCCGGCAGCGGTCGCGGTCACGCCGGCGCGGAAGCCGCCGAAGCTGCGGTCGATGTCCAGGCGCGCGGTGTCCTGCGCACGGCGGGCCAGCCAGTTGTCGAACTGCGCACTGCCGTCGGTGCGGTTGCGCGGGTCGGTGTGGCTGAGCTGCGCGCTGAGATCGAAACCGGCCACGCTCAGCGCGCCGGTCAGCTCGGCGCCGCGGATGCGCGCCTTCTCCACCTGCGACATCATGAAGGTGGTGGCGTCGTAGGTGATCAGGTCATCGATGCGGGTTTCATACACATCCAGGCCCCAGCGCCAGCTGTCGCCCTGCTGGGCGATGCCAAGGTTGGCGCTCTTGGATTTCTCGGGATCCAGCCCGGGCACGCCGCTCCACGGGTCATACAGGTCACTGAAGGTCGGCGCCTTGAACGCGGTACCGTAGCTGGCATTGAGGCGGAAGCCGCCGCCCAGTTCCATGCCCCAGCCCAGGCTGCCGGTGGTGTGGTTGCCGAACTGCTCGTTGTCGTCGTTGCGCACGCTGGCCTGCAGGTGGTGCGCGCCGAAGCGGCCCTGGTACTGCACGAACACGCCGGTGTTGTCGCGGCTGTCGACAAGATAGCCCGCGCTGCTGCCGTCCAGGTTGTCCTGGCTCCAGTCCACGCCGGCGCTGAGCAGCTGGCCGTCGGCGATGCCCACGTCGGCCTGCACCGAGGCGCTGTCGCGGTGGGTCTGCGCGGCGCCCAGCCAGGTGCTGTCATTGTAGTTGTCCGACTCGTTGTCGGCGCGGCCGACGTTGGCGGTCAGGGTGAAGCGCTCGCTGGGCGCGTAGCGGACCTTGCCGCCCAGCACCTGCTGCAGGGTTTCGGAGTAGTTGTAGTAGCCGTCGTAGTGGCTCTCGCCTTCGGCGCGCAGCGCGGTGCCTTCCACGCTCAGGCTGTCGGTCAGCGTGTAGCCGCCGCGCAGGCTCATCGACAGGTTGCGGTAGCCGTCGCGGTCGGGTTCGTTGGCGCCGCAGCCGGCGAAGGTGACCGGATCACCGTTGCAGGCATTGATGCCGTCGGTGTGCTGGTAGGCGATGTCGGTGCCGAACCAGCCGCGCGCGCCGGTGCCGCCGAAGCCACCGCTGGCTTCGCGCAGTCCGTTGCTGCCGCCGCCCAGCTGCAGGTGCGGGGCGAAGTCGCCGGCATTGCGGCGGGTGAAGATCTGGATCACGCCACCGATCGCATCGGCGCCGTACAGGCTGGACTGCGGGCCGCGCACGATTTCCACGCGCTCGATCTGCGCCAGCGGCAGGTCCTGCAGCATGGCCAGGCCGAGGTCGCCGGTGTTGATGCGCACGCCATCCACCAGCACCAGGGTGTGGGCCGAGTTGGTGCCGCGCAGGAACAGCGAGCTCTGCTTGCCCAGCCCGCCGCTGTTGTTGAGGTTGATGCCGGCGCGACCGCGCAGCAGGTCCTGCAGCGACGGCGCCTGGCTGCGCTCGATTTCGGCGCGGTCGATCACCTGCGCCGGCGAGATGCTGTCCTGCAGGGCAATCGGGGTGCGCGTGGCGGTGACCAGGATCGGGTCGAGCGCGCGGGCATCGTCCTGCGCGGCGGCCAGCAGGGGCAGCGCGGTCAGCACGGCCAGGGTAAGCGTTTGGATCTGCAGCTTCATCGGTGACTCCATGCACCGCGCACGCCCGCGCGGCAAAGTGGGGGGCGGTGGTCAACGGAGGCACGCGACGGTGGGCAGCGCGCACGGCACTGCTTGCCGTCGCCATGCCCGCCGCATCGCAACCAGTCGTCTTCCGGGCCGGTCTCCGGGCTTGCGGGCCGATGGCGGACCATCGCACCAGGCGCCTTCCCATGCCTGCGCACAGTGACGTATTGCCTGGCGTTCCACGCTTACCGTTGCGGGGGCAGCGCCGGCCTGGCAGCAGGCAGGACCTGTTGCGTCACCGGCTTCCCGTTTCAACCTGCCGGCATGCGCCGCAGGTCACCTGAAAGTGCGCGCAGTGTAGAGCAAAGCCGGGCAGGCGGCGCAGCGCAGGGCGGGGTGGTGCGGCGCGAGCGGTTAGAATGCGCCTCGCTTTACAACGTGGTTCCCATGAAAAAGACGTGGTTGCAGCACCTTGGGCGGCGGATCCATTGCGGGACACCGGCATGATCCTGGATCTGATCCGGCATGCCGCCACCGGCCGCGACGACCACCTGGATGGCCGTACCGATCCCCCCGTCGAGGTGGAGGGCGCCGACCTGATCTGTGCGCGCTACGCGGACCTGCCGTGGCAGCGCGTGGTCAGCTCGCCGCGTCAACGGGCCCTGGCCACCGCTGCTGCGCTGGCGCTGCCGCGCGGGCTGGAGGTGATGGCCGACGAGGAATGGGGAGAACTGGATTTCGGCGACTGGGATGGCCAGCCGCTGGATGCGCTGCCGTTGCAGGCGCTGCAGGCGTTCCACCTGGACCCGCATGCGAACCCGCCGCCACACGGCGAAAGCTGGGGCCATTTCGAGCGCCGCATCGCGCGCGCGCTGCACCGCCTGTTGGATGATCCCGATCCGGTACCGACCGTCATCGTCAGCCACGGCGGGCCGCTGCGCATGGTGCTGTCGCAGGTGTGCGGGCTGCCGATGGCGATGTGCTGGGCGCTGCGGATCGACCACGGGACGCGGCTGCAGCTGCGGGTGGAGCGGGACGAGGGGGCGCTGTGGGGCGAGCTGCTGGAGCTGCGTAGTGCCACGCCCTGCGTGGCTGACTGAACCTGGCACCACGCGCAGCCCCGCAGCGCGTGGCGCTACGTCCGGTCTTCGTTGTCCAGTTCGAAGGGTGCGTCGTCGCCTTCGTCATCGTTGACCACGGTGCGGTCGTAGACCGGGCCGGAGGCGGGCGGGGCCTTCTTCAGCGGGTTGTCGGCGATGATCGCGTCGTACTCGGCCACCAGCTCCGCGCGACGCGCCTCCGGCAGCTCCTGCCAGTGGCAGTCCTGCAGCGCGCCTTCCAGCGAGTACAGCAGGTTGAGGCTGGGCTTGAAACCGGCGCGACGCACTTTCACGAACGCGCCCACCGCGCCGGCGGCGGTGAGGTCCTCGGCCGTGCGCAGACCGACCTGGCGCAGCCAGGCCGCGCTCTTGGGGCCGATGTTGCGCAGCTTGGCGCTCATCCCAGGGCCTCGATGAAGACCGCCGCGATCGCTTCCAGGCCCGCCTGGTCGTCGGCATCGAAGCGGGCCAGCACCGGGCTGTCCAGGTCGAACACGCCGATCAGGGTGTCGCCCTTGACCAGCGGCACCACCAGTTCCGAGCGCGAGGCCGAATCGCAGGCGATGTGGCCGGGGAAGGCATCCACGTCCTCGATGCGCTGGGTCCTGCGCTGCGACGCGGCCGCACCGCACACGCCCTTGCTGAGCGGAATACGCACGCAGGCGGGCAGGCCCTGGAACGGGCCGACCACCAGTTCGGTGCCGTCGAAGAAGTAGAAGCCCACCCAGTTCAGCTGCGGCAGGGCGTGGTAGACCAGCGCCGACAGGTTGGCGGCATTGGCGATGCGGTCGCGTTCACCGTGCACCAGGGCGCGGGCCTGGGCCAGCAGCTGGCCGTACTGTTCCGGCTTGCTGCCGGTGAGCGTGGAGGTATCGAACATGGCCGAAGTCTAGCAAGTGCGGCCGCTGCCGGACCGCCCGGGCGCGGAACGCTGCGGTGCCGGCGTGCCAGGCCCGATAATGGCCGCCCCTGTTCATCGGTACGGCCATGTCGCTCCCTGCCTTCCCCGCGGCCTTCTACGTCACCGGTACCGACACCGGTATCGGCAAGACCTTCAGCAGCTGCATCCTGCTGCACGCGCTGCGCCAGCGCGGCCGACGCGCGGTGGGCATGAAGCCGGTCGCCAGTGGCTGCGCGTCGACCGCGCATGGGCTGCGCAATGAAGACGCCACCGCGCTGCTGGCGGCCAGCGACCCGACCCCGGCCTATGAGGACCTGAACCCCTACGCGCTGCCGCTGCCACTGGCGCCGGAACTGGCCGCCGCCGCCGCGGGCGTGACCCTGTCGCTGGCACCGATCGACGCCGCGTTCGGCCGCTTGCGTGCACAGGCCGACACCGTGGTGGTGGAAGGCGTGGGCGGCTGGCTGGCGCCGCTGTCCACCCATCTGGATCAATCGCATCTGGTCCAGGCGTTGCAGCTGCCGGTGGTGATGGTGGTCGGGCTGCGGCTGGGGTGCCTGAACCACGCGCGGCTGACCGCGCAGGCCATTGCCGCCAGCGGCGCCCGCTGCATCGGCTGGATCGCCAACGAGGTGGACCCGCAGATGCAGTGCATCGACGACAACGTCGCCCTGCTGAAGGCGCGGCTGCCGATGCCGTGCTGGGGGCGCCTGCCGTATGCACCGGGTGCGGACCCGGCGCTGCTGGCCGCCGCCCTGGCGTTGCCCATGCAGGAATTCTGAAGGTCGGGCAGAAGATAGGCACCTACTATCGCGGGCCGCACAGCCCTGGTGACCCCCCGCGATGCTACGTTCCACACAGGCGGAGCCGAACCCGGCCCACCGGTTCATCACCTCTCCCCGTGCGCCCGCCGCTCGGGGCAACGCAGACGCCCGCGAGGCGGCACCGGTGTCGCCCCGGCTGGCCCTGAATGGCCTGCGCAATGGGCAGGCACCGCGGGCCCCGCGTGACGCCGCCGGCGGCGAATCCATCAACGCCCGCATCAATGACCTGTTCGCGCGCGTGCGCCAGCAGGAGCGCGGCCTGGACGTGAGCCCGCCCAAGGTCACCTCCTGCATCGCCTTCCCGCCGCGCACCGACGCCAACGGTGCGATGGCGCGGGTCGTGCGCTCCCCGGACAACGCCGTGGACTGCCTGGTCCGCCTGCTGGACACGCCGCTGGCCGGGCGGGTCGCGATCATCAACCCGGCCGACAGCCGCCACCGCGGCGGTGGCCTCGGCGTGGACACGTTCCGCCACCAGCGCATGCCCGCCGAGGAAACCCTGTGCGTGCTGGGGCGCGGGGCCAAGGCCAGCCTCGATGCGGCCACGGGCTATCCGCTGGGTCCGGACAAGGTGGGCCAGCGCCAGCTGTATTCGGCCGGCCTGCAGATGCGGTACGACCGCGCCGTGCTGCAGGCCCTGTGCGACGTGAGTGGAACGCCCGGGGCGCGCTTGGAGGCGCAGCGGGATCTGTTGCTGGACGCGTCATTCGCGACGCCGTCGCGCAACGCGCCGCGTTACGACATGATCTCCATCGCCGCGCTTGATCGTCGTGACCAGCCCCAGATCGATGCGAAGGCGCTGTACACCGGCATGCTGCGCCAGTTCGCGCACGCCATGGTCAATGCCAAAGAGCACAAGGTCGAAACCTTCATCCTGGCGCTGCCTGGCAGCGGGCTGTTCTCCAGGACATCGCGCAGGCATGACGCCCCGGCCGATCCGCTTTACCAGCACGTGCTGGCACGCGCCGCGGTCGACGCGATCCGGTTGTTCAGCAGGGGCCTGCAACGGGTGGTGATTCCCTCGCACGGGAAGGAACTGGACGCGCTGATCGAGCTGTACCGGAAACAGCCCGTGCGGGTTCCGCCACCGGCTGCCGCCGCGCCCGCCGCGCCGCCGCGGCCTGGCCCGCGCATGCCACCGGTACCGGCGCAGCGGCACGCGCAGCCGCGTGCGCCCTTCTTCCGGTTGAGCCGGCCTGCACAGCTGCCGCGCAGCATGGGCGGGCTGCAGTACCAGGTCGAGCGGGAAAATCTTTCTCAGCAGCTCCATCCGGCAGTGGCCCGCGCCCTGCAATCGCTGATCGGCGATGGCAGCAAGGTGACGCTGCGGCGCGTGCATGGCGTGCCGGTGCCCACGCAGGGGCGGCAGCCGTACTGGTTCCTCTGCCGTGATCCGGACCCGAACGCCGGGCGCGCGCTGGTGAGCGTGCAGGTATCGCCCAGGCAGCGCCAGGTGTTCGAAGTGGTGTTCAGTCGCCAGGCGTTGCCGCAGCTGGCCAGCAGGGTCGCGCGCGCACCTGCGGCGTAACACCCCCTCCCGCTGCCCACCGCGTCAACGCGCCGACAACGTCGACACCAACCGCGGCTTTTCGCGGTACAGCTGCGGGTACATGCGGTGCAGCGCATCCACCTTCGGCTGGTCGTTGATGCGGATGTACAACGACTCCGGGTGCAGCGTGAGGTAGTTCTGGTGGTAGCCCTCGGCGGCGTGGAACGGTTTGCCGCCATCGACCGTGGTCACCACCGGTGCCGCGTACGCGCGTGCCTGCTGCAGCTGGGCGATGTAGGCGCGGGTGGCGTCGCGCTGCGCGGCGTCGTCGGCGTACACCGCCGAGCGGTACTGGGTGCCGTGGTCGGGACCCTGCCGGTTGAGCTGGGTCGGGTCGTGCACCACCGAGAAGAACACCTGCATCAGCTGGCCGTAGCTCACCTGGCTGGGGTCATAGGTCACCTGCACGGCCTCGGCATGGCCGGTGCCGCCCGCGCTGACCCGCCCATAGTTGGCATCGCCGGGGCGTCCGCCGATATAGCCGGACACCGCATTGTCCACCCCCTTGATGTGCTGGAACACACCCTGCACGCCCCAGAAGCAGCCCCCGGCGAACACCACCTGGGCGCGCTTGCCCGGCAGCGTCGGATTGGCCGCGCCGCGCGGTGCGGGCACGGCGACCACGGCCTCGGCCGGCGCGGCATGCGCCGGGCGCTCCAGGCTGAGTACCGCGGTGACGGTCAGGGTGGCGATCACGGCGGCAATGCCGCCGGCTACCAGTTTGTCCACGGAAAGTCGCATGGTCCGCTCCTGTCTCATCCGAAGGTAAAGGCGTAGGCGTGCACGCCCGGGTCGAGGAATTCGATCTCGAAGGTCCGTTCGCGCACCTCACCGGACTGGCGGATCAGCTGGTACAGGCGGTGCCCGTCGACCGTGCCGCTGCCATCGGGGGTGGCATCGCCACCGGCCGCGTCCCCCGGTACCTGCCCATCCAGGCGCACGCGGAAGCGCACGGGCTTGCCGTCCGCGCCGGGCGCCAGCACCAGGTGCAGGTCGCGGGCGTGGAAGCGGAACGCGATGCGTCCACCGGCCTGCTGCAGCTGGGCGTCTTCATCGCCCACGGTCCAGCGCCCGCCCAGCGCCCATTGGTTGAGCTGCAGGCGGGCAGGCACCGCGTAGTCGGCGGCCTGGTCGGCGCGCTGCACGCCGGGCGAGGCGAAGTGTTCCGCACGCGCGTGGCCCAGGTAGGTTTCCGGCGACTTCAGGTTGCGCATGTCGGCCTGGCGCTCCACGCCCTCGCGCGGGTTGGCCGCCGCCATCGCCATCGCCTGCGGTTCGTCGGGCAGGGTGGCGCCGTTCTCGCGCAGCAGCTGGCGGATGATCTGTTCGGACTGCGCGTAGTTGCCCTCACCGAAATGGTGGGCGCGGATCCGGCCCTTGCCGTCGATGAAGTAGTGCGCCGGCCAGTAGCGGTTGTTGAAGCCACGCCAGATCGCGAAGTCGTTGTCGATCGCCACCGGGTACTCGATCTTCAGGTCGTCCACCGCGCCCATCACGTTGCGCAGGTTGCGTTCGAAGGCGAACTCCGGCGCATGCACGCCGATCACCACCAGTCCCTGGTCGCGGTAGCGCTGTTCCCACTCGCGCACATAGGGCAGCGCGCGCAGGCAGTTGATGCAGGAGTAGGTCCAGAAATCCACCAGCACCACCTTGCCGCGCAGGCCTTCGGCGCTCAGCGGCGGGCTGTTGAGCCAGCCGGTGGCGCCGGCCAGCGAGGGCAGGGTGCCCTCCACCGGCAGTTCGGTGCCGGACGGTGCATCGGCTGCGCGCATCATCATCGTGCTGCCGGCCTCCGGGGCCTGGCCGGGCAGGGTATCCAGCAGGCCCTGTTCCAGGCGCGCGGTGCTGACCGTGGACAGCCGGGTCAGCACGCCGGTGTCCCAGCCCAGGGCAATGGCCACCACCGCCAGCAATGCGGCCACGCCCAGGCCGCGGCGGATCCACTCGCCCGCGCCCAGGCGCCGCTTGAGCGCGGTGAACACGCGGCCGCCGATCCAGATCGCCAGTGCCAGCGAGGTTGCCGCGCCCAGCGCATACGCCAGCAGCAGGCCGCTGGTGCCCACGCTGGCGCCCTGCAGCGCCGCGCCGGTCAGGATCAGGCCCAGGATCGGCCCGGCACACGGCGCCCACAGCAGGCCGGTGGCCGCGCCGATCAGCAGCGAGGTGCCCACGCCACCCTGGCCGCGGTCACTGGCCGCGTCGGCCGACGCGCTCAGCCGCGCGCCCAGCCGCTGGAACGGCGCCAGCAGATGGTCGGCCAGGCGAGGCCACAGCAGCGCCAGCGCGAACAACGCCATCACCACCAGCGCGATCCAGCGCCCGAACTGGTTGGCCTGGGCGACCCACTGGCTGCCCACCGCGGCCAGGCTGGCCACCACCGCGAACATCAGCGCCATGCCCACCAGCAGCGGCAGGCCACTGCGCAGGAACGGGCGGTCCGAGCGCGCGAACACGAACGGCAGCACCGGCAGGATGCACGGGCTGAGGATGGTCAGGACACCACCGAGGTAGGCCAGGACAAGCAGGAACATGGGTGAATCCTTATGGAAATCCGGGTTGAAGGCGTTGCCGGGCAGGGCCCGGCACTACGTCCGGCTGGGGACCCGCACGCGGGTTTCTTCGTCGGCGGCGATGAAGTTCATCGCCACGCCGTTCATGCAGTACCGCAGCCCGGTCGGCCGCGGCCCGTCGTCGAACACGTGCCCCAGGTGCCCGCCGCAGCGGCGGCAGTGCGCCTCCACCCGCAGCATGCCCAGCGTGGTATCCCGGTCTTCGGCCACCGCGTTGTGCAGCGGCGCCCAGAAGCTTGGCCAGCCGGTGCCGCTGTCGAACTTGGTCGAGGACGAGAACAGCGCCAGCCCGCAGCCGGCACAGCTGAAAGTGCCGCGCCGGTGTTCCTTGTTGAGCGGGCTGCTGAACGGTCGCTCGGTGCTCTGCCGACGCAGCACCGCGTACTGCGCCGGGGTCAGCTGCGCCCGCCACTGGTCGTCGGTACGCATGACTTCGAAGCGGCGCGACGGTGCCGGCGCGGCCGGTGCGGTGCCACTGCAGGCAGTGAGCCCGAACAGCCCGGCGGCGGCGCCGATGGCGCCCATGCCAAGCAGCTTGCGACGGGTACAGCGCATGGCCGATCTCCCACTCTGGAAACGATGCGGCCATGCTGCGCCCGGGCCGGTCAACGAATCCTCACGCAGGGTTAAATTTTCCGTGACACATTCAGGTCCGGATCCGACCACAATGCCCGCACCCGCCACTCACCTCCACGCGTGCCGATGAGCAGTGCAAAACAGGTCCTGATCGTCGAGGACGATGTCCACATCGCCAACCTGCTGCGCATGCACCTGCGCGACGAGGGCTACGAGGTCACCCACGCCGCCACCGGCGACGAGGGCCTGGCCCTGCTGGAAGCGCAATCGTGGAGCGCGCTGGTGCTGGACCTGATGCTGCCCGGGGTGGATGGCCTGGAAATCTGCCGGCGCGCGCGCGGCATGGCCCGTTACACGCCGATCATCATCACCAGCGCCCGTGCCAGCGAAGTGCACCGCATCCTGGGCCTGGAACTGGGCGCGGATGATTACCTGGCCAAGCCGTTCTCCATGCTGGAACTGGTGGCGCGGGTGAAGGCGCTGCTGCGCCGGGTCGAGGCGATGGCGCAGAACGCGCGCATCGATGCCGGTGAGCTGAACGTGGCCGGGCTGCGCATCGACCCGGTGGCGCGCACCGCGCAGGTGGACGGGCGCGCGCTGGAGCTGACCCCGCGCGAATTCGACCTGCTGTACTTCTTCGCCCGCCACCCCGGCCAGGTGTATTCGCGCATGGACCTGCTCAACCAGGTCTGGGGCTACCAGCATGACGGCTACGAGCATACGGTGAACACCCACATCAACCGGCTGCGCAACAAGATCGAACGCGACCCGGCCTCGCCGCAGCGCATCCAGACGGTGTGGGGCCGCGGCTACAAGCTGGTCGATGGCAGCGAAGGCGCGCCGGCATGATCCGCCTGAGTCTGTCGCAACGGTTGTCGGTGGCGTTCTTCGCGCTGCTGCTGGTGTGCTGCGGCGCGTTGATGTGGATCCAGATGCGCAGCACGGCCGTGCACGAGCAGGAAACCGTGCAGCGCTTGTCGCGCGGGCTGGCCGAGCACATCGCGCGCAGTGGCGAGCTGATGGACGGGGCCGGCATGCGCAACGGCGAAGTGCGCGCCCTGTTCGGCAAGCTGATGGCGGTCAACCCCAGCGTGGAGGTCTACCTGCTGGACGACCAGGGCCGCATCCTCGGCCACGACGCGCCCAGCGGGCATCTCAAGCGCGACCGCGTGGACCTGGCGCCGGTGCAGGCGCTGCTGCGTGACGAACCGCTGCCGATCCTCGGCGATGACCCGCGCAGTGCGACCGGGCGCAAGGTGTTCAACGCCGCGCCGCTGTTCGTGCAGGGCCGACAGGCGGGCTACATCTACGTGGTGCTGGTGGGCGAGCAGCGCGAGGCGCTGGCGGCCAACATCGCGGCCAATGCCTCGCTGCGCACCACGCTGTGGTCGCTGGCGATCGTGGCGGTGATCGGCCTGCTGGCCGGTGCGGTGGCGTTCCGCTGGGTCACCCGCCCGCTGCGCCAGCTGACCCGCCGCGTGCAGTCCTTCGACGTGGACGCCGCCGCGCCGGCCCAGGCGCTGCCGCCCACCCCGCTGCGCGCCGGCGAGCGCGACGAACTGGCGATCCTGCAGCACAGCTTCGGGCACATGGGCCAGCGCCTGGGCGAGCAGTGGCAGCAGCTGCGCCAGCAGGACCTGCAGCGGCGCGAGCTGGTGGCCAATATCTCGCACGACCTGCGCACGCCGTTGTCATCGCTGCACGGGTACCTGGAAACGCTGGCGTTGAAGGACGCCACGCTCGGCCCGGAAGAGCGCCAGCGTTACCTGGCCATCGCCCTGTCGCAGAGCCACAAGGTGGGCCGGCTGGCGCAGGCCCTGTTCGAGCTGGCGCGGCTGGAGCACGGTGGCGTGGTGCTGGACCGGCAGGCGTTCTCGCTGCCGGACCTGGTGCAGGACGTCTTCCAGAAGTTCGAACTGGCCGCGCAGGCACGGCGGCAGACCCTGGCCGCGGACATTCCACCAGGGCTGCCGGCGGTGGATGCCGACCTGGGCCTGATCGAGCGGGTGCTGACCAACCTGCTCGACAACGCGATCCGGCATACCCCGGAAGGCGGGCGGATCACGGTGACCCTGCAGGCGGTGCAGGGCGAGGTACAGGTCAGCGTGGCCGACACCGGCCCGGGCATTCCCGAGGCGCGCCGCGAGGACCTGTTCCATACCCCGCCGGCGCTGGGCAGCGACCGCCCGGACAGCGGTGGGCTGGGCCTGCTGATCGTGCACAGGATCCTGCAGCTGCACGGCCGCGAGATCCAGCTGCTGGACAGCCGCGAAGGCGCGCTGTTCGTCTTCACCCTCCCCGCCGCCGCGGTCGCGCGCCACCCGTAGCGTGGCAAGATGCCGCCGACCCCGGAGGTTTCATGCGCGCACTCATCTGCCTGGCCCTGTTGTCCACCACGGCATCCGCGGCCGCTCCATCCTGTCCTGACACATCCGCGCTCGAACCCGCCCGCGCGGTAGTGCGCGACCTGCAGCGGATCACCACGCCCAACGGCATCCAGGAGCAGTACGCCACGCCGATCGGCGGAGTGCGGCAGTGGCTCACGATCCGTGGCGAGGACCGGGCCAATCCGGTGATCCTGTTCGTGCACGGCGGCCCGGCCAGCCCGGTGACGCCGAGCCTGTGGCAGTTCCAGCGCCCGCTGGAGGAATACTTCACGGTGGTGGACTGGGACCAGCGCGGTGCCGGCAAGACCTATGCGGAGGCATCGCCGGAGGTGATCGCGCCGACGCTGACGATCGAACGTTACGTGGACGATGCGATCGAGGTGGCCGAGCACCTGCGCGCGCACCTGGGCCAGCGCAGGGTGATCCTGATGGCGCACAGCTGGGGCACCATCGTGGCGATGCAGGCGGCGTTGAAGCGGCCAGACCTGTTCCACGCCTACGTGGGGATCGGGCAGATCATCAACCAGGTGGAGAACGAGAAGATCAGCTTCGAGTACGGGCTGGCCCAGGCCAAGGCGCACGGCAACGCCAAGGCGGTCGCGGAACTGGAGGCGATCGCGCCGTATCCGGGCGACACGCCGATCACCCGCGAGCGGATCATCACCGCGCGCACCTGGCCGCAGTACTACGGCGGGTTGACCGCGTACCGCGATGATTCGACGTACTACTTCGGCGCAGCGAAGCTGTCACCGGACTACACCGATGCCGACCGCTGCAACATCGACAAGGGCAGCATGCTCTCGCTGGGGCCGTTATTGCCGCAGATGTTGAAGGTGGATTTCACCCCGGTCACGCGCTTCCCGATTCCGGTGGTGATGTTCATGGGTCGCCACGATTACACCACGCCGAACGCGCCTACCGAGCGCTGGTTGAACACCGTGCAGGCGCCTTTCAAGCAGGGCGTATGGTTCGAACGTTCCGCGCACATGGTGCCGTGGGAAGAGCCCGGCAAAACGTTGATGACGCTGGTGCAGGTGGTGCGGCCGCTGGCGCGGTGACGCGGGCAAAAAAAAAGACCCGACAGAGGGAGGGTTCTGTCGGGTCTTGGGATTGCGTGGGGGGAGGGACCCACGCAAATTCCGTTTGATGCAATGCAGCATACGCCGATTGTGGTGCATTGCAACAAATAGTTGGTCGCGAGCGGTCGAAATTATAAAAAAGCAACACAATCAATAGGTTGGTTCGCCGAGCATCACGGCTCCGGCAGCCTCCGTACCCACCAACGGTGGGTACCTACCGATCATCGCCCCCACCGGGCGTCACCGCCACCGGTCGTCGCCGACACCGGCCGCCGCCGAAACCGGGCGTCGCGGACACCGGGCGTCGCGGACACCGGCCGCCGCCACCACCGGGCGTCGCGGACACCGGCCGTCACCGACACCGGTCGTCGCGGACACCGGCCGCCGCCGCCACCGGCCGTCGCCGCCACCGGCCGCCGCCGCCACCGGCCGTCGCCGCCACCGGGCGTCACCGACACCGTGCGCCGCCGCCACCGGCACCGGCCGTCGTCGCCACCGGGCGTCGCCGCCACCGGGCGTCACCGCCACCGGGCGTCGCCGACACCGGCCGCCGCCACCACCGGCCGTCGCCGCCACCGGCCGCCGCCGCCACCGGCCGTCGCCGCCACCGGGCGTCACCGCCACCGGGCGTCGCCGACACCGGGCGCCACCGACACCGGTCGTCGCGGACACCGGTCGTCGCGGACACCGGGCGTCGCGGACACCCGGCCGCCGCCGCCACCGGGCGTCACCGCCACCGGCCGGCAACGACACCGGCTGGCAATGCCATTGGCCCGGTGTACTCCCACGGGCGGCACACGCGCGGTAGCGCACGACCGTTGGTCGTGCGGCTCGAACGCCCTCAACCCCGGTAACGACACCCGGACGTGCAGGTCTCATGCACCGTCACCTCGCTCAGCGCCGGCAGGGTCGGCTTGAGCGCGTTCCAGATCCAGATCGCCAGGCGTTCGCTGGTCGGGTTCTCCAGACCAGGGATGTCATTGAGGTAGTGGTGGTCCAAGCGGTCGTAGATCGGCTGGAAGGCCGCTTTCACGTCGCCGAAATCCATGATCCAGCCGGTGTGTTCGCCCGGCTCGCCCTCGACCTTGAGCTCCACCCGGAACGAGTGGCCGTGCAGCCGCGCGCACTTGTGGCCCGGCGGCACGTTGGGCAGGCGGTGAGCCGCTTCGAGGGTAAAGACTTTGAAGATTTCCATGCCCGCATTGTAAGGCCTGCGGCCGCATCGATCGTTCCGCGCCCGGAATGGTTGCAGACAAAAACATATCCATCCGGATGAAGCGATGTTATGTTTCGTTATATCCGCATGAAGCGATGTTATTGGCCCGTTAACGGCCCGGCATGGATTACTGCGGAACTCGTCGTCCACCACCCCCACTGCCTTCATGCCCAAGCACACCCTTCTCGTGGCGGCCCTTGCCGCCGCCCTGGCTACGCCTTTGCCTGCGTTTGCCCTCGATACCGCCGCGGCCGCCGACGTGGCCAGCCCCGATACCGCTGCCGGCGACAGCAAGACCCTCGCCGCCGTCAGGGTGACCGGTTCCAACATCAAGCGCACCGACACCGAAAGCGCCAACCCGGTGCAGGTGATCGGCCGCCAGGAAATCGAAGCCACCGGCAAGGCCACCGTCGCCGACCTGCTGCGCTCCATCTCGGCCAACACCGGCAACGCCAACAACGAAACCACCAACAACGGCTGGGCCTCCGGTTCGGCCGGCATCGGCCTGCGTGGCCTGTCGCAGAAGAACACGCTGGTGCTGCTCAACGGCCGCCGCCTGGCCAACTACGGCTTCCCCGCCGGCGGCCTGTCCGACACCTTCGTCAACCTCAACGCGCTGCCGATGGTCGCCGTGGAGCGCATCGAAGTGCTCAAGGACGGCGCCTCGGCCGTGTACGGCTCCGACGCCGTGGCCGGCGTGGTCAACATCATCACCCGGCAGAACTTCCAGGGCGCCGACCTCGGCGCCAGCGCCGGCACGTCCGACCAGGGCGGGCTGGACGAGCAGAACCTGAAATTCATCGGTGGCATCGGCGACCTGGACACCGACGGCTACAACATCCTGGTCAGCCTGGAGGGCTACAACCGCGAGCGCCTGGACCAGGACCAGCGCGACCTCACCAAGTCCGGCATCTATACCGACAAGCCGGGCGGCCGCTGGAACGGCTGGTCGGCCAAGGGCGCGCGCTTCCTGGTCAACGGCACCTCGGTGCCCATGCTCGACGCCAACGGGCAGTGCCCGGACAACACCACGCTGGTGCCCAGCGCGCCGATCGACGGCCTGCCCGGCAACACCTGCGGCTTCAACCTGGCGCCTTACACCACCCTGATTCCGTCGACCAAACGCTACCAGGCCTACGTCAACGGCACCTTCAAGGTGAATGACAACGTGGAAGCCTTCGGTGAAGTGATCTACAGCGAGATCAAGGGCGTGTCCTGGTTCGGCAGCAGCCCCTTCTTCACCCTGGAAAGCGGCCGCTTCGCGCTCAACGCCGATACCGGCCTGGCCGAGCCGGTGTCGTCCAACCTGCCGGCCAGCAGCCCGTTCAACCCGTACGGCCGCGCCATCCCGATCGAATACACCTTCTTCAACCTCGGCCCGACCATCAAGACCAACCGCTCCACCGCTTACCGCGGCGTGGTCGGCCTGCGCGGCAGCCTGCAGGACTGGGACTGGGAAGTGGGCGCGTTCGGCGCACGCAGCAGCGAGCGCGAAACCGTCTCCGGCGGCTTTGCCAACCGCTACACCCTGGCCGACGCGCTGGCCACCGGCAGCTACAACCTGCTCGATCCGTCGGCCACGCCGCAGTCGGTGATCGATGGCATCAACCTGAGCACGCTGCGTCCGGCCGAGTCGGTGCTGCAGGGCGTGGACGCCAAGATCTCCGGCGGCCTGGGCAACACCTGGGCCGGCCCGATCGGCTTCGCCGCCGGGCTGGAATGGCGCCGCGAGAAACTGGATTCGGAAAACCCGTGGCAGATCGACGCCGGGCTGCAGATCCGCCCGGCCATCGCCGAGGTGCACGGCGAGCGCAAGGTCACCGCCGCGTACGCCGAAGTGAACGTGCCGCTGGCCGAGCGCCTGGAGCTGCAGGCCGCGGCGCGTGCCGACCACTACAGCGACTTCGGCGATGCGTTCTCGCCCAAGCTGAGCCTGCGCTGGCAGCCGTTCGACATCCTGCTGGTGCGTGCCGCGGCGTCCAAGGGCTTCCGCGCGCCGTCGCTGTCGGAGAACTCCAACAGCACCAGCATCGCCTACGGCAGCGTGATCGACCCGCGCGACCCGGACGTGCCCGGTTCGCGCCAGAACCCGACCTTCTTCACCGTCGGCAACAGCGACCTCAAGCCCGAACGCACCAAGAGCTACAACCTGGGCGTGGTGCTGTCGCCGTGGTCCAACACCAGCCTCAGCGTGGACTACTACCGCATCGAACTGGAAAACCTGGTCGGCACCAACAACACCCAGACCCTGGTCACCAACGATGTGCCCGGCGCGGTCACCCGCGATGAGCGCGGCAAGCTGCTGGCGGTATTCAACCGCTACCAGAACCTGAGCGAGCTCAAGACCTCCGGCTTCGACGTGGAACTGCGCCAGCGCTTCCCGACCGAGGCGGCCGGCGACTTCTCGCTCTCCACCGCCTTCACCCACGTACGCGACTACAGCCGCCCCACCGTGGTCGGCGGTCCGCTGGTGGATTACGCCGGCAGCAACCTCGGCGCCACCCTGCCCAAAAACAAGGCCACCACCACGCTGGACTGGTCCTACGCCGATTTCCGCACCGCGTTGACCTGGTACTACACCAGCGGCTACGACCAGAAGGCCAGTGCCGCGGCAACCGCCGTGCAGGACCGGGTGGATTCCTACAGCCAGTTCGATCTGTACCTGGCCTACACCGGGCTGGAGAAGCTGACCCTGTACGCGAAGATCCAGAACCTGGCCGACGAGGAACCGCCGTACGACGCCTCGTTCCCGGGCATCCGTGCGCCGTACGACTTCAGCCAGTACGACCTGCGTGGCCGCTACTTCACCGTCGGTTTCGATTACCGTTTCTGAGAAAGGGGTTGCCGTGTCCTTGTTCCGTGTTTTCCCGCGCCGCCTCACCTGGCTGGTGGGCGCGCTGTGGCTGCTGGCCGCACCGGCGTTCGCACAGAGTGCGTATTTCTTCCCGAAGGGCGGCGATTTCGATCCGGCCATTCCCACCCCGCAGCAGTTCCTGGGCTACGAGATCGGCAGCCGCTACACCCGGCACGACCAGCTGGTGGCCTACTTCAATGAGCTGGCCAGACACTCCGACAAGATCAAGGTGGAGCAGATCGGCACCAGCTACGAAGGCCGCCCGCTGCTCATCGCCACGGTCACCTCGGCGCAGAACCTGCAGCAGCTGGAGACCCTGCGTCGCCAGCACGTGACCCTGGCCGATCCGGCGCAACCGCTGTCGGCGGCGGGCAACAGCCCGGTGGTGATATGGCTGGGCTACAGCGTGCACGGAAATGAAACCTCCAGCGGCGAAGCCGCGCTGCTCACCGCTTACTACCTGGTGGCCAACCGCAGCCCGGAAACCGCGCAATGGCTGCAGCACGCGGTGGTGCTGTTCGACCCGGCGCAGAACCCGGACGGGCGCGACCGCGCGGCCAGCTGGCACAACGCGTATGCGTCCTCGCCGGCCTCGCCCGACCCGGCCGACAAGGAACACGTTGAACCGTTCCCGCAGGGGCGTACCAACCACTACTTCACCGACCTCAACCGCGACTGGCTGGCGCTGACCCAGCAGGACACGCGGCCGAAGATTGCCTACTTCCACCAGTGGTACCCCAACGTCCAGATCGATTTCCACGAGATGGGCAAGGACAGCACCTACTACTTCGAACCGTCACCGGCGAGCATGCACAGCCCGCTGCTGCCGGCCTCGTCGTACGAATGGAACAAGACCCAGGCGAAGTACCACGCGCAGTCGCTGGATGCGCTGGGCTCGCTGTACTACACCGGGGAAAACTTCGACAACTTCTCGCCGGTGTACGGGTCGACCTACCCGGACTTCCACGGCGCGGTCGGCGTCACGGTGGAACAGGCCAGCTCGCGCGGCCGCGTGCAGGAGTCGGTCAACGGCCTGCTCACCTTCCCGTTCACCATCCGCAACCAGGTCGCCACCGGCCTGGGCACCGTGCGCGGGGCGGTTGCCGAACGCGACGGGCTGCTGAAGCTGCAGAAGGAATTCTTCCAGTCCGCCGTGAAGCAGGCCAAGCAGCAGCCGGTAAAGGCGTTCGTGTTCGGCGATGCCAACGACCCGGGCCTCACCCGGCGCCTGCTCGACCTGCTGCTGCAGCACCGGATCACCGTGCAGGCGTTGACCGCGCCGGTCACCGTGGACGGCCAGCGCTTCGAGCCGGGCAGCGCCTACGTGGTGCCCACCGCGCAGCCGCAGTTCCGCCTGGTCCATTCGATCTTCGCCGACACCCCGCCGATCAAGGGCGATGTGTTCTACGGCAGCACCTCCTATGCGATCGCACCGGCCTACGGCGTGGCGTTTGCCGGCAGCCGCAGCCGCATCGAGGGCGGCGAGCGCATTGCCAGCCTGCCGCCCACGCGCGGCGGCGTGAGCGGTGGCCAGGCCGGCTATGCCTACGTGTTCGACTGGCGCGACTACAACGCCAGCCGCGCGCTGTATGCCCTGCAGGCCAAGGGCGTGCTGGCGCGTGCCGCGTTCCAGCCGTTCACCGCGGCTACCGCGTCGGGTGAGCAGGCGTTCGCGCGCGGCAGCGTGGTGATTCCGGTGGCCGGGCAGGCGTTGTCCGGTGAGGCGCTGCTGGCGGCGGTCGACGAGGCGGCGCGCAGCAGCGGCGTGCAGGTGCAGGCCCTGGCCAGCGGCCAGAGCCGCGGCGGCATCGACCTGGGCAGCGACAGCGTCAAATCGCTGCGCAAGCCAGCGGTGGCGCTGGTGATGGGCGAAGGCGTGAGCGCCACCGAGATCGGCTCGGCGTGGTTCGTGCTGGACCAGCAGGTGCAGTTGCCGGCCAGCAAGCTGGACCCGGCGCAGCTGGGCAAGGTCAACCTGGACCGGTACACCACCCTCGTGCTCGCCGGTGGCACCTACACCACCGTGGATGCCGCGGCGGTGGCCGCGCTCAAGCGCTGGATCAACGCCGGTGGTTCGCTGGTGACCTATGGCACGGCGGCGAAGTGGGCGATCGAGCAGAAGCTCAGCGACGACGTGCTGGGCGCCGAAGAAAAGGAAGCGGATGGCGCGCGCCGCGCGTTCGGCGACCAGCGCGACATCGCCGCGATCGAGCGGGTCAGCGGCAACATCCTCAGCGCGGAGGTGGACACCAGCCACCCGCTGGGCTTCGGCCTGCCGCGCACCCAGCTGGCGGTGAACAAGGAAAATGGCATCAGCTTCAAGCCGAGCCGCAATGCGTTTTCCACCGTGGTGCGGATCGACGACAGCCCACGCGTGAACGGCTACCTGTCCGAGAACAACCGCAGCCGCGTGGCCGGTGCCGCGTGGCTGCTGGTGTCGCCGCAGGGGCAGGGCAACGTGGTGCTGTTCGCCGATGACCCGGCGCACCGCAAGTACTGGCACGGTACCGAGCGGATCCTGTTGAACGCGGTGTTCTTCGGCAACCTGCTCAACCCGACCAAGCCGAGGGGGTAACGTAGCGACACGCCATGCGTGTCCATCGCACGCCCCGACCGTTACGTGGCACACGCATGGCGTGTCGCTACGCGGGGCGGTCCAACAAAAAGGGCGACGCAATGCGTCGCCCTTTTCATGTTCCCGGTATCGCAACCGATGGATCAGCTGGCGCGCGCGCCGCCGCCCTGGCCGCGGCCACCGCCACGACGCTGGCCCTGCGGCTGGCCGCCGCGCGGCGCACCGTTGCCGGCGCCACGGCTTGCACCGCGGCCGGCACCGTCACGCTGGCCGCCACCGGTCTTGGCACCGGCATGGGCATGACGCGGCGCATCGCCGTGCGGACGACGCGCGTGCGCGCCGCGGCGCGGTGCGCGATCGCCACCCGGCACTTCAGCCTTGCCCGGCGCGCTGTTGCCCCAGCGGATCGGGGTCTGCGGCTCGAAGCCCGGCACGTCGCGGATGTCCATGTCCTTGTCGAGCAGGCGCACGATCTGGCGCAGCAGCTTGGCCTCGTCCTGCGCCACCAGCGAAATCGCCTGGCCGGTCGAGCCGTTACGGCCGGTACGGCCGATACGGTGCACGTAGTCTTCCGGCACCATCGGCAGGTCGTAATTGATGACCTTCGGCAGCTCGTTGATGTCGATGCCGCGCGCGGCGATGTCGGTGGCCACCAGCACGGTTACCCGGCCGGCCTTGAAATCGCCCAGCGCACGCAGGCGCTGGCCCTGGCTCTTGTTGCCGTGGATCGCCGCGGTCTTGATGCCGGACTTCTCCAGGAACGTGGCCAGCTTGTCGCAGCCGTGCTTGGTACGGCCGAACACCAGGGTCTGCTCGCGGCTGTCCTGCGACAGCAGGTGCAGCAGCAGCTCACGCTTGCGCGCGCCGTCAACCGGGTGCACGCAGTGCTTGATGGATTCGGCCACGGTGTTCTTCGGGGTGACCTGGATCTGCGCCGGATCGCGCATGAACTCCAGCGCCAGCTGCTTGATGCTCTCTTCGAAGGTCGCCGAGAACAGCAGGGTCTGGCGGTTCTGGCGCGGCAGCTTGGCCAGGATCTTCTTGATCGACGGCAGGAAGCCCATGTCCAGCATGCGGTCGGCTTCGTCCAGCACCAGGATCTCGATGCCGGACAGGTCGACGCTGCGACGCTCCAGGTGATCGATCAGGCGGCCCGGGCAGGCCACCAGCAGGTCCACGCCACGGCGCAGCACGTCGAACTGGTTGCCCATGCCGACGCCGCCGTAGATGCAGGCGCTGGGGATGCGCAGGTACTTGCTGTAGCCGCGCAGGCTGTCATGCACCTGGGTGGCCAGTTCGCGGGTCGGGGCCAGCACCAGCGCACGCGGCTTGCGCGGGCCGTTCACGGCCTGCGGGTTGGTGCCCAGGTGCTGCAGCAGCGGCAGGCCGAACGCGGCGGTCTTGCCGGTACCGGTCTGCGCGCCGGCCAGCAGGTCGCGGCCTTCCAGGGCCAGCGGGATCGCCTGTTCCTGGATCGGAGTGGGGGAATCGTAGCCCTGCTCGGACAACGCGCGCAGCAGGAACGGGGCCAGGCCCAGGTTTTCAAAAGACATCGGGTGGAAACTCCAAAGACAAAGTAACGCCAGGCCGACTGGCCGGACGCGAGGCAGATCGAAGAGATCGGCTTGACTCGGAGCGTTCCCGTGAACCGCGCTGCGAGAATTGGGTGCAGCCGGCGCGGTGCGCAGACTGGAATGCATGACGAATGGCGTCGGAGTGGGGGCGGGCGAGGGACGGAAATCCCGATCGCCGGCGATCCCGAAGGGAAACGGACGGCCGCTGCAGACCCCGGCATTGTAGCTGAACTGCGACAGCCATAACAAATGCCCCGTTCAGGTTGGCCAGCCGGCCCCCAACCATCGCTGCGTTCCCGGCGCTCGCAGCAACGCGGGGCGGCCGACGACCTGGGCGAGCGACCACGCCGCCCTCATTCGGATCGTTTATGGTCGCTCTGCGGCACTGCGACTTGGATTGACCGCGCATTTGGTTACACTCGAAACCTATTTTTCTGCGATCCCGGATATCCCACCCATGAAGCTTGGTTCTTTGAAGGAAGGCGGCCGCGACGGCACCCTGATCGTGGTCTCGCGCGACCTGCGCCATGGCGTGCGCGCCACCGGGATCGCCGCCACCCTGCAGCAGGCGCTGGAAGGCTGGAGCCAGCTCGCCCCGCGCCTGAACGCGTTGTCCGAGTCGCTCAACGACGGCAGTGCCGACGGCGTGTTCGACCTGGACCTGCAGGCGCTGGCCGCGCCGCTGCCGCGTGCCTATGAGTTCGTCGATGGCAGCGCCTACCTGCCGCATGTCGAACGGGTACGCCGTGCACGCGGCGCCGAGGTGCCGGAAAGCTTCTACACCGACCCGTTGATGTACCAGGCCACCAGCGCCGGCTTCTACGGCCCGCGCGACCCGGTCAAGGTGGTCAGCGAGGACCAGGGCATTGACCTGGAAGCCGAGCTGGTGGTCATCACCGACGACGTGCCGATGGCGGTCACCCCGGAACAGGCCGCCGGCCACATCCAGCTGATCGGCCTGGTCAACGACGTCTCGCTGCGCAACCTGATTCCCGGTGAGCTGGCCAAGGGCTTCGGCTTCCTGCAGTCCAAGCCGCGCTCGGCGCTGTCGCCGGTGTTCGTGACCCCCGACGAGCTGGGCGAGGCCTGGCAGGACAGCAAGGTGCACCTGCCGCTGGTGACCCACGTCAACGGTGCCTGGTTCGGCGCCCCCGACGCGGGCGTGGACATGCAGTTCAACTTCGCCCAGCTGGTCGCGCATGCGGCCCGGACCCGTCCGCTGGGCGCCGGCGCCATCGTCGGTTCGGGCACCATCGCCAACGAAGACACCAGCAAGGGCGCGTCCTGCTTCGCCGAACAGCGCACCGTGGAAACCCTGCGCGACGGCAAGCCGAGCACCCCGTTCATGTCCTTTGGCGACGTGGTCCGCATCGAGATGTTCGACGCCGCCGGCGAGAGCATCTTCGGCGCGATCGAACAGCGCATCGAACAGGCGGCACGGCCCTGAACACCTCGGCCGACCGCATCGAGCTGTTCAGCTACTGGCGCTCCAGCGCCGCCTATCGCGTGCGCATCGGCCTGAACCTGAAGGGGCTGGAGCACCAGATCACCCCGGTGCACCTGGTGCGCGACGGCGGCCAGCAGCACAGCGAAGGCTACGCCGCGCTCAATCCGCAGGAGCTGGTGCCCACGCTGCTGCACGGTGAGCGGGTGCTGCACCAGTCGATGGCGATCCTGGAATACCTCGATGAAGTGTTCCTGGAACCGCCGCTGCTGCCCGACGACGCGCCGGGCCGGGCCCGCGTGCGCGGGTTGGCGCAGCTGGTGGCCTGCGACATCCACCCGCTCAACAACCTGCGGGTGATGCAGTTCTTCGCCGACACCTGGAACGTGCCGCAGCCCGAGCGCGACGACTGGACCCGGCACTGGATGCGGGTGGGGTTCGACGCGATGGAGCGCATGCTGGTGGAATCGGTGGAAACCGGTCGCTTCTGCCACGGCGACACCCCGACCCTGGCCGACTGCTGCCTGGTGCCGCAGTTGTTCAACGCGCGGCGATTCCAGGTGGACCTGGCGGCCTATCCGACCCTGGTCCGGATCGAAGAAGAATGCCTGGCCCTGGAGGCGTTTGACGCAGCCCGCCCGGAGAACCAGCCCGACGCCGGGTGACCCGTATCGACCAACGGTCGATACCTACCGGGAGGACATCCGCAGATGGGCGCCATCGGCGGGACACCGGATGGTGGGCGCCGTCGGTGGGACATCGGTGATGGGCGCCATCGGCGGGACATCGGTGATGGGCGCCATCGGCGGGACATCGGTGATGGGCGCCGTCGGCGGGACATCGGTGATGGCGCCATCGGCGGGACGCCGGATGATGGGCGCCGTGGGCGGGACACCGTCAATCCGTCCCACCGAGGGTAGGTGCCGACCGTTGGTCGGCACGCTTTCCGGTCAGAACCCGTGCGTGATCGCCGCCGGCGAACCCTGCTGCGAATAATCCGCGTACGGATCATGTTCGGCACCGCCCTCGGAGAGGCGGAACTTGAGCGCCAGGCCGTCGCGCGAATCGGCGGCGCGCAGCGCTTCCTCCTGCTCGATGATGCCGTTCTTGGCCATCCGGAACAGGCACTGGTCGAAGCTCTCCATGCCTTCTTCCAGCGACGCTTCCATGGCCGCCTTGATCTCGTGCACCTGGCCGCGGCGCAGCAGGTCGCGGATCATCGGCGTATTGATCAACACCTCGGTGGCCGGCAGGCGACGCCCGTCCTGGCCCTTGACCAGGCGCTGGGAAATCACCGCGCGCAGGTTCAGCGAAAGGTTCATCAGCACGTTGCGGTGCGCGCTCTCGGGGAAGAAGTTCAGGATGCGCTCGATGGTCTGGTCGGCGTTGTTGGAGTGCAGCGTGGCCAGGCACAGGTGCCCGGTTTCGGCGAAGGCGATCGCCGCCTCCATCGTTTCCGCGTCCAGGATTTCGCCGATCAGGATCACGTCCGGTGCTTCACGCATCGCGTTCTTCAGCGCGTTGTGGAAGGCATGGGTATCCAGCCCGACCTCGCGCTGGTTCACGATCGACATCTTGTGCTTGTGCAGGTATTCGATCGGGTCCTCGATGGTGAGGATGTGCCCGGTGGTGGTGCTGTTGCGGTGGTCGATCATCGACGCCAGCGAGGTCGACTTGCCCGAGCCGGTCGAACCGACCACCAGCACCAGCCCGCGCGGGGTCATGATCACGTCCTTCAGGACCTGCGGCAGGTTCAGCTCTTCAATGCTGGGAATCTTGCTGCGGATGGCACGGATGACCATGCCCACCTCACCGCGCTGCTTGAACACGTTGACGCGGAAGCGCCCGGCGTCGGGCAGGGCGATGGCCATGTTGAGCTCCAGGTCGCGCTCGAACTGCGGCACCTGGCCTTCATCCATCAGCGAGTAGGCGATCTTCTTGACCATCCCGGGCGGCAGCCCGGTATTGCCCAGCGGGTACAGCTTGCCCTCGATCTTGATGTACACCGGGGCCCCGGTGGTCAAGAACATGTCCGAAGCGTTCTTTTCGGTCATCAGCTTCAGGAAATAGCCGATATCCATGCGAAATGTTTCCCCAACAATCGGCGACATGCCATTGCAAGCACGCCGCAGGCTTCCGACAATGGCCGCGCACCTACTTCAGGCGAACGGCACCCCCAATGAATCCTAGCTTCGCACAAATGCGGCGTACCCCGTATGTAGTTTTGACCAGTTGCGTGATGGCGTGCGCATTCGCACTGGGCGGGCCGGCCCTGGCCCAGGACGGCGCGCTGGAGCTGATGCAGGCCCGCCAGGCCGTGGACAAGGCTACCCAGGCCGACGCCGACCAGTACGCCCCGGACCTGATCGCCATTGCGCGCCAAGGCCTGGAGCAGGCCCAGCGCGCCGCCGGCGACCGCCGTGAGCGCAAGAACGCCCCGGCCATGGCCGAGCGTGCCACCGCCGACGCCGACCTGGCCCGTGCCCGCAGCGAAGAAGCCACCGCCACCGCCCAGCTGCAGCTGCGCCGCAACGAGGTGACCCAGCTCGAGCGCCAGTTCGCCGACGGGGAGGGCCGCCGATGAAGACCGTCCTGCGCCGTTCCCCGCTGCTGCTGGCCCTCGCCCTGACCCTGTCGGCACCGTCCTTCGCCGCTGAAGACCCGGCCGTGGCCCAGCTCAGCCAGCGCCTGATGGCGATCCAGGCCAACCCGGACGCGTCCGAACTGGCGGCCTACGAGCGCCTGCAGGCCCAGCAGGCCGTTGCCAACCTGGCCAATGCCAAGCGCCGCGACCTCGACCAGGCCCGCTACCTGGCCGATCGCCGGGTCGAAATCGCCGAAACCAGCGTGCGCGCCGCCCTGGCCAAGCGCGAACTGGCCCAGCTTGAGCGCACCCGCAGCGACCTGCTGATCGAAGCCAGCCGCCGCGAGGCCCAGCGCGCCCGCCAGGAAAACGAACGCCTGCGCGTGCAGGCGCAGATCCAGGCCGAAGAGGCCGAGCGCCTGCGCCTGGCCGCCGAAACCGAGGCCCTGGCCCGCCAGGATGCCGAGACCGCACTGACCAGCGTGGCCGGCAAGCAGACCGCGCGCCTCAGCGCGGCCCAGCAGAACGCAGCCAAGCTGGCCCGCGAGGAAGCCGAGCTGGTCTCGGGCAACAAGCTGCCGGGGTCGAAGTTCGACAGCCGCGGCGAGGTGTTCACCTTCCCGGGCGACGCCTTCGCCAGCGGCAAGGGCACGCTCTCCGGCGGCGCCCAGGGCCAGGCCAAGGCCCTGGCCGAGTACCTGAACATCGGCAAGAAGGGCCGGGTGCGGATCGAGGCCTACGACGCCGCCGCCGGGGTAGGGCAGCAGCGTGCCGAGGCCCTGCGCGATGCCCTGGTGGGCGCCGGCGTCAGCGCCAGCCGCCTGCAGGTGAGCGGCAAGAAGGCCGCGTCCACCAAGGCCCGCTCGGCCGACGTCATCATCGCCCCGTAGAACGGCCCACGCGATGACATCCCGGTAGGTCACGACCGTTGGTCGTGACCCCCGCCGAACCGTGACGCAAGCCAATGATTTTGTTTAAATTTTGTTGGACTGCGTGTTCAGGCTGAACCCCGCCTGCGCACCCTCCACGATTTCAGATGAAACCCTTGAACCGGTCCTTTGGCAGGCGTAGGGTCGATTGTCCGGGCCGCCTTCCGCGACCCGGACGATTGGAGGGCCGGGCCGATGTACCGAGGGCACGAACCAGCGCAGTACACCGTCCGGACGGTCCGGGCTGGGCGCATGGTGCCGCCTGCGGTCGCGGTTGACGCCGGTGCTCCACCCGAAGATACGCCCCGTGCCTTACCGGCCGGGGCGTTCTTGTTTGTGTTGTAGACGCGATAGGAGGTTCATCATGTTTGAAGGTCAGCCCCAGAGTGAAATCGACGCCCGCCGCCAGCGGGACCCGGAATTCAAGGCGCTCTACGAACGGCACCAGAAGTTGAACAAGAAATGTATGGATGCCGAGCTGGGCGTGATTCCGATAGACAGTTACACCCTGGGTCAGATGAAGCGTGAGAAGCTGCTTGCCAAGCAACGACTGCTCCGGCTGTACGAGTCTTCCTCCCCTGCACATTGACGTTCCCCCGGTGCCGGCCTGACGCCGACACCGGATCCCCACCGCCGCGGGCGGTGTCCAGCTCCTCGTCGCCGGGCACCGTCCGCGTCGCTCCTGCGGGAAGCCGACCGGGCACACGCATGGCGTGTCTCTACCATCTGTCGGATAATCGGGGGTCCGGCCGCGTTGCGGCGCGAATCGATGTGACCCGATGGCAATCCACTCCTCCGTACTCGACCTCATTGGCAAGACCCCGATCGTCAAGGCCCAGCGCCTGGATACCGGTGTCTGCGAGCTGTTCCTGAAGCTCGAAAGCGCCAATCCCGGGGGATCCATCAAGGACCGCATCGGTCTGTCGATGATCGAAGCGGCCGAACAGCGCGGCGATCTCAAGCCGGGCGCGACCCTGGTCGAGGGCACCGCCGGCAATACCGGCCTGGGCCTGGCCCTGGTGGCCCAGCAGAAGGGGTACAAGCTCATCCTGGTGGTACCGGACAAGATGAGCCGCGAGAAGATCTTCAACCTCAAGGCGATGGGCGCCGAAGTGCGCCTGACCCGGTCGGACGTGGCCAAGGGCCACCCCGAGTACTACCAGGACATGGCCAAGCGCGTGGCCGAGGAAACCCCCGGCGCGTACTTCATCAACCAGTTCGGCAACCCGGACAACCCCGCCGCCCACGAGTTCGGCACCGGCCCGGAAATCCTCGAGCAGATGGACGGCGACCTGGACGCCATCGTGTTCGGCTGCGGCAGCTCCGGCACCATGACCGGCCTGTCCCGCGCCTTCGCCACCCTGTCGCCGAAGACCGAACTGGTCCTGGCCGACCCGGTCGGCTCCATCCTGGCCGAATACATCAACGACGGCGTGCTCAACGACAAGTCGGGCAGCTGGCTGGTGGAGGGCATCGGCGAAGACTTCCTGCCGTCCATTTCCGATTTCAGCCGGGTCACCAAGGCCTACGCCATCACCGACGCCGAAAGCTTCCACACCGCGCGCGAGCTGCTGGGCAAGGAAGGCGTGCTGGGCGGTTCCTCCACCGGCACCCTGCTGGCGGCGGCCTTGAAGTACTGCAGGGAGCAGACCACCCCCAAGAAGGTGCTGGTACTGGTCTGCGACACCGGCAACAAGTACCTGTCCAAGATGTACAACGACTACTGGATGCTGGACAACGGCTTCCTGGAGCGCCCGCAGACCGGCGATCTGCGCGACCTGATCCTGCGCCCCTACGGCCAGCGCGACACCGTGGTGATCGGTCCCAACGACCTGCTGACCACCGCCTACCAGCGCATGAAGCTGTACGACGTGTCGCAGCTGCCGGTGATGGACGGCGACCAGCTGGTCGGCATCGTCGACGAGAGCGACGTCCTGCTGCATGTGTACGGCGACGAGACGCGCTTCCGCGACAAGGTCGCCACCGCCATGGTCAGCAAGCTGGACCGGCTGGACGTGAAATCGCCGATCGAGGCCCTGCTGCCGGTGTTCGACCGCGGCCAGGTGGCCATCATCATGGATGGCGGCAGCTTCCTGGGGCTGATCACCCGGATCGACCTGCTGAACTACCTGCGCCGCCGGGTGCAATGACCGCACATTGGCCGACGTTCAGCCTCGAACCTTCGTTTATCCGCGTCAAAGACTGATTAAGCCTGCGCTGGTAGACTTCCGCTCCATTTAAAGGGCCCCCGCTGGGGGCTCTCACTCGCTGGGAAACACCATGTCCAACCCTGCATCCCCCGGGCACCCCGACCGTTCGCTTGCTCTGGCCACCCTGGCCATCCACGGCGGGCAGTCGCCCGACCCGAGCACCGGCGCGGTGATGCCGCCGATCTACGCCACCTCCACCTACGCCCAGTCCAGCCCCGGCGAGCACCAGGGCTTCGAGTACTCGCGCACCCACAACCCGACCCGCTTCGCCTACGAGCGCTGCGTGGCCGCGCTGGAGGGCGGCAGCCGCGGCTACGCCTTCGCCTCGGGCATGGCCGCCACCTCCACGGTGATGGAGCTGCTGGACGCCGGCAGCCACGTGGTGGCGATGGATGACATATACGGCGGCACTTTCCGCCTGTTCGAGCGCGTGCGCAAGCGCACCGCCGGCCTGCAGTTCGGCTTTGTCGACCTGACCGACCTGGCTGCGCTCGAAGCGGCGATCACCCCGCAGACGAAGATGGTCTGGATCGAAACCCCGACCAACCCGATGCTGAAGATCGTCGACATTGCCGCGGTGGCGGCCATCGCCAAGCGCCATGGCCTGATCGTGGTGGTGGACAACACGTTCGCCTCGCCGATGCTGCAGCGGCCGCTGGAACTGGGTGCGGACCTGGTCCTGCACTCGGCCACCAAGTACCTCAATGGTCACTCGGACATGGTCGGCGGCATGGTGGTGGTCGGCGACAACGCCGAGCTGGCCGAGCAGATGGCCTTCCTGCAGAACTCCATCGGCGCCGTGCAGGGGCCGTTCGACAGCTTCCTGGCCCTGCGCGGCCTGAAGACCCTGCCGCTGCGCATGAAGGCGCACTGCGCCAACGCCCTCGCGCTGGCCCAGTGGCTGGACAAGCACCCGGCCATCGAGAAGGTCATCTACCCGGGCCTGACTTCGCACCCGCAGCACGAACTGGCCACGCGCCAGATGAACGGCTACGGCGGCATCGTGTCGATCGTGCTCAAGGGCGGGTATGAGGCGGCGAAGCGGTTCTGCGAGAAGACCGAGCTGTTCACCCTGGCCGAGTCGCTGGGTGGGGTGGAGAGCCTGGTGAACCATCCTGCGGTGATGACCCATGCCTCCATTCCGGTGGAGCGACGCGCGCAGCTGGGCATCAGCGATGCGCTGGTCCGGCTGAGCGTGGGCGTGGAGGAGCTGGGGGACCTGCAGGTGGATCTCGAGCGGGCACTGTCCGCAGGGAACGCCTGATACATGCAGAAGCACGCCAACCTGTTTTTCCTCTTCCGTCAGCTGCTCGGGCGGGAGCTCGCCGCGCGCTATCGCACCACCACCCTTGGCGTGCTGTGGCTCGTGCTGCAGCCGCTGCTGATGCTGGCCGTCTACACGTTGATTTTCAGCGGCATCTTCAAGGCGCGCTGGGCCGGTGCCGAGTCCACCGCCGATTTCGCCTTGATGCTGTTCGCCGGGCTGATTCCGTTCACGTTGTTGTCGGAAGTGCTGATGACGGCGCCGGGCATCATCGCGGGGCAGCCCAACTTCGTGAAGAAGGTGGTCTTCCCCCTGCCGGTGCTGTCGGTGGTGAAGGTGGCTGCGGCCCTGACGACGGCAGGCATCGGGCTGGTGATCCTGCTGATCGCACAGGTGTGGCAATCGGGCATGCCGTCCGCATGGGTGCTTGCCTCGCCGCTGATTCTCCTTGAGATGGTGCCCATGCTGCTGGCCGTGGCCTGGTCGCTGTCCGCGCTGGGTGTCTATCTGCGCGACATCGGCCAGTTCGTCGGCATCCTGAGCAGCATGCTGCTGTTCCTCAGTCCGATCTTCTTCCCGGCCAAGGCCATGCCGGAATCGGTGAAGGGCCTGATCTACTTCAATCCGCTGGTGACGCCGATCGAACAGCTGCGCGCGGCGACCGTGCAGAACCTGCCGCCGGATCCCATGGCCCTGCTTCCGCATTTCACCCTGTCGGTGATCGCGGCGCTGGTTTCCTACGCCCTCTTCCGTCGCCTGTCGCGCGGCTTCTCGGACGTCCTATGAACGGCTCGCACAACGCCACTCGCGCAGATCCCGACGCGGCGATCGAAATGCTTGCGGTGACCAAGGACTACCCGGTCTATTCCAGTCCACGCGAACGGCTGATGTCGTTGCTCAAGCCTTCCGGTGACCGCGCGCGGAGAACCTTCCGTGCCCTGGACGGCGTCAACCTGGTCGTGCCACGCGGGGAGACCGTGGGCATCATTGGACGTAACGGCGCGGGCAAGTCCACGCTGCTGCAGATCCTCTGCGGCACGGTCCAGCCGACCTCGGGTACGGTGGCCATCCGCGGTCGCTTCGCCGCGCTGCTGGAGCTTGGCGCGGGCTTCAACCCCGACTTCTCCGGCCGCGACAACGTGTATCTCAGTGCGTCCCTGCTCGGGCTGGGACGCAAGGAAGTCGATGAGAAGCTGGAGGCGATCATCGCCTTTGCCGACATCGGGGACTTCTTTGATCGCCCGGTGAAGACCTACTCCAGCGGCATGTATGTGCGCCTGGCCTTCTCGGTGGCGATCCATACCGAACCCGACGTGCTCATCATCGATGAAGCCCTGTCCGTGGGCGATATCCGTTTCCAGATGAAGTGTCTGGCGCGTATCGAGCAGATCCGCGCGCGGGGAGCGACGATCCTGTTCGTCTCCCATTCGCTGGAGCAGGTGAAACGCTTCTGCCAGACCGCACTGTGGCTGGAAGGGGGCAAGGTCAAGCTGCATGGCGAGGCCAGCTTCGTGGCGGACCGGTTCCGCGATTACGAGCTGGGCCGTGAACTGGCGACCGATGCTGCCGTCGTCTGCCGTGAGCTGCCCGACGCCGAACGCCTTCCGGCGCACCTGGAGACGGTGGCGTTGAGTACCGACATGCTGGCGCCCTTCGAGCCGCTCAGCGTGGACATCAGCTATACCGTCACGGACGAGTCCATCCAGGGGCTCCTGCTCGGCGTTGCCATCAAGGGCATGGACGGGTTGCACATCTTCGGACCCAATACCTATCTGGAACGCGTGTCGATCCCCACCTCCCGGGGTTCGCACCGGGTCACGTACCACATTCCGTCGATGCCCCTGCTCACCGGGACGTATCGCGTCGACGTTGGCCTGTTCACCGACAAGGGCCTGGTCTGCCTGGATTACCTGACCGAGGCCAGCGCCTTCACCGTGGCCGCGCCGTATTTCAGCGAAGGCGTTGTCTACATCCCCCATGAGTGGAAGGTCCATGACCCCGACGCTGCTTGACATTCCGTTCGACCATTACCAGCGCTATGCCGCCGCTGCGCACCTGCTCACGTCGCTGGGCCTGCAGAATGCGCGCATCCTGGAAGTGGGGGCCAACCGCCAGCGCCTGCTCGGGCAGTTCCTGCCGTCGGCGTCGTTCCTGTACACCGACCTGCACGCAGAGGGTGACGAAACCGATTTCGTGGTCGCCGATGCGACCGCGTTGCCGTTCGCCGATCAGTCCTTCGATGCGGTCGTGTCCCTGGATGTGATCGAACATATCCCCGCGCATCTGCGTGCGCGTGCGATCTCCGAAATGGGCCGCGTGGCCGGCACTGCCGTGATCGTGGGCTTCCCGCCCGACCGGCCCTGGGTACAGCAGGCCGAAATCGTCGCCAACGAACGCTGGCGCGAATTGTTCGGCGAAGATTACGTGTGGCTGCAGGAGCACAAGGAATTCGGCCTGGTCGATACCGCCGAAGTGGTGCAGGCCTTCGAGGCCAACGGCCTGCAGGTGCAGCACTTTGGCCAGGGCAATGCAACGCTGTGGTCGAGCCTCATGGGCGCCCACTTCATCAAGGTCAAGTTCCCGGAGCTGGAGCCCCTGGTGGGCGCCGCCGACCGCCTGTACAACAGCCGGGTGTTCGCTGGTGACCACAGCGACGAGCCCTATCGTGACTACTACGTGGCCGTGCGCCAGCCCGAAGCGGTTGCCCAGCTGAAGGCGCGTCCGCCGTTCCAGTCGGAGAAAGACGAGGAAGCCACGCGCCTGTTGACCGGCCTGGCTGAAAGTCTTCGCGAACTGGCGCTGCGCACGCAGAACTCCGAGCGCGAGTGGGATTCCACCGCGCGCATGCTGGATGCCTATATTGCCGACCTGGGCGTGGCCAAGTCGGAGTGGGCCGCGACCGCCGGCATCGTGCAGATGCTGCAGGCGGCGAAGGATGCCGGGGACCAGGCGCATGCGCAATGCCAACGCGACTGGGAAGCGCGGGATGCCGAACGCGAGCGGCGTTCAACGGAGATGGCGGAAGAACGGCACCGGCTGGAACAGCAGCTGCTGGTAGAGGCGCAGGCCGCTGAAGCGCACCGCCTGCAACTGACCCAGGCCATGAACGATGCAGCGCAGGCGGCAGCCGACGAGCGCCTGCGGCTGGAGACGAAGATCGCTGACACCACGCAGATGGCGGCCGATGAGCGCCAGCGCCTGGAGCAGCAGATCGCCGATAACGCTGCGGCGTACCTGCGGTCGCGAAAGAAATGGAAGATGGCCATGGTGGGCCTGGCGGTGTTCGGTAGCGCGGCAGGTTTTATTGTCGCTTGGGTGATCCAGTGATGAATGCCGTCGATACCTGCATGGCGTGCCGCATGAGCAAGGAGATTTTTTGATGGTGTCCAAGATTCGCAAGCTGTTCGTCGCCATGTACTGGAGCCTGCGCCGCGCGCAGTCCAATGGCGTGAGTGCGGGAAGCCTGATGTCGGCCGTGATCGCAGCGTCGCGCAAGGGACCGCGTCACCTGGTCCGCAAGATATTCTCCTACGCCAGCGCGCCCGCCGCGCCGGCACCTGCGGCCACGCCGGACGCCTATGCGGCGTGGCTGGAGCGGCAGCCTGCCGTGGCGGTGCCCGCCAACCTCGGCCTGGTCAGCATCGTGATGCCGGTCTGCAACACGCCGGAAAATTTCCTGCGTGAAGCCATCGAGAGCGTGGCCGCGCAGACCTATCCGCATTGGGAACTCTGCATCCACGACGACGCCTCCGACCAGCCGCAGGTCGCCCGCGTGCTCGACGAGCTGGGCGCCCGGTTGCCGAACCTGCGGGTATCGCGCTCGACCACCCGCCAGGGCATCGCAGCCACCACCAATGCCGCCATCACGCTTGCAAGTGGACGCTGGATCACCTTCCTCGACCACGACGACCTGCTGGAGCCGGATGCGCTGGCGGCCGTGGTCGCATGTCACGCGTCGCAGAACGCCCAGATCGTCTACACCGACCACGATGTGCTGGGCGACGACGGCCGGCTGCGCCACCCGTACTTCAAGCCTGACTGGAACGAAGATCTGTTCCTGTCGCAGATGTACCTGGGGCACCTGGTCAGCTTCGATGCCGACCTGGTCCGCACGATGGGGGGGCTGCGCAGCGACTGCGACGGTTCGCAGGATTACGATCTGGTCCTGCGTTGCGTTGCTACCGGTGCCACTGTGGCCCACGTGCCGCGGGTGCTGTATCACTGGCGCGCGCATGCAGGCTCGACGGCCGCCAATGCGGACTCCAAGCCGTATGCCCACGATGCCGGCAAGCGCGCGCTGCAGGATCACGTGCAGCGACGTCATCCGGGCGCGCACGTGGACGATGGCAGCAACCTGTTCTGCTACGACGTGCGCTATCCCTATGCAGACACCGGTCCGCTGGCGAGCATCATCATTCCGACCCGGGATGGTCTGGATCTCCTGCAGACCTGCGTGGAATCCCTGTATGCGAAGACCAACTACCCGGCATTCGAGATCATCGTCGTCGACAATGGTTCCAGCAAGCCGGAAACCCTGGCGTGGCTGCGCGACATGTCCCGCCGCGCGAACTTCCGGGTGCTCGCGGCCGATGTGCCGTTCAACTGGTCTGCGTTGAACAACCTCGCTGCCCGCGAAGCGAAGGGCGAGGTCCTGGTATTCCTCAACAACGACACCGAAGTCATCGACGGCGACTGGCTGCAGCGGCTGGCCGAGAACGCGCTTCGCCCCGACGTGGGCGTTTGCGGTCCGTTGCTGCTGTACGGCGACAGGACCATCCAGCACGCCGGTGTCGTTATCGGCATGGGTGGCTGGGCCGACCATGTGTTCAAGGGAGAGGCGCCGGTACACAGCCAGAATCTCTTCGTGTCCCCCGTGCTCCAGCGCCAGGTGCTCGCGGTCACGGGTGCCTGCATGGTGGTGGCGCGGGAAACCTTCGATGCCCTGGGCGGATTCGATGAGACCTTCATCGTGTGCGGAAGCGACGTCGAGCTGTGCCTGCGCGCCCGGCAGCGCGGCCTGTCCACGGTGTACGTGGCCCGTTCGGTGATGATCCACCACGAGTCCAAGACCCGCGACCCGCGCGCCATTCCCGAAAGCGACTTCGTGCGGTCGGCCCAGGCCTATTCGCCGTATCGCGAAGAGGGTGACCCGTTCTACAGCCCCAACCTCGATTACATGAAGTCGTCGCCGAGGCTGGTGGAGATGGGCCAGTGAAGCGGATTGCGCATCTGCTTCGGCGCGTCGCAGCGCGTCTGGATCGCGGCGCCCCGGGCGCTGCGGCCCCGACCACCCACGTCGGTGAAATCACCCCGTGCCTGCCGCGGCATGATCCCTGGGCAGGCAAGCGCCTCAACCTGGTGCTGCCCTCGATCAATCGCCAGCATTACTTTGGCGGTATCCATACGGCCGTGCTCATCTACCAGCAGCTGTCGCGGCACTTTGCCGCGTCGCGGATCGTGCTGGTGGACAGCAGTCCCGACGAAGAGGCGTTGTCCCGGTTCGCCGATCACGTCTGCGTGCCCTCCGACGCCACGTCGGCGGCACCCCGGCAGATCGTGCCGTTCAACGACCGCTACCAGAAGACACTGCCGGTCGCCGCTGAAGACATCTGGGTGGCCACCGCATGGTGGACGGCCTACGCGGCACAGCGCATGTCCACGTGGCAGGGCGAGAACGGCGGCGTGGACCGCCCGCTGGTGTACCTGATCCAGGACTTCGAGCCGGGTTTCTACGCCTGGTCCAGCCAATATGCGCTCGCACTGAGCACCTATCGTCCCGATCGGGACATCGGCGTGTTCAACACCGGGCTGCTCGCGGATTTCTTCGCCCGGCATGACATGCGCTACGTCAATCGCTCCGTGTTCGAACCGGTGCTGCATGACGGCCTGCGACCGGCACTGGCAGCAGCGCGCCAGCGCCTGGAGCCGCGTAAACGACGCATCGTGGTGTATGCGCGTCCCGGAACGCCGCGCAATGCCTTCGAGTTGATCTGCGAAGGCCTGCGGCTCTGGGGCTGGAAGGACCCGCGTGCGGCGCAGTGGGAGGTTGCAGCGCCCGGCGAGCTCGAGGCGGATCTGGACCTTGGGCCGTTCTCGCTGAAGGCACTCGGCAAACTCGGCATCGACGCGTATGCGGCGCTGCTGTCCAGTTCCGCGGTTGGCCTGTCGCTCATGGTCTCGCCGCATCCGAGCTACCCGCCGTTGGAAATGGCGGCCTTCGGCATGCGGGTGGTGACCAACCGCTACGACAACAAGCGGCTGGATGACACCACGCCCAACGTGGTGTCGCTGGATGCCATGACGCCCGAGGCGATCTGCTCGGCGCTGGTGGCCCAGGTGGATGCCTGCGAGGGTCAGGGGATGGCGGCCGGTACGATTGCCGGCGAGGCGCACCCGCTGCTGCAGCCTGGCAGTTTTGACCGGGTCGCTGATGACGTCATGGACATGCTGCGCCTGGGGGCGTAAGCAGAATAAGGAAGCGTAAACGTGGGTCAGTCAATCGCTTGGCCGCTGCGCGGTCAAAAATCGTCGTTGTTCGTGGTGCCGGTGCTGGTCCTGCTGCTGGTGCTGCCGTTCCTGCAGAGCCTGGCGCAGGCGGGGTTTGTTGCCCTGCTGGCGGTTGCCTTCCTGGGAATGGCATGGGCCGGTGAGCTGTGCGCGCGATGGCTTCGCCTGCACAGCCTGCTCGATTCGCCCGCGTTGTTCACCCGCGCATTGTTGGGGCAGCTGGTATTCGTGCTTGCCTGGCTGTGCGCCTGGCCGCTGACCTGGGCGTGGAGCCAGCTGCTCGGGCTGCCGCATCCGATCTCGTTCCTGGTGCTTGCGGTCCTGGCCGCTTCGCTGTTCTTCAACCGCGCCAGGCTGAGGCAACGCTCCGGTGCGGCCGGCCTGGCTGCCACCGGCGCCTGGCTGCTGGTGGGCGTGCTGGCCCTGATGGTCCTCGCCAAGGCCGCCACCCACTATTCGTTTACGGCCGGTGCACTGGGGCTGGATACCCACCAGCACATCGCTTTCGCGCTGGACATGTTCAACGCCGGCTACCCGAAGCTGACCGCCGGCCACAGCGACTGGGTCGAGAAGTACCCGAAAATGCTCCACGTGATCGCGGCGCTGTGGGCTTGGCCCGGTTTCGGCGCGCACATCGGGCCGTTCCTGAAGATCCAGCCGGTCCTGCAGGCCACGCTGGCGCTGTTCGCGTTCATCGAATGCGTGCTCGTGTGGATGCAGCGGCGGCACCTCTCGCCGCTGTTCCAGCAGCTGTGGGCCGCATTGCTGGTGGTGGCGCTGGGTTACATGATCCTGCGCGGCACCCTGTTCCTGTACCCGACCGATGACCTCAACAGTACCGGACGCCTTGCGGCCATCTCCACCCTGCTGCTGCCGGTACTGGCTGCCATGCTGTGCTGGCAGGAGCCTCCCCGTTCGAGCCGACCCTGGGTGCTGGTGTGGGCCATGCTGCCGCTTGCCGGCGCCATGGCGGCAAAGCTCAATCCTTCGCTGGCCATCGCTTTCGTCAGCTTCACGCTCCCCGCATGGGCGGTGACGGTTGCCGGACTGTGGTGGCGCGCGCCGGGTGCGCGCGGCAAGCTGCTGTTGCCCGCGCTCGGGACGGTCTGTGGCGGCGTGGTCGGAAGCATCCTGCTGTTCAGCGACCCCTATTACCTGCAGCTGTTGGCGGAGACGGTGCCGGCCGTACGGGAGTTCGTGCAGCACACGCTGGGCCTGCAGCTGTTGATCGCGCCCGCTCAGCTTTCGACCTCGATCGGGGTGGGCGAACGGCTCCTGCAGGTCCTGCCCTGGGAGCTGTGGTATGGGCCACAGCCCGGCATGGGCATGCAGATGCTGCCCGAATCGCCGCAGATGCTCGGGCAGCGCCTGCTGCCGGCGACCCGCGTGCTGCTGGGGGCTACCCTGGTGCTGGGTGCCGCGATGGTCACCGTGGCGCCGGAGCGCATCCGCCGCCGCGGTGCCTTCTCGATGCTCCTGGTGATCCAGGTGGCACTGATGATCGCCGTTCCCGTTGCGCTGCGCGTGTCGAATATCGTCACGCTGACCCTGGGCCATGAAACCCTCGAGGCCAGCCTGCTGACCACCTATACGCAGCGCTATATCGGCCTGCTGGTGATGTACGTGCTGATGCTGCACTGGACGCTGATGCTTGGCACCGTCGTGATGGCGGTGGATGCGGTCGTTCAATGGCGGTGGCCGGGCATGCTGCAGCATCGCCGGTGGCCGCGCGTGTCCCGCGTGCTGGTGGGACTGTGCGCGCTGGTGGTGGTGGTCGCATTCGTCCGCGTGGACATCAAGGGCGTCACGCCCGCAGACCAGGGCTGGACCTTCCCGATCAGCGAAGCCGACGTGCGCGCGTTCCAGGCCGCAGAGGCCAAGCTTCCCAAGGATGCGGTGGTGCTGGCGCCGGCCTACGCCATCGTGCTCAACGGTCGCGAGGACTGGGTGTTGCCGTCACTTTACGTCACCCCCTATCTGCCCTTCACGCAGCGCGACTACCTGTTCAACATCCGCCTTGGCGCGGGCTACGGGTACTTCGCCAAAGACCTGCGCACCATGTTCTGCCAGTCGCGGCCCGATGAAGCCCGTGCCATCCTCCGGCGCGCCGGCGTCACCCACCTGCTCGCGCATCGTTGGGAAGGGCAGAGTGATGCGGCCGTCCTTGATGGACAATACTGCCTCACGGGGTACCGCAAGCTGGGTGCCGAGGGTGCCGCAGTCGCCCACGGGCCGGACGGTCTGGTCTTCTACCAGCTGGATCCTTGAGGAATCATGGGCATGAGCCTGAAGGAAATCACGATGGACGCTGACGTCGCTGCCAAGTCGAACTCCGCCACGCACAAGATCGCGGTGGTGGTCCCCAGCTACAAGGTCATTCGCCACATCCTGGAGGTCATCGCCTCCATCGGACCGGAGGTCGATGCGATCTACTGTGTCGATGACGCATGCCCGGAGCAGTCCGGTCAGTTCATCGAGCAGAACAACACCGATCCCCGCGTCCGGGTGATCTACAACGCGGTGAACCAGGGCGTGGGCGGGGCGACCATGGCGGGCTATCGCCAGGCGGTTGCCGACGGCATGACGGTGATCGTGAAGATCGACGGCGACGGCCAGATGGACCCCGCACTGCTGCCGATGTTCGTGGCGCCGATTCTGAACGGTGATGCGGACTACACCAAGGGCAACCGCTTCTGGGACCTTTCGCACATCAGCCGCATGCCGCTGCTGCGACGCGTCGGCAACCTCGGGTTGTCCTTCCTGGCCAAGGCATCGACGGGGTACTGGCGGCTGTTTGATCCGACCAACGGGTATACCGCGATCCACGCCTCGGTTGCGCAGCGTTTGCCGATGGAGGCCATCAGCACGCGCTACTTCTTCGAGACCGATCTGTTGTTCCGGCTCAATGCGATGCAGGCGGTGGTCCAGGATGTTCCCATGGATGCGCTTTACGGCGACGAAGTGAGCAACCTGAAGGTAAGCCAGGTGCTGGGTGAATTCGCGCTCAAGCACGCACGCAATTTCTGCAAGCGCATTGCGTACCGCTACTACCTTCGCGACCTGACCATTGCATCGTTCGAGCTGGTGGCAGCGCTCGCGCTGCTGTGCGGCGGTGCGCTTTATGGTGGCTGGCATTGGGTGGCTGCCGCCGATGCGGGTGTTTCCGCGCCGGTCGGCACGGTCGTCCTGCCCTCCATCGCAATCGTGAGCGGACTGCAGTTCCTGCTGGCGTTCCTCAGCTACGACATCGCCAACCAGCCACGGATTCCCATCCACCGTACGTTGCGCGGAGTTCCCCGTCGATGATCCGAGATACAGCCGTTACAGGTCCAGCGGCGGGCGAGCGCGTAGCCGTCCTGGACGATGATGGCGGGTTGCGCAGCCGCACGTCAGCGTTGGGTTGGGCAATGTCGGCGGTCACTGTCGTGCTGCTGGTGCTCCTGCTGACGCCGTTCGCCACGCCCATGCCGAACGCGAGCCTCGATGGCTCGTGGGCACATGCGATGAACATGGCCACTACCGAGCACCTGCGCTTTGGCAAGGACATTGTCTTCACCTTCGGCCCATTGGCAGCGATCTACACCAATGTCTACCACCCGGGTACCGATGTCCTGATGCTGGTGGGATCGTTCCTGCTGGCGCTGGCGTTGTCGGCGGGATTGATTGCCGCCGTCCGTCCCGACAGACGCCCCCTGCTGCTCCTGTTTCCGCTCGCAATCGGTCTGATCTGGCTGCCTTACGGAACCGGTTGGCGGGACGCCACGCTCATGCTGGTGCCGCTCCTGCTGCCGCTGGTGGTTGCCCGCGGCGTAGCGACCGGGCGGTTGAACCATCCGGTGATCTTCCTCCTTGCAGCGACGATCCCGATCCTGCCGCTGGTCAAGGCAAGCTTCAGTCTGACCTCCGCTGTCGCCAGCCTGATCGCGATACTGCTGTGCTGGCGCGCATTTCCCCGCACGGCAATCGCCATTTTCCTCGCCGAGGTGGTGAGCCTGATCCTGGTATGGCTGATCGCAGGTCAGGCACTGCTTGACCTGCCCGGCTATTTCATCGCCCAGGCGCCCATTGTGTCCGGCTATACCAATGCGATGTCCTCGCCCGGTGATCCGCGGCCCATGAACATCGTCTTCTATATCGCGGCGGCAGTGCTCCTGCTTGCAATCTCGTTGAAGGGGGGGCTTCGCAGAAACTGGCACGTGACCCTTCTGATCGCGTTGTACCTGTTCGTGGCCTTCAAGTCGGGATTCGTGCGAGGCGACCAGGCGCATGCCCAAGGCGCGTCGACAGCATTGATGCTGCTGGGCGTCGTGCTGTTCCTTACGCAGGGGCGCGAGTACCGTCGTGGCGTGGCATCACTCAGCGTCGGTCTGGCGGGCTCTGCGCTCATCGTTTTTTCCTATGCATCTCCAGAACCGGTCGCAGCGCTGGCGCGACTTGGCAATGCGGTGAAGATTCCGGCCCAGGGCCTCTGGGTACGCCTGACCGATAACAGCGCCTATCCCGATCTCTATGAGGAGCGCATCAATCAGATTCGCGCGGAGTCGCCCTTCATGGGGGAAACAGGACAGGCCGACCTCTATCCGCACGACCTTGGCCTGCTGCTGGTCACCGGCGCGGAGTGGAAGCCGCGCCCGGTGCTGCAGAGCTACTCTGCGTATACGCCGTCGCTGCTGCGTGCCAATGCCGACCATCTGCGTGAGGCACCTCCGGCACGGATCTACTTCAAGATCGACCCGATCGATGGAAGGTATCCGTCCCTCGACGACGGCGCGAGCTGGCTGGAACTGCTGGGCAAGTACGAACCCAAAGGATTCAAGGGCGGCTATGCGGTGCTGGAACGTCGCACCGGCTCGCCGGCTGCGCTGAAACCGCAGCCCGTACGCTCTGTCGTGGCGAACTTCGACGAGGTCGTTCCCGTGCCGAACGGCGCAGGTCCGGTGTGGGCAACACTGGATATCAAACCCACGTTGCTGGGGAAGCTGTTCAGCGCGGTCTACAAGGCACCGCAGCTGAAGCTGGAAGTGAAGTATGCCGATGGAGGTGTGTCGTCCTACCGCATGGTGGCCGGCATGGGGGCCACCGGCTTCCTGCTTTCGCCGTCGGTAATCGACGCCAACGGGTTCGTTTCGCTCAGTTCCGTTTACCGTGATGAACTTCCGGGGCAGCGCAAGGTCGTGTCGATGGCGGTGCGGGGTGACCCTGGCTCGGACTGGATGTGGAAACGCGCCTATCAGTTGCAGCTGTCCAGCTTGAATGTACCTTCAAGCAGTGATGCGGACGCCGCGTTGACCGGCGCATGGAAGGACGGGCTGCCGGGGGATGCATACCCGGCCGGCGGCAACTGCAACATTGAAGAGGTGAGCGGCGTGCCCGTGGGCGTGGTTCCACTGGAATTCCCGCCCCGTCTCGTGAAAGTACGAGGCTGGGCGGCGCTGGACGCGCAGGCAGGCAAGCCGAACCAGGGCGTTTCCCTGCTGGCGGCGTTTGAAGACGGCCGCACCTTCGTCATACCGGCCATTGCGGTTGGCAGGCTGGACGTCGCCAACTACTTCGGGCACCCGGAGCTGGGTGACCATGTGGGCTACGAAGCCTATGTGGATGTCCGCAAGCTCCAGGGACTGGTTCACTTCCGCGTTCTCCAGAACGACGAAGGCGTTCTTCGCGCGTGCCACCCACCGCTCCTGTCCATCCGGCGGCAGGATGCGACCGTGACGCCGACGGTACAGTAGTCGGCACGCCTCGCCCGTGACACGACGGGCGAGGCAACGATCGTCAGGTTCTGAACGACAGGCGCTTGTGCCCGATGTAGCTGGTCACCGCCGGAACCATCACGCCGATGGCGTGCGCGATGGTGTCGTTGTGGAAGTCGATGTGGAGCGCGGGCAGCAGCCACCTGGCGATGACCAGGCTTACCGCTACGGTCTGCGCCACCGCGGCGAGGTTGATCGCCAGGAACCACAGGAACTGGTGGTGCAGCCGATGTCGCGACGCGCTGAACACGAAGATCTTGTTCAGTGTAAACGCCGTGATCAGGCCCAGGCAGAACGCGAGGATGATCGCCGGTACGTAAGGAAGCCAGTGGCTCAGTACGATCCGTGAGCCTACGTTGACGATCGCGGCAAATCCGCTTGCAACAAGGAAACGCAGGAACTGCGTGGAAGGAAGAGGTACGTTCATGCGTTGTCGATTGTGGGCTTTCTGTAAAATGCGCAGTTGCGGGAAGGAATAAAGGCCATCATTTGTCGACGGCCGGGGCGCGGCGCTCCACCTCGACGCGCCAATCGTAGGGATTGATGGGTATCGAATGTTTACCCGGCGTTTCAAGGATTGCCGAATGCCCGTGCCAATCGAAGTCCTTGAACGCCGCGCGACGCATCTGCGGCAGGTTCATGGTGGCGAACAGGCATATCAGTCCAGTGGTAACCAGAGTCGCATTGGCGCGGGTGCGGCGATTCCCTGCGCCCAGGCACATCCACACGGCCCACCACCAGACCACCTTCAACAGGTAGAAATAGCGATCACCGGAGAAGGGGTTCAATCCTTCCGGATCGGTCATGCGAAGCATCGGCAGGAAGCACTCGATCGAGGCGAATCCGAGGAACCCCAGCACCAACAGTCGCGCGCTTCCGTTCGCCGAGCGAAACGCAACCACGCCGAAAAGCAGGAGCGCGTATACGACCAGCCACGAGGTGCCGGTGAGGAAATCGCTGCCGAAGATGTGCGGTGGAACCAGCTCCGTGAACGTGGTCTTCAACACCCAGACCGGCCTGTCCTGGGACACGCCTCCCTGGGACGTCGTGGCGATGACGCACACCTGGACCACGGCGCCGACGGCGGTGGCCGCAATGGAATGCCAGTCGCGGTTGAGGTTGAATCCCGCGAGGGCGCCATCGAAGGGATCGATGTTCGTGCGCCTCGCCAGCCAGCTCAACCCGCACAGGCCTGCAACCACGAAGAGCAACAACGCGGAGAATGGCCCGGTCAGCGCGATCAGGAGAACGCCGCACGCCCTGATCCACGGGGATGCCGGTGAACGTGACGCAATCGCCGGGGCGAGACAGCACACCGCCATGAAGAACTGCAGGAACCACTGCACGTTGGTGAGGGTGCCGAATATCTCACCATTGGTGGGGACGGCCAGGAAGGACAGCGCGACGATCCAGGGCGGCAGGAAGAACCGCAGCCTCCGGCATGTGAACGTTATCGCGGCCGCGGACAGCAGGATCGCGCCAGCGTTGTAGACCAGTGGCGCCTTCGCAAACGGAAACCAGCTTGCGCACCACGCAATCAGCCTGGGAATGGTAAGCAGGTAGCCGGCATATGACGTGGTCAGTTGCGGCCAGGCATGCCCGAACTGCTCGCTGAAAAACACCCTGCCATCCTCTGCCCAGAACTGCGGATTGGTGAGTGCGTCATTGCTCTTGTAAGCCATGACAAGCAGAACAACCATGAACCATGTGAACCGTTCTCTGGCCGGCGCCTCGTTCGGGCTGGAGCTGGTGCTGGTCAAAAGGAACATGGGAACTCCACCAGGAATAACGCGTTGGGGGCTGTCGAGGGGCGGGACGCCCCCCGGGCGTGGTAATGGGATTACCGAGCCTGGCGCGATTGCCCGGACGCAATCCGGGCCAACGTCTGGCCCACCGCAATACTCTCGTTGATCGACCGGTCCTCGGGGTAGTAATAGGCGGTGTCGGCCATGTAAAACCCCTCCAGCGGCGTCTTCATCGGCGGCAGCATGTCCTGGAAACCGGGCGGGCAGATGGTCTGGGCGTACTCGTAACGGTGGCAATGGGTGGCGAGAATCCACTCCGGCTTGAAGTCCGGGTTGATCATCGGCAGGTAGCCGAGCACTTCGTCGATCAGCTGCTGGTTGCTCCACTGCCACTTGGGGTGGGTGGTGGGCATGTAGTACGGCGCATAGACGATATGTTCGCCCGGCCCATTGCCCGGGTTGAGGTTGCTGTACTCGATCAGGCCCGGAATGGCGATCCGGTCGTCGCTGATGTTCATCCAGAAATTCTCGCTGACCGGGCGCGAGAGTTTCAGGATCACGCAGGCCACGGGAATGTTCTCGATGGCGCCAACCTGGGCGGCGAAGGCGGGCGGCAGGCCCGGAACCAGCTTGGGCACGTACTGGATCGGTGCGGTGGAGACCACGGCGTCGTATGCGGTGTGCGCGGCCATGGTGCGGATGCCGGTGACCTTGCCATCCGCCGAGGTGACTTCCTCGATGGGCTGGCCCAGCAGGATCTGGCCGCCCAGGCGCCGGACCTCCGCGGCCATGCGCTCCAGCAGAACGGACGAGCCGCCTTCAAGGTAGCCCATGCTTTCGTTGAACAGGTTGCGCCGCGAAAGCGCCACGCGCTTGATGCGGGTGCCGATCCAGGACGCGGAGAGGTTGTCCTGGTATTCGAAGAACTTCAACGCGAAGGCCTTTTCCCACATCACCTTGTAGGCCTTGGGGCCGATCCAGCGGGTGATCCAATCGCGTGCGTTTTCCTTGTCCAGTGCGGTCCAGTCCTTGATGCCCTTGGTATGCATCACATGCAGCGCGTAGCGGACCTTGTCGACGATGCCCAGGTGCGGGAAACCGAGCAGCGCGAACGGGGTACCCCATTTGTGCAGCTTGCCCTGGTAGTAATACCCCATCTTGGTGTCCGTCCAGTGCAGGCGGTCGGACAACTGCATCTCATCGAGCAGTTTGAACAGCGGGTAATCGGTCTTGCAGATGAAGTGGTAGTAGCGCTCGATGCGAAGGCCATCGAAATCGAACTCCGCCGACATGCCGCCAATGCGGTCATCGCGCTCGTAGACGGTGACCTGATGGCCCTGTTTGAGCAGCTCCAGGGCTGCCATCAGCCCCATGGGGCCGCTGCCGATGATGGCGATATTGCGCATTCGAATGATTTCCGTAGGTATTGGGTCAGCGCTGCAGCACGATGTGGCTGTAGCGCGGATCGGTGTAGCTTTCGCGGATGGCGTCTTCGAACGGCGTCTGGCGGACGCCGAACACGGCTTCTGTGTCTACGCCTTTGAAGTCATCGCCGGCACTCAGCGCCGTGAGCTGATCGGCGGTGAAGGGGGGCTTGGCGCTGAACAGCGAGTAGGTGCGCAGCAGGAAGGCAAAGAAGCCGATCGGGATGTGCACGATCACCGTGCGCAGGTTCTTGACCCGCTTGATCGTGCGGATGATGTCCACGTAGTCCACGCGGGTGTCGCCCACGATGTCGAATACCTGTCCATCGGGCTCGGTTTCGATGCACCGGGTGATGCATCGACAGAAGTCACGCTCGTACAGCGGCTGGCGCATGAAGCGTCCGTCGCCAGGAATCGGGAACACCGGCGTTCGTGCCATGAAGCGCGACAGCCAGCCCAGGTGCTTGGGATCGAACCAGCCGAACATCAGGGTGGGTCGCAGCACGCAGTGGCGCTGGCCGCTGGCGACCACCAGGGCTTCCTGCTCGCGCTTGGTATGGGTGTAGTCGTCCTTGGCCACCGAATTCACCACCGACGAACTGATGTGCACCAGGTAGGGCACGCTGGCGGCCCGGCAGGCGGCCAGGACGCGCTCGGTGGCGCTGATGTTGTTGCGCACGAACAGGTCGGTGGTTTTGCCGGTGATCTGTGCGTGCAGCTGCACCACCAGGCGTGCACCTTCGAAAGCGCGGGTCCATTCGCCCGGCTCCGCCAGATCGGCCAGGATCGTTTCCACGTCCGGATGCAGTCCGCGCAGGATCGCCAGATTGTGCTCATGCTTGTCGATGGCCACCAGGTGCGTGTAGCCCTGCTGCTTCATCTCGACGATGAGGTTCTGCCCCACCAGGCCTGCGGCGCCGGTGAGGACGATCTTGTCATTCTTCTGTGCCATGGACGAACTCGGGTACCGATAGGAACGCTCAGCCGCGCTTGTAGGCGACAACCAGGGCCTGCTTGCCCAGGATGTGCCACGCCAGCGGGATGCGCAGGTAAAGGGACACCAGCCAGGGGGCCTGTGGCAGGCGGCTCTTGGTGGTGTAGGGGAGGAAGCGGGGAATCACCACGCGGGGTTCCAGTCCCGCCATCAGCACACCTTCCACCAGGCTGCGGTCGCTCAGCGCGGTGTGGTGGTCGAAGTAGTCCCAGTACTCGTCGTACAGGAAGCGGATGTTGGGCTGCAGGATGATGGCCCGGCCGCCCGGCCTGAGCATGCGGGCGCTCTCGCGCAGGGTCTGCAGCACCAGGTCCTTGCTGGGCAGGTGCTCCAGGAAGTTGCTCATGAAGACGGCATCCACGCTGCCGCTCGGAATCGAGCTTACCGCCGTGCACGACTCATTGATGATTTCGATGCCGTCCGCGGCAAACCTGCGCACGTCCGGGTTCAGGTCCACTGCGATCTTGCGGCCGGCCGGAATGTTGTTGATGAATTCGCAGTATCCGGCGCCGATGTCCACGACCGTGTCGCCGGCATCGACAAACCGGTTGAAGTACTGCGTGCACAGCACGTTCCAGATGCGGTTCTTGTTCGCAAGTTCTTCTTTCGGAAACCGGTGTTGATAGAGGACGTCAAGGTCGTGATCGATATCCGGCATCGCAGGGGTTCCTTTTTCGCGGGGGTCAAAGGGAGATACGGCGGAACACGAATTCGGGGATGTTCCTGATGACCAGCATGATCGCCCACCAGAACCCCGGCAGGTAGACCACGGCCCGGCGGCGATCGGAGGCTCGCACGATACCCTGCGCCACCTTGTCGGCCGACGCCCACAGCGCGCCCTTCTTGAAGGCGTGGGTCATGGGAGTATCCACGAAGCCGGGCTTGATGTTCAGTACGTTGATGCCCTTCCTGCGCAGGCGCTGGCCCTGGCCGCTCAGGAATGCGGTCACGGCGGCCTTGGCGCTGCCATAGAGGTAGTTGCTGGCACGGCCACGGTCACCGGCGACCGAGGAGATCACGGCCAGGTTGCTGCCCGGCGCCAGGCGTTGCGCCAGCGCGGTGCACAGGGCGATGGTCGAGGTGCCATTGGTGAGGAACTCGCGCAGGGCCAGGTCCACCGAGGCGTCACAGGCGGCCTGGTCGGGCAGGGTGCCATGGGCGATCAGCACGGTGTCGATGCCGGCGTTGGCCGCCCAGGCGGCGTCGAGCATGCCCGCATGGCTGGCGATGTCATTGACGTCCAGCGGCCATGTCGCGACCTGCTGCGCGCCACGCACCCTGAGGTCACTGGCGATCGCCTCCAGCCGGGCCGCGTTGCGCCCGACCAGGAACAGCGTCGCCGATCGCGCCGCGTACAGGCGGGCAACCGCCTCGGCGATGGCGGACGTAGCACCGATGATGAGTACTTTCTGCATGCTTACTCCATGACCCGGCGCCAGAAGCCGGATGAAAAACGGGGGTCGATATGGGATGCGAAGGCTTCCCAGGCGGGAAAGGCCTGGCGGAACAGCGCACCGGACATGCGCGCGTCCTTGGCCGGATACACCGCCCCGCCCGCCTCCGCGACGATGCGGTCAAGCCGCTCCAGCATCGTGAACAGGTCCGGCCCGGTATTGGGAAAATCCAGCGCCAGGGTAGTGCCGGGCCGCGGGAAGGACAGCATGCCCGCGGCCGGCGCGGTGCCGAATTCCTTCAATACCGCCAGGAACGAGCCCCGCCCGCTGCGGGAGATTTCCCGCAGCAGCTCGGCGGTGGCGTCGCGGGCGGTGGCCGGCGGCAATACGCACTGATGCTGGAGGAAGCCGGCCGGCCCGTACATCCGGTTCCAGTCGTTGATCCCGTCCAGGGGATAGAAGTAACTCTGGTAGTGCGCGACATGGCGCCTGCTGCGGGCGGGCTGGCGCCAGTAGTACAGGGAGTTGAACGGGCGCAGGGTCAGGCGGTTGACCATCGACACCGGCGGCACCACCGGGATGCTGCGGCGTGGCCGGGTGCTGGGGATGGCGGCCTGCGGATTGCCGCGCGCATGGTCGCCGCGCAGGAAGTGCCCGCGCCCCAGCTGCCTGCCCGTGGCCAGGCAGTCGATCCAGGCCACCGTGTACTCGAAATCCGCAGCGGACTCGCGCGAAAGCGTGAAGAACGCATCCAGCGAGTCGAAGCGGATCGATTCGGTTTCCATCCAGGGCCCGGGCACGCGCCGCAGCTGCAGTTCGGCCCAGGTGATCAGACCGGTGAGGCCCAGCCCGCCCACGGTGGCGCCGAACAGGCCGCTGCGGTCGGTGTCATCCAGTGCAACCCGCAGGCCATCGCTGCGCAGCAGCTCGAGGCGGCGGACGTGGTGACCGAAGCTGCCGGCGCGGTGGTGGTTCTTGCCATGCACGTCGTTGGCTATCGCGCCGCCCACCGTGGCGTAGCGGGTGCCGGGCGTCACCGGCAGGAACCAGCCCTGCGGCAACGCGATGTCGATGATGTCGGCCAGGGTCACCCCGGCCTCGCAGCGGATCACTCCGGTCGACGGGTCGAAGGCAATGAACCGGTCGAGCCCGCCGGCCATGAGCAATGCGCCGCCCGGGTTGAGGCAGCTGTCGCCGTAGCTGCGGCCATTTCCGTGGGGCAGCAGCGATGCGCCGGTGTCCGGCAGCGCCGCCGCGCGGTCGATGACCGGCAGCAGCTGCTGTGCCGCCTGCGGGTAGCGACCCCATGACTGGCCACGGCCAGCGCTCATATCGCGGCCAGCACGATCAGGACGCACAGGGCGATGACCACCTGGCTGCCGCGGTCGGTGGCGGCGAACACGATCGGGTCATCGTGCATGTTGCCGCGATGGGCGACGATCCACATGCGGCTGATCCAATAGAGCAGCATCGGGCACAGCAGCCACAGCACTTTCGGGTGCCGATACAGTTCCAGGCTCTCCGGGCTGTTGATGTACAGCGCGAACACCAGGACACCGATGTAACCGGCTGCCGCGCCAAGCGACTGCACCAGTGGGAGATCGGCCACCGAATAGCCGCGCCCCTGTGCCAGCTGCTTGCCGTTGGCCAGCGCCGAGGCAAGCTCCGTGTACCGCTTCAGCATCGCCAGGCTCAGGAACACGAACATGGAGAACGCCAGCAGCCAGAACGACAGCTCCGATCCGATCGCCACCGTTCCGCCAATGATGCGTACGGTGTACAGCGCGGCCAGCAGGACCACGTCGATCATCACGATCCGCTTGAGCTGCAACGAGTAGCTCAGGGTCATCACGTAGTAACAGAGCAGCACCACGGCGAACTCGACGCTGCACAGCAGCGCGAGTGCGAACCCCATCAAGGTGATCAACGGCGCGACCAGCAGGCCGTGCAGCAGTGGCAGCGTACCGGCCGCGAACGGTCGCCTGCGCTTGCGCGGATGCATCCGGTCCGGGGTCAGGTCGAGCAGGTCGTTGAGCAGGTACACGCCTGATGCGCAGAGGCCGAAGGCCAGGAATGCGATGCCGGCGTCGATCAGCGAGGCGGGGTCCAGGAAACGGTGGGCCGTCAACAGCGGCACCAGCACCAGCAGGTTCTTCAGCCACTGGTAGACACGCAGGGCCTTGATCCAGGTCATCAGGCCGCCGTTCTGCGACGGCAGGTGGGCCAGCACCTCGGTCTGCCTGCCGGCGTCGCGGGCAAGCTGCGCCCCGTTGTTGACGACGATGGCGCCACCGGCACGAGCCCACACCAGCAGGTCCACGCGGCCGTTGCCCATGTAGTCGAAGCCCCGTTCGCCGAAACGCTGCGCCAGCGCGTCGCCTTTGTTGCGACCGGACAGGTTGGTCTGGCCATCACTGGCGATGACCTCATCGAACAGCCCCAGGTGATCGGCAATGGGCTGCACCAGGATCTGGTCCGACGCGGTGCACAGCACCCGCGGGCGCTGCGTGGTGCTGCGCAGGATCTCCAGCACGCGCTCGTCATACGGCAGCGTTTCTGCCGGCAGCGTGACACGGGATGCCAGCTGCCGCTTCACGGCGGCCTTGCCGCCCAGCAGCCAGAACGGGATCAGGAACAGATACAGCGGATTGCGGGCGAGCAGCGCCAGCAGGGACTCATACAGGATGTCCGAGCGGAGCAGGGTGCCGTCGAGATCCACGCAGAGGGCACGGGATTCAGGGGTCAAAGCGTGGAGCTCCTGGGCAGAAGGGCGTGGACGACACCGGGTGAACATGGGTCGGCCCGGAATTATGGCAGGAGTTACGTTACGTCACTGACCGCGCTCGCGCTGCGCGCCCAGCTCAAGGCTGAGCATCGCCAGCATGCCGATTGCGATGGCGAACCACAGGCTGGCCAGCCGGATGCCGACTGCGACCGCCAGGGAAACGTCCAGCGGCGCGCCGATCGCGCCCAGCATCAGCACGATCGCGGCCTCGGTCGTGCCTACGCCACCGGGAACGAAGGACGCGGCGCCCGCCAGCATGGCAAGGGGATAGATGCCCAGTCCCTGCTGCCAGGTCAGGCTCAGGCCCATGGCCTGGCAGAGGTAGGTGAAGGCTGCTGCGGTCAACAGCCACGCCACGGCGCCCAGCGCCAGGCCCTGGGCGGCCAGCCGCGGGCGCAGGAGCGGGCCTGCCTGGGTCACGCCGTTGACCAGGAAGCCCGCAAGCCGGCGCGGCCGGGATCCCGGCACGCGCGAGGCCAGGGCGGACAAGCGCCGTTGAAGCCAGGGCCAGCAACTGGCCAGGCACAACGCCAGCAGCAGTCCAGACACCAGACCGGCCAACACGCCGAACGCGGGAATCAGCGTGGCTGCCGCGATGCCAAGCAGGGTCAGGATGGCCAGATCAAGGCCACGCTCGAAGATGAAGGCTGCCAGCACCTGGGCCGGTTGCACGCCCATCCGCCCGAAATACCGGATGCGCAGGAGCTCGCCGGCCTTGCCGGGGGACACCGTGAAGGCGAAGCCCGCCAGATAGGCGACAAGCCCCGACCACCAGCCGAGGTGCGGGTGACCCTGCGCAGCCAACGCCAGCCGCCAGCGCTGGTAGCGCACCACGAAGCTGGCCAGGACCAGGGCCACGCAGACGCTCATCGGGCCGGCGTGCGACGCAAGCCGGGCGAGGAGGCCAGTGCCGCGGTCGATGTAGAGAAGCAGGGCCAGGTAGGCCGCGCCGATGACCAGCAGGAAAAGCGGCGATCGCCTGCGCGACCCGGGCGATGCCGGGACAGCGGGGGACGCGGGAGGAAGCGGGCACACGCGGCAGGGCTCCGCTCAGGCAGGCGTAGTAGCGTACCCGATGCGTGGGCGCTACGGCGCGCAGTGCCCGCTAGTGGACATCGAGCACCACGTCCATCGACTTGTAGCGCTCGATCAGGCGCTTGCCTTCTTCATAGTAGGAGCGCTGCTCCGGCGGCACGTAGTAATCGGAATACGAGCGGTCCGCATCGGTGAGGATGTACTGGCCGCCTATGCTCGAGATCCGGTCGAAGGCGCACGCTTCGAACAGGCTGCAGCCCAGGAACAGGTTGCGGCTCTTGCGCGCCTCCAGCAGGCTGAGCAGCGTTGGCGCCAGGTCCAGGGAGTTCTTGCCGGCCACGTCGACCACGCTGTGTTTTACGCCGGTCCAGTACATCAGCAACGGAATCGTATCCACGAAGTAGTTCTCGATCCGGGGGTCCGCCCTGGTCGCGTTGGGCGAGGGGTAGGTGGAATGATCGCTGGTGATGACCAGTACGGTGTTTTCGTGCAGGCGGCTGGCCTTGAAACGCTCGATGAAACGGCCGATGTCGCGGTCGTACGAGTGGAACCGGTTCAGCAGGGGGTTGCTGCCGTCGCCGTACCTGGCATCGCCATCAAGAAACGCGTGGGTCTGGAAGTTGTAGGCCGCCGCAAAGAACGGGTGATCGGCCGGTTGCTTTTCCAGCTCGCCCAGCATGGCGCTGAACAGGTCCGCATCGCTCAGGACCTTCGGCCGCGCCCCCGGCGCATTCCCGGTGTAATGCTCGTAAAGGTAATCGCGCCCCAGCGTCCGGTCGAAGCCAAGCGTCTCGATCATGTTGTTGATGTATTCCTGCTGGGACAGGAAGAACATGCTGTGGTAGCGCTGCGACCGCAGCACGTCCGGAATGCTGACCCGTGGCACGGCGTTGATGTCCTGGGATACATCACGCTGGCCGGTACCCGTCCCTTCTTCGTTGTAGCCATCCATTTCCTGGTGGCCCGAGGTCAACTGGCCACGCAGGCCACGGAACGTGGCAGCGGTATGGTTGTAGTAGTTGCGGAAAACCAGCGATTCGCCGGCAAGGCGATCCAGGTTCGGCATCAGGCCAGGGTGGGCGCCGCCGTAGGTTTCCATCCAGCGTGCGGACATGCCCTCGGTGAAGATCACGATGACATTCGGCCTGTCGGGCAGCCCCTGCCGGTAGGCCGCCGGGAACTCCTCGCCGTAGGTCGTGCGCCGCAGGAACTCCGTTCGCACCTTGAGCAGTTCCGCCGCACTCAACTGCTCGGGTGCGTTCATGCCAAGGTAGGTCGACAGGGTCCGTACGAACGAAGACACCGGCGCCTCGCCCCGGGTGACCACGATGCCGCGCGCCAACGGCTGGTTGACCAGCGTGGCTGCGTAAAGCAGCGCAACCGCGCCGATGCCTACGGCGGCAGCAGCCGAACGGCGAGGCGCTGGCTGCGGTCGGTGGAAGACGGCATGGGCGAAAAATGCAGCCAGGAACGCGGCCAGCAACCAGTAAATGCCGGTAAAGGAAATAAGTCCGGTCACTTCCTGGTTGGCCAGTGCGATCGGAGGAATCAGGCCGCCGGAAATCCAGACCGAGTACAGCTGCGCCATGTAGACGCACCCGATCAGCGCAGGGACCAGCAGTGCCGCCAGACGCAACGGCGCGCGGCGCGGTTTGAGGCAGAGCCGTGTGAGCAGCTCCAGCAGCACCAGTTCCAGCGTGCAGGTAACGGCAAATGCCAGCAGGTCGGTGGTGGCGTAGAAAGGCCGCATTCTCAGCAGCAGCGCCAGTGTCACCAGTGCGGCAAGACAAGTTCCCCAGCCCGGCAGGCGACGGAGGAAATTCGAAGATTCGTGCATGATCAGTAACAGTTCTGCTTCGCGCTGCATCCGGTGTTGCGACCTTGGCACGGTCGGGAAACAACGCGAATGGCGCGGCTAATGCGGGAGCGCGATCATACGACGACAGTCATAAAACTGAAATACAAAAAGGTGCAGATAATCCTCCCGCGCCACGAAGGCACTTCGGGGGGTAAGAAAATACCTACAAACGCATTGGGGGGCGGCCGGTTCCGGTCCGCCCTCGCTCAGGCTGGCTTCCGGAAAACCAGTCGGGAGAAAATCAGGTAGTTCCATGAGGCGATCATGCCCATGATCAGGAACTTGGCCAGCAGGGGGTGGATGCCGATGCGACCCACCATCAGCAGGATCAGGAGATTGCCTGCCGCCAGGTTGACGGCAGCCACCACGGCGTATTTGGCGAGCTCGCCGCCTGCATTGCCACGGCTCTGGAATACCCAGCGCCGGTTCAACAGGAAACTCACGATAAAGCCGCAGCCGAAGCTGATCGACTGACTTGCCAGCAGCCACGCCGTGCCCAGGGCGAACTGGAGTGCGATGAACGCGGCATATTCGACGGCGGCGGCAGAGCCGCCCGAAACCAGGAAACGCAATACGCGCTGGTTCATGTCGCCGCCGATGCCAAGGCGTCCGGAGACGCCCTGGCAACGAGAGAACCCAAGGTCAAAGCGCTGCTTCCAGCTCGGGCAGCAGGGTGAACAGATCCCCCACCAGGCCGATATCGGCGATCTCGAAGATCGGCGAATCCGGGTCCTTGTTGATCGCCACGATGGTGCCGGCGTCCTTGATCCCGGTCAGGTGCTGGATGGCACCACTGATGCCCACGGCCACGTACAGCTCCGGGGCGATGATCTTGCCGGTCTGGCCGACCTGCAGGTCGCTGGGCACATAACCGGCGTCCACGGCGGCGCGCGAGGCACCCACGGCGGCGCCCAGCTTGTCGGCCAGCTGGAAGATCACCTTGAAGTTCTCCTCCGAGCCCACGCCGCGGCCACCGGAGACCACGCGCTTGGCGCTCTGCAGGTCCGGGCGGTCGGTGGCACCGGCGGCCAGGCCGACGAAGCGGGTGTGCGAGGGCAGGGCGGCGTCCACGCTGGCGGCTTCGACCGGGGCGCTGCCGCCCTTGGCCGCTTCCGGCCAGGAGGCCGCACGCACGGTGGCAACCACGATCTGGTCGGCCGGGACCTCCACGGTGATGATGGCGTTGCCGGCGTAGATCGGGCGCTTGAAGCTGTGGCTGCCTTCAACGGTCATCAGGTCCGAGACCTGGTTGACCCCCAGCAGGGCCGCCACGCACGGCATCAGGTCCTTGCCGAAGGTGGTGGAGGGACCGAACACGTGGGTGTAGCCGGTGGCCAGCTGCGCGATCTGCGGGGCCAGCACCTGGGCCAGGGCCTGGGCGTTGGCGGCATTGGCCACCGTCAGGACCTTGGTCACGCCGGCCAGCTCTGCGACCTGGGCGGCCACGGCGGCCGGGTCGGCGGCCAGCACCAGCACGTCGATGCTGGCGCCGCTGATGGCAGCGGCGGCGCTCACGGTCTTGGCGGTGGCGGCGTTGATCTTGCCGTCGTGGTGCTCGGCAACAACGAGGATCTTGGTCATTACAGCAACCCCTTCTGCTTGAGTGCGGCAACCAGTTCGGCCGCGTCCTTGACCATCACACCCTTGCTGCGCTTGGACGGCGCGGCGTACTGGGTGGTCTTGAAGGTATCGGCGGCGTCAACGCCGAGGTCGGCCAGCTGCAGCGTTTCCAGCGGCTTGGCCTTGGCCTTCATGATGTCGGGCAGCTTGATGAAGCGCGGCTCGTTCAGTCGCAGGTCGGTGGTGACCACCGCCGGCAGGTCCACTTCCAGCGTTTCCAGGCCGGCGTCGACCTCGCGGGTCACCGTGGCCTTGCCATCGGCGATCTCCAGCTTGCTGGCGAAGGTCGCCTGCGGGCGGCCCCACAGCGTGGCCAGCATCTGGCCGGTCTGGTTGGCGTCGTCATCGATGGCCTGCTTGCCCAGGATGACCAGGTCCGGCTGCTCCTTCTCGACCAGCTTGAGCAGGGTACGCGCGGCGGTCAGCGGCTGGATGGCCTGGTCGGTGACCACGTGGATGGCGCGGTTGGCGCCCATGGCCAGGCCGTTGCGCAGGTGCGCCTGGGCATCGGCCGGGGCGATCGTGGCAACCACGACCTCGGTGGCGATGCCCTTGTCGCGCAGGCGCAGGGCTTCTTCCAGGGCGATTTCATCGAAGGGGTTGGGGGACAGCTTGACGCCGTCGGTGACCACGCCGGAACCGTCCGGCTTGACCTGAATGCGGACGTTGTAGTCCACCACGCGCTTATACGCGACGAGGATTTTCATCTGGTGCGGGATCCTTCAATAACGGGGAACGTCCGGTCGCGGAACACGGCAACCGGTTCGGGGGTGGGACCGCGATTCTAACTGCCTGCGAGGCACCATGCGAATGCGTATGGTATTTGTGCATCGCAGCAATGAACGCCCTCCCGCTGCGGTTCCCGTTCACTTGGGGAATGAAGTGGTGAAGACACTGCCGTTGTATGCTGTTCCGCTAAATAGGGCCGGTGCCGACGCGCCGCCCGGGACGAATATCAGACAGGAGACGCAGTAGTGCCCACATGGCTTGTCACCGGCGGAGCCGGATTCATTGGCGGAAATTTTGTCCTGGAGGCGGTGTCCAAGGGCAACCGCGTCATCAACCTTGACGCGCTCACCTATGCGGGCAATCTCAAGACCCTGTCCAGCCTGGAAGGCAACCCGAACCACGTCTTCGTCGAGGGCGATATCGGCGACCAGGCCCTGGTGGCCAAGCTGCTCGCCGAATACCAGCCCGACGCCGTGCTGAACTTCGCCGCCGAAAGCCACGTCGACCGCTCCATCGACGGCCCGGGCGCGTTCATCCAGACCAACGTGGTCGGCACCCTGGGCCTGCTTGAGGCGGTGCGTGACTATTGGAAGGCGCTGCCGGCCGACAAGGGCCAGGCATTCCGCTTCCTGCATGTCTCCACCGACGAGGTGTACGGCACCCTGGGCGAGACCGGCAAGTTCAGCGAAACCACCCCGTATGCGCCCAATTCGCCGTATTCGGCGTCCAAGGCTGCTTCGGACCACCTGGTTCGTGCGTTCCACCACACCTACGGGCTGCCGGTGCTGACCACCAACTGCTCCAACAACTACGGTCCGTACCACTTCCCGGAGAAGCTCATTCCGCTGGTGATCGCCAAGGCACTGGCCGGCGAGCCGCTGCCGGTTTACGGCGACGGCAAGCAGGTGCGCGACTGGCTGTTCGTGAGCGACCACTGCGAAGCCATCCGTACCGTGCTGGCCAAGGGCCAGGTGGGCGAGACCTACAACGTGGGCGGCAACTCGGAAAAGGAGAACATCGAAGTGGTGCACGCGATCTGCGCGCTGCTCGATGCGCGTCGTCCGCGCGAGGATGGCCAGCCGCGCAGCAGCCAGATCACCCATGTCGCCGACCGTCCGGGACACGACCGCCGCTACGCCATCGACGCATCCAAGCTGAAGGACCAGCTGGGCTGGGAGCCGAAGTACACCTTCGACCAGGGCATTGCCTTCACGGTCGACTGGTACCTGGACAACCAGGAATGGGTGAACGGCGTGCTCGACGGCAGCTACCGCCTGCAACGCATCGGCACTACGGCCTGAAGGATTTCCCATGACTCAACGCAAGGGCATCATCCTGGCGGGCGGCTCCGGCACCCGCCTGTATCCGATCACCAAGGGCGTCAGCAAGCAGCTGTTGCCGGTGTACGACAAGCCGATGATCTATTACCCGCTCAGCGTGCTGATGCTCGGTGGCATCCGCGATGTGCTGATCATCAATACCCCGCACGAGCAGGCGCTGTTCCAGGCCATGCTTGGCGATGGTTCGCAGTGGGGCATGAACATCGAGTACGCCGTGCAGCCGAGCCCGGACGGCCTGGCCCAGGCGTACCTGATCGGAAAGGACTTCGTGGACGGCAAGCCGAGCTGCCTGGTGCTGGGCGACAACATCTTCCACGGCCATGGGCTGCGTGAAGTGCTGCGCAGCGCCGACCAGCGCGAAACCGGTGCCACGGTCTTCGGCTACTGGGTGACCGATCCGGAGCGTTACGGCGTGGCCGAGTTCGACGCGTCGGGCAAGGTGATCGACCTGGTCGAGAAGCCGGCCAATCCGCGTTCCAACTATGCGGTTACCGGTCTGTATTTCTACGACGGCAATGCCAGCCACCATGCGGCCGAGCTCAAGCCGTCGCCGCGTGGCGAACTGGAAATCACCGATCTCAACCAGCGCTACCTGCGCGAGGGCAACCTGCACCTGGAAGCCCTGGGGCGCGGTTATGCGTGGCTCGATACCGGTACGCACCAGTCGCTGCTGGAAGCGTCCAACTTCATTGAAACCATCCAGACCCGCCAGGGCCTGCAGATCTGCTGCCCGGAGGAAATCGCCTTCGGCCAGGGCTGGATCAACGCCGAACAGCTGGAAGCGCTCGCCGCGCCGCTGATCAAGAACGGATATGGCCAGTACCTGCATGCGCTGGCCGTGCGTGGAGTCGTGCCATGAAAGTGATTGAAACCAAGCTGCCCGGCTGCGTGGTGATCGAACCGGCGGTGTTCGGCGACGAGCGCGGCTTCTTCTTCGAAACCTGGAACGCCGAACGCTTCGGCCAGCACGGCCTGCCGACGAAGTTCGTGCAGAGCAACGTGTCCACCTCGGCCAAGGGCGTACTGCGTGGCCTGCATTACCAGTGGCCGCGTCCGCAGGGCAAGCTGGTCAGCGTGCTGGAAGGCGAGGTGTACGACGTGGCCGTGGACATCCGCCGTGGCTCGCCGACCTTCGGCCAGTGGGAAGCGGTGGTGCTGAGCGCGGAAAACAAGAAGCAGTTCTGGATTCCGGAAGGCTTCGCCCACGGCTTCGCGGTGCTGTCCGAGCGCGCCGTGTTCAGCTACCTGTGCACCGAGGTCTACCTGAAGGACTTCGACGCCGGCGTGCGCTGGAATGACGCCGACGTGGGCGTGGACTGGCCGATCAGTGGCCCGACCCTGTCGGCCAAGGATGAGGCTGCGCCGTTCCTGAAGGACATCGCCGAAGACCGCCTGCCGGACTACGCCGCGCTGCAGGGTACCCCGTGACGGTGCTGCTGTTTGCCGGCAACGGCCAGCTGGGCCAGGAACTGCTGCGCGCCCTGGCGCCGGTGGGCACGGTGGTGGCCACCACCCGCAGCGGCACCCTTGCCGACGGCACGGCGTGCGAGACGGCGGACTTCAACCAGCCTGAATCGCTGGTGGCGCTGCTCGACCGCGTGCAGCCCGGCATCGTGGTCAATGCGGCGGCCTACACCGCCGTGGATCGCGCCGAGGAAGATCGCGACGCGGCCTGGCGTGCCAATGCGGAGGCGCCTGGCGTCATCGCCCGCTGGTGCGCGGCGGCGGGCGTGCCGCTGGTGCATTACTCCACTGACTATGTGTTCGACGGGCAGGGCACGCGCCCGTATAGCGAAGACGACGCCACCGCACCGCTGGGCGTGTACGGGGCCAGCAAGCTGGCCGGTGAAGACGCCATCCGCGCGGCCGGTGGGCGTCACCTGATCTTCCGCACCGCCTGGGTGTACGCCTCGCACAGCGCCAATTTCCTGCGCACCATGCTGCGTGTCGGCGCTGAACGCGATGTCCTGCGCGTGGTCGCCGACCAGGTGGGCACGCCGACGCCCGCGGCATTGATTGCCGACGTGACCGCGCAGGTGGTGCAGCATCCGGCGCAACTTTCCGGCACCTGGCACCTGACGGCCAATGGCGAAACCAGCTGGCATGGCTTTGCCGAGGCGATCTTTGCCGAGGCAGTCGCGGCGGGCAAACTGGCCCGCGCGCCGAAGGTCGAGGCGATCACCACGGCCGACTACCCGACCCCGGCAAAGCGCCCGGCGTATTCGCACCTGGACGTGGCGAAACTGGAATCGGATTTCGGCATCACCCTGCCGGATTGGCGGACGGGATTGCAGCGCGTGGTTGCAGAACTCTAGGAAAGAAAGAACCCGGCCAGAAGCCGGGTTTTTTTTTGGAGCAGGCGTCCGATTCAACTCCGCCCGTACGTATCCTCGAACCGCACGATGTCATCCTCGCCAAGATAGCTGCCGGACTGCACTTCGATCAGCTCCAACGGCAGCTTGCCCGGATTGCGCAACCGGTGGGTAACACCCAGCGGAATGTACGTGCTCTGGTTTTCGCCCAGCAGGATGACCTCGTCGCCACGGGTCACCTCCGCCGTGCCACTCACCACCACCCAGTGTTCGGCGCGATGATGGTGCATCTGCAGGCTGAGCGTGCCACCGGGCTTGACCGTGATCCGCTTGACCTGGAAGCGCTCACCGTTGTCGATTGAATCGTAGGCGCCCCACGGGCGGTAGACCTTGCGATGCCAGGTGGCTTCCGGGCGCGCATCGGCCTTGAGCTGGGCCACCACCTGCTTGATCTCCTGCATGCGGTCGCTGCGGCCGACCATCACCGCATCGTCGGTTTCCACCACGATCACATCGTCCAGCCCCACCAGTGCGATCAGGCGCTCGCCGTAGGCATAGGTGTTGCGGCAGTCGATGGCGATCACGTCGCCGTGGTGGGCATTGCCGTCGGCATCCTGCTCGGACACATCGCGCAGTGCCGTCCACGACCCCACGTCGTTCCAGCCGGCGTCCAGCGGCACCACCACGGCGTCGCGGGTCTTTTCCATCACCGCGTAGTCGATGGAGTCGGCGCGGACGGCAGCGAAGGCGTCCTTGTCCAGGCGGGTGAAGTCGGCATCGCGCCGGGCCAGCTGCCAGGCGTTGCGGCTGGCGGCCAGCATGTCCGGCTGCAGCCGTTCCAGTTCGGCCAGGTAGCGCGAGGCGCGGAACAGGAACATGCCGCTGTTCCAGAAGTACTCACCGGACTGCACGTACTGCTGCGCGGTTTCGGCGTCGGGCTTCTCGACGAAGCGGTCCACCGCGCGGACCGCGCCGCCCGGCAACGCCTTGATGTAGCCATACCCGGTTTCAGGTCCGGTGGGGACGATCCCGAACGTGACCAGCTTGCCGTCCTGCGCGGCAGGCAGTGCGCTGAGCACCGCGACACGGAACGCCGCCTCGTCGGCGATCACATGGTCCGACGGCAGCACCAGCAGCACCGGGTCGCCTTCCAGCGTGGCTTCCAGCGCGGCGATCGCGATCGCCGGCGCGGTATTGCGCCCGACCGGCTCCAGCAGGATCGCCTGCGGCTGCACGCCCAGCTGCTGCAGCTGCTCGGCGGCGACGAAGCGATGCTCCTCGTTGGCCACCACCAGCGGTGCGCGCCCGGCAATGGGCGCCACGCGCTGCCAGGTGGCCTGCAGCATGGTCTGTTCGCCGGCCAGGGCCAGGAACTGCTTGGGGTACGCTTCGCGCGACAGCGGCCACAGCCGCGTGCCGGAACCGCCAGACAGGATGACCGGAAGGATGTCGTTCATCGGGTCGTGCCTCAGGATGCCTTGAGCAGCTGGGAAATCTCATCGGTGCGCTGCTGCAGCAACGCGGCATCGCCGCGCGATTCCACGTTCAACCGCAGCAGCGGTTCGGTGTTGGAGCTGCGCAGGTTGAAGCGCCACTGGCCGAAATCCGCGCTGATGCCGTCGGTGTGGTCCAGGGTCGGGGCATGCGGGGCGAAGTGTTCCATCACCCGCGCCACCGCCAGCTTGGCGTCGCTGACCTTGAAGTTGATCTCGCCGCTGCAGGGGAACTTCTGCATGCGTTCTTCGACCAGGTCGGCAAGCGAAAGCCCGGTTTCGGACACCAGCGCGGCAATCAGCAGCCACGGGATCATGCCGGAGTCGGCGTAGGCGAATTCGCGGAAATAATGGTGCGCGCTCATCTCGCCGCCGTAGACGGCGTCTTCGGCCCGCATCTTTTCCTTGATGAAGGCATGCCCGCTCTTGCACAGCACGGCCTGGCCACCGGCCGCTTCCACCATTTCCACGGTGTTCCACAGCAGGCGCGGGTCGTGGACCACCTTGCCGCCGGGCTGGCGGGCCAGGATGGCCTTGGCCAGCAGGCCGACCAGGTAATAGCCTTCGATGAAGCGGCCGGTATGGTCGAAGAAGAAGCAGCGGTCGAAATCGCCATCCCAGGCGATGCCGAAGTCCGCACCGTGTTCGAGCACGGCCTGTGCGGTCATCTCCCGGTTCTCGATCAGCAGCGGATTGGGAATGCCGTTCGGGAAGCTGCCATCCGGTTCGTGGGCGATGCGCACGAATTCAAACGGGAGGTGCGGGGCCAGCAGGTCGACGATGGTGCCGGCGCCGCCATTGCCGGCGTTGACCACCAGCTTCAGGGGCTTCAGCGCGGCGCGGTCCACGTAGCTCAGCAGGTGCTCGATATACGCGCGCTTGTCCGGATGCGACTGGATGCCGGCCTTGGGCTCGGCGGCCGGTGCGGTATCGGCTTCCACGGCATCGGAGATGGCGAACAGGCCGGTGTCCGAACTGATCGGCCGGGCCTGCTGCTTGACCAGCTTCATGCCGTTGTAGTCCATCGGGTTGTGGCTGGCGGTCACCATCACCCCGCCGGCGGCATTGAGGTGGTCGACCTGGAAGTAGACCTCTTCGGTCCCGCACAGGCCGATGTCCAGCACCTCGCGCCCGGCGCCGCGCAGGCCGGCGGCCAGGGCGTCCTGCAGGGCGGGGCTGGTCAGGCGCACGTCATGGCCCACCACCACGGTGCCCGGCTCCAGCTGGGCCGCCAGCGCCACGCCGATCTTCCGCGCCAGGTCTTCGTTCAGCTCGTCCGGCACGCGGCCGCGGATGTCATACGCCTTGAATGCGGGGAGGGTCATCGGGGGTCCTTTCGGTAGTCAGTAGGCGAGTTTAGCCGCTGCGATGTATGGGAAGCGTTTTCAGCCGGGGACGCTACCGGCAATGGCTACAATGGGCCCTTACATCAACGAGGTGAGGGCGTAGATGAGCAAGTCCCCAGACAACGGCCGGCGCGGCAAACGCTACGCCAGCGCTGCCGACGCGCTGCAGGGTGCGGTGGCCGATGGCCAGACCCTGGCCGTCGGCGGCTTCGGCCTGTGCGGCATTCCCGAGGCGCTGATCGCCGCGCTGCGCGACACCGGGGTCAAGGGCCTGACGGTGATTTCCAACAACGCCGGCGTGGACGGGTTCGGCCTGGGCCAGCTGCTGGAAACCCGCCAGATCAAGAAGATGATTTCGTCCTACGTGGGCGAGAACAAGGAATTCGAACGCCAGTACCTGGCCGGTGAGCTGGAGCTGGAGTTCAACCCGCAGGGCACCCTGGCCGAGCGCCTGCGCGCCGGCGGCGCCGGCATCCCGGCCTTCTTCACCGCCACCGGCTACGGCACGGTGGTGGCCGAAGGCAAGGAAACCCGCGAATTCGACGGCAAGCACTACGTGATGGAAACCGCCCTGCGCGCCGACGTGGCGCTGGTCAAGGCGTGGAAGGCCGACGAGGCCGGCAACCTGGTGTTCCGCAAGACCGCGCGCAACTTCAATCCGGCCTGCGCGATGGCCGGCAGGCTGTGCGTGGTGGAGGTGGAAGAGGTGGTGCCGGTCGGCAGCATCGACCCGGACCAGGTGCACCTGCCGGGCATCTACGTGCACCGCATCGTGCACAACCCGACTCCCGAAAAGCGTATCGAACAGCGCACCGTGCGTGCGGAGGGCAACTGAGATGGCCTGGACCCGCGATGAAATGGCGCAGCGCGCCGCCCGCGAGCTCACCGACGGTGCTTACGTGAACCTGGGCATCGGCCTGCCGACGTTGGTGGCCAACCACATTCCCGACGGCGTGGACGTGTGGCTGCAGTCCGAGAACGGCCTGCTCGGCATCGGCCCGTTCCCGACCGAAGCCGAACTGGATGCGGACCTGATCAACGCCGGCAAGCAGACCGTCACCGCGCGTGCCGGGGCCAGCTATTTCGGCAGCCACGACAGCTTCGCGATGATCCGCGGCGGCCACGTCAACCTGGCCATCCTCGGCGCGATGCAGGTCACCGACAAGGGCGACCTGGCCAACTGGATGGTGCCCGGCAAGATGGTCAAGGGCATGGGCGGCGCGATGGACCTGGTGGCCGGTGTGCAGCGCGTGGTGGTGCTGATGGAGCACACCGCGAAGAATGGCGAGCACAAGATCCTGCCCGAGTGCACCCTGCCGCTGACCGGCGTGGGCGTGGTCGACCGCATCATCACCGACCTGGCGGTGTTCGATGTCACCGACGGCGGGCTGACGCTGGTGGAAGCCGCACCGGGCGTGGGCGCGGATGAGCTGAAGGAAAAAACCGGGGTCAGCTTCAGCTGAGCAGTCGGGACGGGAATGACCCGCAGGCCGTCCGGCCTGCGGGTCAGCTGCGTCTGGCGTACGCGTAGCTGGGCGCGGTCGTGCCGCTGCCGAGCGTTTCCACGCGGAAGCCGGCGTCCTCGCACACCGCACCGAGCACGCGTTCCACGGCATGCGCCAGCGTGCCATCGATCTGGCCCTGCTCGTCCTCGAATGCGCCGGGGGGCAGGTGGGCGTCCAGCAGCGGGCGCAGCGCGGACAGGCGCACCCAGAACATGCTGCCGGAGCTGAACATGGCATCCAGCACCTCGGCCTGCAGTCCCAGGCGTACCGAGAGGCGTTGCAGGGCGGCTGCGTTGCCGCCCAGGTAGTCGCGCACGGGCAGCAGGTGCCCGGCCGGTGCCAGCATGCCCAGTTGCCGATCCTGCGTGAACCGGCGCATGGCCTCTTCGCCGCGTCCCTCACCCAGCAACTGCTGCAGCAGCTCCTGCCGCCATTGCACGCCCTGCGGCATGTGGGTGGAGCGCTTGGTATGCAGCTTCAGCACCACGTCTTCGCCCTGGTCGAGCAGCAGGTTGGCCACGTGCAGGAACGGCAGGATGTCGCGGCCGTGGTTGGCGAAGGCGTGTACCTCGCCCTGCAGCGAAGCCGCCTGCAGCAGGGCTTCCACCCGCGCGCGATGCTCCGGCGCGGTGGTGATCACCAGGCGGACCGGCAGCGCGCTCTGGCGCACGTGGGCCAGCAGTTCGGCCAGTTCTTCCAGGTACCACGCATGGATCACCACGCACGCCCGCGCCGGCGCGGAGGGCGACGAGGGCAGCCGCAATGCCTGCCGCGTCGCTTCGAGGTAGCCGTGCCCCAGGCGCACGTCCGGTTCCAGCACGGCGCCCTCCGCCCACTCGTTCCACGCATTGATGAACACCAGCCGTTCGGCCGACGGCACCGTGGCAAGGCGCTGGTGGATCGTGGTCGACAGCCAGTCGCGGTAGCCGCGCGGCGAGGCATGCAGGTACACGCGCCCCTTGCCGGACCGGCGCGCTTCGTTGTCCCAACCGGGGTTCACACCCGGGTACAGGGGATACGCCGGCAGCGTGCGCGCGCCGATCTCGCTGGCCAGCGCGCGCCAGTCGCGCACGTCGCCCTGGAACGCCGGGTTGATCAGATACTGGTCCGCGGTCAATGCGCGCGGGTTGCTCATGTTCGGCGGGAACTCCACGGCGGCATCGAAGCCGATATCGCGTGGGTCCGGGCGCTCGAAGCCCTGTACATAGGCCAGGTGGATCTCGCCGATGTCGTGCTCGCGGCACCACTGCCGCCAGCGCTGCGCGGTGGCGCGTGCATCGGGGAACAGATGCGGGCGGTACACCAGCAGCATCGGTTTGCCGTCCACCTTGAGCGCACGCCGGTCACGCAGGTAGTCGGCGATGTGCGCGATGAAGGCCAGGTCATCTTCGGCACTGTGCTGCTGCCCGATCAGGATGTCGTCGTTGCGTCCGTCCCAGCGCCGCGCCCAGTTTTCGTTGGCCCAGCACAGGCAGAACGGCATGTCGATGCTGTCGTCTGCAAGCCACTGGCGCAGCGGGTCCTCCATCAGGGTGGTACCGCTGAACCAGTAGTAGTAGAAGCAGAACGCGCCGATGCCGTACTCGCGTGCCAGCGTGGCCTGGTCGCGCATCACCTGCGGGTTGCGCAGATCGTAGAAGCCCAGGTCGGCCGGCAGGCGCGGCTGTACGTGGCCCTCGAACTGCGGCAGGGCACGGGTGACATTGCGCCATTCGGTGAAGCCCTTGCCCCACCAGGCATCGTTCTCCGGGAACGGATGGAACTGCGGCAGGTAGAACGCGACCAGCGTGGCCGGCAGCGGCGCAGGCAGCGCGCCGGGGCGCCAGGGTACATGGCCGACGGCGGCTTCGTCGGCACGCAACAGGGGGCGACGCGAAGCACCGTGCCCCGCATCCTCCACGCGCCCGCGCGCAGGCGGCGGTACCCACGCCGAGTGCCGGTCCAGGAAGCGGGTACGCAGGCGGTCGCGCTGCCCGTCGGAGAGCGGCAGGGCGCGGAAGCCCGCGCGCATCGCCGCATACACCACCGAGCGCAGTCGCGCTTTCAGGGTATCCATGCAGGATGGCGCTCGGTGGGGACGGGTGCGGCGGCAGGCATGCGGGGTCCAGTACGGCAGGGGTGGCGGACATTCTCGGGGTTGGGCCGGGCAGCGGCAAATCGCGACACCTTGGCGGGGTCCCCGCGACGATCCGCGCCGACGGCCTGCTAGACTTTCCGGCTTGGCTTTCGCGAATACTGGAATGTTGTCGTGATCACACCCTGGAAGGGAACGTACCCCGTGGCGCAGCGCTGGCTGGCCGGTCTGCTGATCGGTGCGGCACTGCTGGTGGGCCTGCGGGGCATTGCCAAGGACATCGAATTCGACCGCTCGCTGCTCGGCCAGGCCTTCGTCGCCGACGCCGGGTGGACCCGGTCGGTACCGGTCGAGGCGGTTGAAGCCCGCGAACTGCTCGCCGTCCACGACCCCGACCGCCGCCCGATCGCGCTGGACCGGAGCCTGTGGGAAGACCCGCTGGTGCGCGAGCGCCTGTGGGACGGCCTGTACCCCCGCCGCGTGGTGTGGGGCGAACGCGGCCTCATGCTGTTCCGGGCCGGTGCGCCCGTGCCCGATCGCTGCACGCACATCGCAAGGAGTGAGCGCATTGTTCTCGTTGACTGCCGCTGATACCGGCGCGCGCGCTGCGCTGGCGATGCTCGCCGGCGTGCTGCTCTGCTACGCCTTCGCCGCCCTGGGCTGGATCGGACTGCCCACGCAGCTGGCCTTCATTGCCGTACTCGGCTGCGCGGTGTGGTCGCTGCTGGCCCTGCGCGACGGCCGCATGGCCTGGATGATCGGCATCGTCGCGGTGCTGCTGGTGTTTGCCCTGGGCAGCCCCACCGACGAATGGGACCCGCGCTCGATCTGGCTGTTCCATGCCAGACGCATCTACCTGGACGGGTCGCTGTATACGCAGCTGGACGACTACGCCGTCTTCAGCCACAACGACTACCCGTCGCTGTTCCCGCTGTGGTCGGCCACCGCCGCCAAGCTGGTGGGCCATTGGAATGAGATCTTCCCCAAGGCCGCCGGCACGCTGCTGCTGTTGCCGCCGCTGCTGCTGATCGCGCGCAGCGTGCGCAGCGGGTGGGTGGCCGGGCTGGTCGCGGTGGTGGTGCTGAAGGTGGGCGGACGGTATCTGGTGGACGGCTACATGGACGCCTTCCTGGCGGTCTACGCGGTGGCCGCGCTGGCGATGGCGGTGCAGCCGCGTACGCAGCCCACCGGCGTGGCGTGGTTCACCCTGGCCGCCTACGCAATGGTGTCGGCGGTGCTGACGCTGACCAAGAACGAAGGTGCGGTGCTGGCGATCCTGGTGGCCATCGTCGCAGTGGCCACCTGCCTGCTGCGCGACCGTCGCATGCCGTGGGGCCTGCTGGTCGCCTTCGCCGTGTCGATGCTGCCGCTGCTGGCGTGGAAGCTGGCCGTGGCCGGCGCGGACCTGGGCAACGACCTGGCCCGCAGCGACCTGAAGGGGCAGTTGCTGGCGCGCCTGCCCGACCTCTCGCAGAGCGTGCTGATCCTGAAGGCGCTGCTGCGCAGCGACGCATGGATTCCCCTGGTGCTGCTGCTGGGCCTGTGGACGCGGACCTGGCGCACGCCGGCCGCGCGCGCCGCGCTGCTGGTCGCCGTGGCTTACCTGGGCGTGCTGTTCGCGGTGTACCTGAGCACCCCGCATGATCTGGAATGGCACCTGGCCACCAGCGCCCGCCGCGTCGCGCTGCCGATGCAGCTGCTGTTGATGTATGGGGTGCTGGTGCTGCTGGACCAGTGGAAGTCGGCTGCATCGCCCAAGGCGGCAGGGGAACAGCATGCGTGAGTCCAATGAGTCGTTCGTGGTGGTGACCCCGGTGTACGAGGACCACGTGGCCTCGACCCGGCTGTTCAGCGAGCTGGCGCGCCTGTACGGCGACCGCGTGTACGTGGTGGCGGTGGACGACGGTTCGATCCGCGAACCGGTGCAGCCGGAGCAGCTGTCCGCGTCGGGCGTCAACGGGGTGGTACTGAAGCTGCGCCGCAACGTGGGCCACCAGAAGGCCATCGCGGTCGGGCTGGGCTACGTGGAAGAGAATCTGCCCGACGCGCAGCGCGTGATCGTGATGGATTCGGACGGCGAGGACCTGCCGGAAACCATCGCCGAGCTGCTGGCAGCGACCCGCGACGAGAACGTCGACGTGGCCGTGGCGCGGCGCCGCAGCCGGGTGGAAACGCTGCGCTTCCGTGCGTTCTACGTGGTCTACAAGTTCATTTTCCAGCTGCTCACCGGGCGCACCATCAGCTTCGGCAACTTCATGGCGATCAAGGTCGGTGCGCTGCACCGGCTCAACGCCATGCACGAGGTCTGGACCCATGTGGCGGCCGGCCTGATTGCCAGCAAGCTGCGCCTGGCGGTGTGCCCGATCGACCGTGGTCCGCGCTATGCCGGGCAGAGCAAGATGAACTTCGTAGGGCTGACCCTGCACGGCTTCCGCGCGCTGATGGTGTTCGCCGAGGACGTGCTGGTGCGGGTCGGCCTGATCTGCGTGCTGGTGTCCTCGGCCTCGATCGTGCTGGCGGTGGTGGCCACCCTGCTCAAGCTGGCCGGCTACGCCACCCCGGGCTGGTTCTCGATGGCGCTGGGCGTGCTGTTCCTGGTGTTCCTGCAGACCGGCACGCTGACCCTGATGACGCTGATGCTCAGTGGCATCGTCCGCGGCACCATTCCCAAGCCGGGTGCCTATCGCGAGTACCTGGCCGGGGTGATCGAGGTCACGGCGGATGCAACGCCGCGCTGACCTGCGCCAGCTGGCGCGCTACGTCATCAATGGACTGGTGGCCACCGGCGTGCACTTCCTGGTGCTGACCCTGCTGGTGGAAGTCGCGCACGTGCCGTCCAAGGGCGTGGCCAACCTGCTGGCGGCGGCCGTGGCCATCATCGCCTCGTTCCTGGGCAACCGTTACTTCGTGTTCGCCGCCACCCAGGCCCGCGCCAGCGGGCAGCTGTGGCGGTTCGTGGTGCTGTACGCTGCGATCGCGCTGCTCAACGGCGGCTTGATGGCGCTCTGGTCGGACCTGCTGAGGTTCGATTACCGCGTGGGCTTCGTGCTGATCAGCATCGTGCAGTTCATCCTTTCGTTCCTGGGCAACCGCCTGCTGGTGTTCAAGCCATGAAAACCCTCCTCAAGGCGGCACTGCTGACCCTGGTCTACATCGGGCTGCTGCTGGGCATCCACTACCTGCACGTGCGCTTCTTTACCGTGGACGTGGTGTTCTACGCGGCCATTGGCGATGCCCTGCTGGCGGCGGTGCTCACCGGCCTGGTGCTGCTGGCCTCGCCCTTCCGCGCATTCACCCCCGCCGAGCGGGTGCTGCTGGCCCTGGTCTGGCTGTTGGGCGGCTACGCGTTCGCGATCTCGGTGCCGACGGTGATCGACCGTTCGCTGTCGTTCTACATCCTGGAGAAGCTCGACCAGCGCGGCGGCGGCATCCGCCAGGACGCGTTCCAGGACGTGTTCACCAAGGAGTACATGGTCGAACACCGGCTGGTGGACGTGCGCCTGACCGAGCAGGAAAGCTCGGGCACGATCCACATTGAAAACGGCTGCGTGCTGCTGACCGACAAGGGCCGGCGCGTGGCTGGCATGAGTCGTTTCTACCGCCAGCATTTCCTGCCAAAGCAGCGGTTGCTGCTGGGCAAATACTCCGACGACCTGACCGACCCCTTCCGCCACAGCCGCCAGGACGTCACCTACCAGTGCCGGTAACGCCTACGACTGAAGCAACAACGCGGTCGTAGCGCGGATGGGTAGAGCGGACTGTTAGTCCGCTGCTCTTCGCGCTAAACGCAGCCGTCTAACAGACGGCTCTACCGCGCAAAAGCAGCCGTCTAACAGACGGCTCTACCGCGCAAAAGCAGCCGTCTAACAGACGGCTCTACCCCGCAAAAGCAGCCGTCTAACAGACGGTTTTACCGCGCTAAAAGCAGCCGTCTAACAGACGGCTCTACCGCGCCACATGCAGTCGTCTGACAGACGGCGTTACCGGGATTCGCTCAGCAGGCCGTCAAAGTACGCAATCGTCCGGCGCAACCCTTCTTCCAGCTTCACCTGCGGCTCCCACCCACCGAGCCGGCTCTTGGCCAGCGTGATGTCCGGCTGGCGCTGCATCGGGTCGTCCTGCGGCAGCGGCTTGAACACCAGCTTCGACCCGGAATTGGTCAATGCGATCACCGCCTCGGCCAGCTCGCGGATGGTCATTTCCGCCGGATTGCCCAGGTTGCACGGCCCGGTGAAATCCCTGTCGGTGGCCATCAAACGCATGAAGCCCTCGATCAGGTCATCCACGTAGCAGAACGACCGCGTCTGCTGGCCTTCACCGTAAATGGTGATGTCCTCACCCCGCAGCGCCTGCACGATGAAGTTGGATACCACGCGCCCATCGTTGGGATGCATGCGCGGGCCATAGGTGTTGAAGATGCGCGCCACCTTGATATCCAGCCCATGCTGGCGGTGGTAATCGAAGAACAGCGTCTCGGCGCAACGCTTGCCTTCGTCGTAGCACGAGCGCGGACCGATCGGATTCACGTTGCCCCAGTACTCCTCGCGCTGCGGGTGCACGCTCGGGTCGCCATACACCTCGCTGGTGGAGGCCTGGAAGATGCGGCAGTCCAGCCGCTTGGCCAGGCCCAGCAGGTTGATCGCACCATGCACCGAGGTCTTGGTGGTCTGCACCGGGTCGTGGCTGTAATGCACCGGCGACGCCGGGCAGGCCAGGTTCCAGATCTCGTCGACCTCGATATACAGCGGGAAGGTCACATCGTGGCGCAGGAATTCGAAGTGGGGGTTGCCCAGCAGGTGCGCGATGTTGCGCTTGGTGCCGGTGAACAGGTTGTCCGCGCACACCACTTCGTGGCCCTGGTCGAGCAGGCGTTCGATCAGGTGCGAGCCGAGGAATCCGGCGCCACCGGTGACCAGGACGCGCTTGCTGCTGTCGTGACTTCTCATGCAGGAACCTTGTGACAATGCGGCGGGTGGGGGCGCGACGGAAATGCGCCTCAGGCCGCAGATTGTAGAGGACTCCACGGGGAGCTGACGCGTGCCCGGTCCGACCGGCCCGGTAGCGCCGGCCGTTGGCCGGCCCAGGCGGTCCCTGCAACCCCGTACCCTCACGGCATCGGCTGCCGCCGAACCCGCCTGCGCCTCACCGGCCGCAATTCCACCGACACCGGCGGCTCCACCACCCGCAGCAGCACGGCCCCTTCATACACCTCCACTGTCATCCGGGCCCCCGGCTCGATGCCGGCCTCGCACAGCCACATGCCGCGCAGCTTCAGGCAGGGAATCAACAGCGCGCCGGGCTCGGGTCGCTCGCGGCACAGCGTGCCGACCCGCACGCGCTTGGGCTTGTGCCAGTGCAGGCGGGTGCGGGGAGCGGAGGCGGTGGAAGTCGGGGTGGAGGGTGTTTCGACATCGTGGGAATGCATGGTGGCGCTCTCCAGGAAATCTCCCTCGCCGGAATGGCGAGGGAGTCGGGAGGCTGAAAACCGTGCAAAGATCCGGTGCGACGTATTCCCCGTTAGGGTGTTGTATTAGCCACCCTCCCGACGCAGAACGTCCAACTTTTCTTTACGGAGTTTTCAGACTCCAGGGCGAACCATGCGGCACCTGCAACGATACCTACAGTAGATTTTTTCTGTTGATTCGCGCGTGTTGGAAGGCCGTGTGAATAATAGTGACGTAATGCGCTCGATCTCTGGCGTGGCGCCTTGCGGCGCAAGGCACACCACGGAATGCGACGTAGTTGGCAGTGTGGGTCGGCATGGCATTTTTTCACGGTGGGAATGCCACACGTCCAGGTGGCGCTTTCAGCACCACGTCGCGACACGCCACGCGGTGGGCGCCGGCAGCCCGTTGGACAGCGGCGGCGTGCTAGCGTTCCGCCATGGACCTGCATGTGCCCGACGCTACCGTTCACTGGCATCGCCACTGGTTGCCGGCCGCCGAGGCCGACGCGCTGCAGCGCCAGCTGCGCGGCGAGGTGCCGTGGGAGGTGCACCGGATCCGCATGTTCGGCCGGTCCGTCGACTCACCCCGGCTGAGCTGCTGGATGGGCGACCCGGCCGCGCGGTACCGCTATTCGGGGACCGATTTCGTGCCGCACCCCTGGCACCCGGCCCTGGTGCCGCTTCGCGAGGCGTTGGGCAGGTTCTGCGGCCAGCCGTTCAACAGCGTGCTGCTCAACTGCTACCGCGACAACGACGACGGCATGGGCTGGCACAGCGACAACGAACCCGAACTGGGACCCACGCCGGTGATCGCCTCGCTCAGCCTCGGCGCCGCCCGCCGGTTCCTGCTGCGCCGGCGCGATGACCACGCGCGCAAGGCCGAGGTCACCCTGGATCATGGCGACCTGCTGGTGATGGGCGGGCGCACGCAGACCTTCTACCAGCACGCCCTGCCGAAGAGCGCACGGCCCTTGGCCGAACGCATCAACCTCACCTTCCGCTGGATAGAAAACCCGGCGTAGAGCCACGCGTTGCGTGGCTTCGTGGTGCCGGACGAGCTCAGCCACGCAGGGCGTGGCTCTACCTGGGTCAGCGCAGCCTGGTGGGGATGACCTTGGCGGTCTGGCTGTCGGCCTGGCCGGTGGTGAGGGTCCAGCCCACCAGTTCGGTGGTGACCGCCTGCAGACCCTGCTCGAGCGCCCGGGCAACGTCGCCGGTGGCGGTGCTGCCTACCGGCTGCTCCTGGCGGAAGGTGCGGTCGGCGACCACGCGCTGGTCGATCACGTGGATCAGCTTGGCGTTGATTTCGATGACGGCGGTCGGGGTGGGCTGGCCGCGGTAGTCGGATTCGAAACGGCGCACGTCCAGCGCAAGCTTGTAGTCGGCGCGGATGCCGGTGGTGGCACGCGCCACGCCGGTGATGCGGCCGGAATCCTCGAAGGCGCGGATCAGGGCGTCGTCGACCATGTCGGTGGCCGGCTGCGCCCAGCTCACGCCCTTGTAGACCTCAAGCTCGCCCGGGTTCGGCCGCACGTTGATGCGCGGGCTGTCGACCACGCGCGCGGCGGTCGGCTTGACCAGCACCAGCGCCCAGTCAACCTTCGGCCAGGACGGGTCGGGCTGGATCTTGACCACGGGCGAGTAGATGGTGACCTGGCTGCGTTCGCCGCCGCCCAGCAACGAAGAGCAGGCGCCGAGGGCGATCATAAGGGCGGCCGGCAGCAGCAGGCGGGGCAGGGCGGCGGGCAGGAGAGGGATGCGGCTCATTTGGGTTCGAACTCCTTCGGCGCGTCACGGCCCAGCAGGTAGCGGGCCGGGTTGTTGTCCAGTTTGTCGCTGACCCGGCGCAGGTCGCGGATCAGCCCGCGCAGTTCGGTCAGGGTCGGGCCCAGCTGGGCCAGGCCGTCGTTGGCGAAGCTGTTGATCGCCGCGCGGTTCTCGCCGAGGATCGAATCGGCACTGCCGGCCGCCGAATCGAGCTTGGTCAGCGTGGTTTCCAGCTTGTCCAGGATCGGCGGCAGCTGCTGCACCAGGTTGGTGTCCAGGCGCTGGATGGTGCCGTTGGTGGTCTTCAGCGTGGCGTCCAGGCTGCGCGCGGCGTCGCGCGCGCTCAGCAGCAGCGCCTGCGTGCCCTGGTCGCGGTCAGCCAGGCCACCGCTGATGGTTTCCAGGTTGGCCAAGGTGGCGTTGATGCTGGCCACGTTGCGGTCGCTCAGCACCTGGTCCATGCGCTCGACGATGCGGTTGGCCACGTCGGTGATGTTCTGCAGCGCCGACGGCGTGGTGGGGATGATCGGGGCCGGGTCCTTGTTCACTGCGGTCAGCGCCTGCGCCTGCGGCGTACCGCCACTGAGCTGGATGATCGACGGGCCGGTCAGGCTGGTGATGGCCAGCTTGGCGCGGGTGTCGGTCTTGACCGGGGTGTTGGAGTTCAGGCGGATCCGCGCGACCACCTGGCGCGGGTCGTCCGGGACCAGGTTCAGTTCGGTGATCGAGCCGACCGCGATGCCGTTGTACTGCACCGGGCTGCCCACCGACAAGCCGGTGACCGCCTCGCGGAACACCACCCGGTATTCGGTCCAGGTGCGGTCGGAGGAGTACTTGGCGGCCCACAGCCCGAATGCCAGCAGGGCCAGCCCCACGATCAGGGTGAACGCGCCGATCAATACGTAATTGGCTTTGGTTTCCATGGTCTATTCGCTCTTCTGCTTGGCGTCGCGTGCAGCGCGTGCGCGCGGTCCGTGGAAATATTCCTGGATCCACGGATGATCCAGTTGTTCGATCTCGTGCAGCGGGGCGGTGGCGATCACTTTCTTGTCGGCCAGCACCGCCACCCGGTCGCAGATGGCGTACAGCGTGTCCAGGTCATGGGTGATCAGCAGCACGGTCAGCCCCAGCGCTTCCTGCAGGGTCTTGATCAGGCGGTCGAAGGCGGCTGCGCCGATCGGGTCCAGCCCGGCGGTGGGTTCGTCCAGGAACAGCAGCGGCGGGTCCAGCGCCAGCGCGCGCGCCAGGCCGGCGCGCTTGCGCATGCCCCCGGACAGCTGCGACGGCAGCTTGTTGATCGCGTCGGCCGGCAGGCCGGCCAGCTTCACCTTGAGCAGGGCCAGTTCGTAATGCCAGCGCTCGGGCAGCTCGCCGTGGTGTTCCTTCAGCGGCACCTGCACGTTTTCGCCCACGGTCATGGACGAGAACAGCGCGCCATCCTGGAACAGCACGCCGGTATTGCGTTCGATGTGCAGGCGGTCGGCGCGGTTGTCCGAGCGCGCATCCACGCCCAGCACTTCGATCTGGCCTTCATCGGGATGGCGCAGGCCCAGGATGCTGCGCATCAGCACCGATTTGCCGGTACCCGAGCCGCCGACCACGCCGAGGATCTCGCCACGGCGCACGTCCAGGTCGAGGCCGTCATGCACGGTCTGGCTGCCGAAGCGATTGGTCAGCCCGCGCACGCGGATGGCCAGGCCGTCTTCGTCGGCCCGCTCCGCGCGGGTGTCCTGGTCAGGGGCGGCTACGGTCGTCATCACCAATCCATGTGCATGAACCACAACGCGGCGAACGCGTCGATGATGATCACCAGCGAGATGGTCTGCACCACGCTGGACGTGGTGCGTTCGCCCACCGACTGCGCGGTGCCCTGCACCTTCAGCCCTTCCAGGCAGCCGATCAGGCCGATCACCGCGGCGAATACCGGCGCCTTGGACAGGCCCACCAGCATGTGCCGCACCTCGATGGTGTCGTGCAGGCGCGCCAGGTACATCTGCGGGGGAATATCCAGGTCGAACGCGCCCACGGTGACGCCACCGGCCAGGCCGGCGACCATCGCAATGAAGGTCAGCAGGGGCAGGGTGACCAGCAGCGCGATCAGGCGCGGCAACACCAGCAGGTCGACCGGGTCCAGGCCGAGGGTTTGGATGGCGTCGATTTCCTCGCGCGCCTTCATCGAACCGATCTGCGCGGTGAATGCACTGGCGGTGCGGCCGGCCAGCACGATCGCGGTCAGCAGCACGGCGAATTCGCGCAGGAAGGCGATGCTGACCAGTTCAACCACGTAAATTTCAGCGCCGAAGTCGCGCAGGATGGTGGAGCCGAGGAAGGCGATCACCGCGCCGACCAGATAGGACAGCAGCGCTACCAGCGGCACCGCGTCCAGTCCGACCTGCTCCATGTGGTGCACGGTGGCGGTGAGCCGGAAGCGGCGCGGCTCGCGGACCAGGCGCCCGGCCTTGACCAGGTTCTCGCCCAGGAAGCTGGCCAGCGCCACGATGTTGTGGCCGGTGGCATGCACGCTGACGCCCAGCCGCTCCAGCGCGGCCAGCACGCCGAAGTCGCGCTTGGCCTTGGGGCGGTCGTCGGCGACCTCTTCGATGGTGCAGACCAGCGCGCGGTGTTCTTCGCGGAAGGTCAGCGCGTCTTCGCCCAGATCGGCGCGATGGGCCACGCGCAGCACCTGCAGCACGCCGGCCGAGTCCAGCTGGCTGATGCCGCTGGCATCGATGCCGGTCACCTTCTCCGGCGCAGCGCGCAGCACTTCGGCCGCGTCCAGCGCGGTGCGCAGCGTCCACTGACCGGACAACCGGATCTTGCCGGGGTCCTGTGGATCGTGTTCGAGGTGGGGGGCTTGGTCTGGCGTCATGGGCGTCCTGCGCAGCATAACCTGTCTGCGTGGAGGCCAAGTATGCGCAGTCGGCAACAGCGCTGTTCAGCCGGGGTGGGCTTCGGGTAATACTACCGCGCATGTCTGCCGACGCACCCGCCATCGCAACCCCTCCGGCCACCTACGCACAGCGGGTGGCCTTCGTATCCGAAATCGCCGGTCGGCTGCACAGCTATGGCACCACCGCCCAGCGGCTGGAGGCGGCGGTGGTGGCGCTGGCGCAGCGGCTGGACCTGGACTGCGAGCCCTGGTCGAACCCGACCGGGTTGATCCTGAGCTTCAGCGACCCGACCAAGGCGATCGGTTCGTCGGACATCACCCGCGTGATCCGGCTGGCACCGGGCGAAAACGACCTGCACAAACTCAGCATCGCCGACCAGATCACCGACGCGGTCGCCAACGGCACCATGAGCATCGCCCAGGGGCATACCGCGCTGCGGCAGCTGGACAAGGATCCGGGACGGCGCGGCAAGATCCGCATGATCCTGTCCTACAGCCTGGGCGCGGCCGGCGTGGCCGGGTTGTGGAAGCTGCCGTGGCTGGACATCGCCACGGCCGGGGTGATCGGGTTGCTGATCGGCCTGATGACGCTGCTCACCGACCGTCGCCCGGCCAGCCGCGAAGCCAGCGAGGCACTGGCGGCCCTGCTGGCCGGTACCGTGGCGGCGCTGGTGGCCTCGTTCGTGGGCGCGCTCAACCTCAACACGGTAATCATCGCCTCGCTGGTGGTGATGCTGCCTGGCATGTCGCTGACCAATGCGGTCAACGAACTGGCCAGCCAGCACTGGGTATCGGGCACGGCGCGTTTTGCCGGTGCGATCACCACCATTCTCAAACTGACCGTGGGTGCGGTGATCGCGGTGACGTTGTCGGGCATTCTCGGCCTGGACCCGCTGGTGCGCGCGTCGCGACCGCAGGCGGACTGGGTGGAATGGAGTGCATTGCTGCTGGCGGCGTTCGCCTTCGCGATGCTGTTCAAGGCCAGCCGTCGCGATTACCCGTGGGTGATCGCCGCATCGGTGGCCGGGTATGCCATTTCCAAGTTTGCCGGCCAGGCGTGGGGCATGCCGGCCGGCATTTTCATGTCGGCGATGGTGATGACGGCGGCAGGCAATCTGTTCGGCCGCCTGGTGCAGCGTCCCGGCGCGATCATCCGCCTGCCGGGCATCATCATGCTGGTGCCCGGCAGCACCAGCCTGCGCGGGGTGTTGACCCTGGTCCAGCAGCAGGACATGAGCGCGGGGCAGGTCGTGCTGATGACCGTGCTCAACGTGGTGATGGCACTGGTGGCAGGCCTGCTGTTCGGCAACCTGCTGGTGCCGGCGCGAAAGAATCTGTGAGTTTCTGAAAGTTTCAGCGCGACCCGCACCGCGCCTCCCAACCCAACACATTGCGCAGAATCCCCCAAACCCAACCGACCAAGGATCGTAGTGACACGCCACGCGTGTCAAAACCATGATCCCGCGCACGTAACCCCAAAAAAAAACGCCAGCCATCCCGGCCGGCGTTTCCAAAACGCGCGCCATCGGCGCATCGCTTACTTCTTGATCAGGAAATCTTCCAGCTTCTTGCCCTTGCCGGTGTGCGCGGCCAGCCAGCGCGGCTGCTTGCCACGGCCGGTCCAGGTTTCCTTCGGGTTGGCCGGGTTGCGGTACTTCGGGGCCACCTTGCCGAGCTTGCGCACTGCCTTCTTTGCCGGCGCCGCCTTGCTGGCGCGGCCGCGGGCGGGGGCATCAACGCCCGCCACTTCTTCCAGGGTGTATCCGTTGGCTTTGGCCAGCTTGGCCAGCTGGGCGCGGACCTTGGTGATGGCCGGGCGCTTGGCGACGATCGTCTGCTGCTTCTTGGCGTTCTTGATCAGGGCGCCCAACTCTTTGGCGGACAGACCACTCAAATCAATACTCATCAACTACTCCGGAATCTAAAAAAGAAGGACGGGGTGTGGGCCGGTCCCTGGCATCGGGCAACAGCATACATTCTCATTTGCCCCATGCACAGCTTGTCGGAATAATCAATGGAAATGGGATAATTAAATGCCGGGGTATTTCACCCGGCATCCGTCATTCTTTCGTCAGCCTGGCGACCAGCGCGTCGCGGTCCAGGCTTTCGGCCTCGCTGGCCGTGCGCGCGCGGTACTCGAACGTGCCGGCGGCCAGGCCGCGTTCGGACACCACCACCCGGTGCGGCACGCCGATCAGTTCGATGTCGGCGAACATGTTGCCCGGGCGCAGGCCACGGTCGTCCAGCGCCGCATCCAGTCCCAGTGCCTGCAGCTGCGCCAACAGCTCGGCGGCGGCAGCGGAAACGGTTTCGTCCTGCTTCGGGTTGATCACGCACACCACCACCTGCCACGGCGCCATGGCGTCGGGCCAGATAATGCCGGCGTCGTCATGGTTCTGTTCGATCGCGGCGGCCACGATGCGCGAAATGCCGATGCCATAGCAGCCCATCGCCATGACCTGGGCCTTGCCGTTTTCGTCGAGCACGGTGGCATTGAGCGCCTGCGCATACTGGCGGCCCAGCTGGAACACATGGCCCACTTCGATGCCGCGCGCCACGCGCAGCTCGCCGCCGTCGGCGGCGCGGTCGCCTTCCTTCGCATTGCGGAGGTCGGCCACGTCCGGTTCGGCCAGGTCGCGACCCCAGTTGACGCCGGCAAGGTGGGCGCCGACCTCATTGGCGCCGACGACGAAATCGGCCATCGCCGCTACGTCGCGATCGGCCACGATGCGGATCGGCTGCGCCGGATTGACCGGGCCAAGGAAGCCCGGTTCGCTGCCCAGGTGGGTGGCGATCTCCGCTTCGCTGGCCATGCGGTAACCCTGCAGCCCCGGCACCTTGCCCAGCTTGATTTCATTCACGTCATGGTCGCCGCGCACCAGCGCCAGCACGAAGCCGGCCTCGGTCATCACCGCGACCGACTTGACCGTGCGGTCCAGGCCGATGCCCAGCAGGGCGGCTACCGCCTCGCAGGTCTTCTGGGTGGGGGTGTCGACCCTGCGCAGGGCTTCGCTGGCGGCCGGGCGCGGGCCGGGTGCGGCGGCAACCGCCGCTTCCATGTTGGCCGCGTAGTCCGAGCCGGTGGAGAACACCAGTGCGTCTTCGCCCGAGTCGGCGATCACATGGAATTCCTGCGAGGCGTCGCCGCCGATCGCGCCGGAGTCGGCCTGCACCATGCGGAAATCCAGGCCCAGGCGGGTGAACACGCGGGCGTAGGCGGCCTTCATGTTTTCGTACTCGCGCACCAGGCAGGCATCATCCAGATGGAAGGAGTAGGCGTCCTTCATCAGGAACTCGCGCGCGCGCATCACACCGAAGCGCGGGCGGATTTCATCGCGGAACTTGGTCTGGATCTGGAAGAAGTTCACCGGCAGCTGCTTGTAGCTGGACAGCTCCTGGCGTGCGAAGTCGGCCGCGGCCTCTTCGGCGGTGGGGCTGTAGCAGAACACCTGCTCCTTGCGGTCCTTGATCTTGAGCAGCTGCGGGCCGAACTTTTCCCAACGCCCGGTGGCTTCCCACAGTTCCTTGGGCTGGATGGTCGGGACCTGGAATTCGACCGCGCCGGCGCGCTCCATTTCCTCACGCACGATGCGTTCGACCTTGCGCAGCACGCGCAGGCCCAGTGGCGACCACGTGTACAGCCCCGAGGCCAGCTTGCGGATCATGCCCGCGCGCAGCATCAGCCGGTGGCTGGTGAGCTCGGCATCGCTGGGGGTTTCCTTGGTGGTACGCAGGTGGAACTGGGAGAGGCGCATCGTCGGCTTCGCTGAACGGCGGAAAGGGAATATTCTGCCAGCCCGGCCGCCCACGTGCCCAATCCTGGCGCGAACGGCGTATCGACCAACGGTCGATACCTACCGGCGGTGCGTGGAAAATCCCCCCGGCAATGGCACCACACCCGATCCCACAGGCAAGGGCGCCACACCCCATCCCACGGGCAAGGGCACCACACCCGATCCCACGGGCGATGGCACCACACCCGATCCCACGGGCAATGGCACCACACCCGATCCCACGGGCAATGGCACCACACCCGATCCCACGGGCAATGGCACCACACCCCATCCCACGGGCAAGGGCGCCACACCCCATCCCACGGGCAAGGGCGCCACACACCCGGTAGCCCCCGACCGTTGGTCGGGGGGGAGGCCGATCAGGCGGCTGGCGGGCAGTACGCCTTGATCGCCGCTTCCGCCAGCGCTTTCTGCGCCTGGCGCTGGTTGTCGTCCAGCGCCGTGTCGGGCTTGCCGTCGCCATTGGTGTCCTGCATCACCGCGCCCTTGCCGTTCAGCAGGGTCAGGTTGGCGCGGGAGGTAGTGCAGTCGGCCGATTCGGCCGGGGCCGCGGCGGCGGTGGCCTTGGGCGCGGCCGGGTCGCGGTTCTGCACCTGGCGCTGTTCGGCCTGCTGCCCGGTGGGCGGCTTCTCCGAATACTGGGTCACCCCGTTGGCGTCCTTCCACTTGTAGACGGTTCCGGCGCTGGCCGAAGCGCTGGCGAGCAGCAGCAGGCAGCACACGAGGGGCAGGGCACGCATGGCAACTCCGGGTAGCAGGGGACAGTGCGCGATTGCAGCATCCCGGCCCGGCGCTGGCAAGCCTCCCCCCAAACGGGGTCGCAGCCACTAAACTGGCCGGCATGGATCAGATGAAACCCCCGCCGCGCTCGCGCAGCATTTACCTGCTGCCCAACCTGTTCACCACCGCCGGGCTGTTCGCGGGGTTCTACGCGATCATCGCCGCCGCCAACGGGGATTTCGTCAATGCCGCCATCGCCGTGTTCGTGGCCGCGGTCATGGACGGCCTGGACGGGCGGGTGGCGCGGTTGACCGGCACCAGCAGCGAATTCGGCGTGCAGTACGACTCGCTGGCCGACCTGGTCAGCTTCGGCATGGCCCCGGCGCTGGTGATGTACCACTGGTCGCTGTCGTGGCTGAAGTTCGACGACCCGGTCATGGGCCGGGTCGGCTGGGCGGTCGCCTTCCTGTATGCGGCGTGCGCCGCACTGCGCCTGGCCCGCTTCAACACCCAGGTCAGCGTGGTCGACAAGCGCTGGTTCATCGGCCTGGCCAGCCCGGCCGCGGCCGGGCTGATGATGTCCTTCGTGTGGGCCTTTGCCGATGGCCAGCTGGGCTGGGATGGCAATGAGCTGCGCTACGTGGCGCTGGCGGTGACGCTGGTGGCGGCCCTGCTGATGGTGAGCCGGATCCGCTTCTGGAGCTTCAAGGGCAGCGGTGAAAAGGGCCCGCGCGCGGATCGCGTGCCATTCCTGGCGCTGGCGCTGGTGCCGATCGCCATTGCGATCATGGTCATCGACCTGCCGCGGGTGCTGTTCGCGGTGGGCGTGATCTACGCGCTGTCCGGGCCGGTGAGCTGGCTGTGGCAGCGCACCCGCAAGTCGGCCGGACCTGCGGCGTGAGCACGCCGGCTGCCCCGTCGCTGTGGACCCCGGCCCAGCAGTCCTGGCTGCAGGCGATGGGGTATACGGTGTTCGTGGACGGCAGCGTCGAACCAGCGCCGGCATCGCAGATCGACCTGGGCGCGGTACCGGCCCCCGACCGGCAGGACACCCCGGCCCCAGGGCGCGACGCACCGTCCCGCAGGGAAGACGCTTCGCTGCCAATGCGCGGCAACGCGCCCAGCGATGATGCTCCCGCCCCGCAGCGCCGCAATGCACCCGCTGCCGAAACGCCTGCCGCACCGGCGCGCCCCGGGGCCCGTCGCCCGGCCGTACGCATGCCGCCGCCGCTGCAGATCGCGCTGCTGCGCGCCTCCGGCTGCAATCCCAATGATCCGGAGACCCAGGCGCTGATGGCCGGCTGGAAGCTGGACGAACTGCGCGGCAACGCCGCCGCCAAGCGCGCGCTGTGGCCGCAGTTGAGGGCACTGCGCAAGCGGGGCCGGGCATGAGCGCGGTCAGCGCGCCGCGCCCGATGACGCTGCGCGCGTTGCGCGAAAGCGACCTGGACGCGGTGATGGAGATCGAGCTGCGCGGGTATCCGTTCCCATGGACGCGCGGCATCTTCGTCGATTGCCTGCGTGCCGGTTATCCGGCGCTGGCGCTCGAAGATGACGGTGTGCTGGTGGGGTATGGGGTGCTGAGCATCGCCGCCGACGAAGCGCACGTATTGAATGTCTGCATCGATCCGGCCTGCCAGACCCGCGGGCTGGGCAGGATGTTGTTCCGTGCGCTGGTGAAGCTGGCGCGCGAACATGGCGCGCAGCGGGTGTTCCTGGAAGTGCGGCCGTCCAACACGCCGGCGGTGGCGCTGTATCACAGTGAAGGCTTCAACGAGATCGGCCGGCGCCCACGCTATTACCCCGCCCGCGATGGCCGCGAGGACGCGCTGGTGATGGCGATCGAACTGGTCGACGACGACATCCAGACGATGCCGCCGTTGTAGGGGGCAGCCACGCAGGGCGTGGCGCTACCCACGCAATCGGATCGTGCGAACCCCGGCAGGTGGCGACCGTTGGTCGCCACGCGCCGTCCGCTTACAGCTTCGCGCGCTGCGCGACCAGGCCGTCCAGCTGCGCGGTCCAGTCGACCAGGCGCACGCGCTCCTGCTCGATCACCGCTGCCGGTACCTTGTCGGTGAACCTGGACAGCTTCACCGCGCTCTTTTCCTTCTCCGCTTCCACCCGCGCGATTTCCTTGTCCAACCGGGCGCGCTCGGCGCCCAGGTCGACCAGGCCTTCCAGCGGGACCAGCAGCCTCAGCTCGCCCACGATGGCGGTCGCGGCCGGCGGGGTGTCCGCATCGCCGGCCAGCCATTCAATGCGCTCCAGCTTGAGCAGGAACGACAGCGACGAGGTGAAGCGCGCAACGCGGTTGCGGTCGTCCTCGCTGCCGCCCTGCAGCAGCAGGCCCACCTGCTTGGCCGGCGGCACGTTCAGTTCGCTGCGCACGCGGCGCAGTGCGCTGACCATCGACTTCAGCCACTCCACGTCGGCCTCGGCGCGCACGAAATCACCGGCGAACTCCTCCGCGGTGGGATAGGGGCGCAGCGAAATGGTGTCGCCGTCCAGGCCCAGGCGCGGCGCCACCTGGCGCCACAGCTGTTCGGTCACGAACGGGGTGAGCGGGTGCAGCAGGCGCAGCAGCGCTTCCAGCACGTACAGCAGCGTGTGGCGGGTGCTGGTGGCGTCCTCGGCGTTGTCGCCGTTGAGCGCCGGCTTGGTCAGCTCCAGGAACCAGTCGCAGAACTCGTTCCAGGCGAACTCGTACAGCGCCTGCGCCAGCAGGTCGAAGCGGTAGTTGGCGTAGTGCGCCTGCGCCTCGGCCGACACCGCCGCCAGGCGCGCCAGGATCCAGCGCTCGGCGTCGGTGCGCGGCTGCGGCACGCCGGTGAACTGCGCGCCTTCGGTGTTCATCAGGGTGAAGCGGCTGGCGTTCCACAGCTTGTTGCAGAAGTTCTTGTAGCCCTCGGCGCGGCTCATGTCGAACTTGATGTCGCGACCGTGGGTGGCCAGCGCGGCGATGGTGAAGCGCAGCGCGTCGGCACCGTGGGCGATGATGCCGTCCGGGAAATCCTTGCGGGTCTGCTTCTCGATCTTCGGCGCGTCCTTGGGCTTCATCAGCCCGGTGGTGCGCTTGGCGACCAGGTCGTCGATGGAGATGCCGTCGATGATGTCCAGCGGATCGAGCACGTTGCCCTTGGACTTGGACATCTTCTGGCCCTGCGCATCGCGGATCAGGCCGGTGATGTAGACGTCCTTGAACGGAATCTTCCCGGTGAAGCTGTCGGTGGCCATGATCATGCGGGCCACCCAGAAGAAGATGATGTCGAAGCCGGTGATCAGCACCGACGACGGCAGGTAGCGCTCGAACCCGCGCTCGGCCATCGCCTGTTCGTTCGGCCAGCCCAGCGTGGAGAACGGCCACAGCTGCGAGGAGAACCAGGTTTCCAGCACGTCGCTGTCCTGGGTGAGCACCACATCGGTACCCAGCCCGGCGCGGGCGCGCGCGTCCGCTTCATCGCGGCCCACGTAGCAGGTGCCGGCGGCGTCGAACCACGCCGGAATGCGGTGGCCCCACCACAGCTGGCGGCTGATGCACCAGTCCTGGATGTTTTCCATCCAGTGGCGGTAGGTGTTGATCCAGTTGGCCGGGACGAACTGGATGGACCCGTTTTCGACCAGTTCCAGGCCGCGCTGGGCCAGCGCGTCCATCTTCACGAACCACTGGTCGGTCAGGTAGGGCTCGATCACCTGCTGGGTGCGGTCGCCGCGCGGCACCTGCAGCTTGTGCGCCTTGGTCTCGACCAGGATGCCCAGGTCTTCCAGCTCGGCCAGGATCACCTTGCGCGCTTCGTAGCGGTCCAGCCCGCGGTACTTTTCCGGGGCGTTGTCGTTGATCGCCGCCACCGGAGTGAACAGGTTGATCATCGGCAGGTTGTGGCGCAGGCCGACCTGGTAGTCGTTGAAGTCGTGCGCCGGGGTGACCTTGACCACGCCGGTGCCGAACGCACGGTCGACGTACTCGTCGGCGATCACCGGCACGCTGCGCCCGGTCAGCGGCAGGGTCACGCTGCGGCCGATCAGGTGCGCGTAGCGCTCGTCTTCCGGGTGCACCATCACCGCCGTGTCGCCCAGCAGGGTTTCCGGGCGGGTGGTGGCCACCACCAGATACGCGCGGGTTTCGCGCAGGGTCTCAACGCCGTCGGCGTCGCGCTCGACATGCTCGTAGCTGGCACCGTCTTCCAGCGCGTAGGCGATCGACCACAGGAAGCCGTCTTCCTCCACGCTTTCCACTTCCAGGTCGGAAATGGCGGTCTTCAGCACCGGGTCCCAGTTGACCAGGCGCTGGCCACGGTAGATCAGGCCCTGCTCATGCCAGCGCAGGAACGCCTCGACCACCGCTTCGGACGGCTGCGGGTCCATGGTGAAGGTGCTGCGCGACCAGTCGGCCGAGGTGCCCATGCGGCGCATCTGCCGCTCGATGATGTCACCCGACTGCGCCTTCCATTCCCACACCTTTTCGATGAACCCCTCGCGGCCCAGCGAATCGCGGCTCTCGCCGGTGCCGGCCAGCGCCAGGTTGCGCGACACCACCATTTCGGTGGCGATGCCGGCGTGGTCGGTTCCCACCTGCCACAAGGTGTCGTAGCCGCGCATGCGGTGGTAGCGCACCAGCGCGTCCATCAGGGTCTGCTGGAACGCATGGCCCATGTGCAGGGTGCCGGTCACGTTCGGTGGCGGCAGCAGGATGGTGTACGGCTCGCCCTTGCCGGACGGCTTGAAGTGCCCGGCCTTCTCCCAGGCGTCGTACAGCGCCGTTTCGAAGGTCTTGGGGTCGTAGCTGGAGGCAAGTTGGGTCATGCGGGGGCAACCAGGAGGCAATCGGTAAAGGATCAGGGCGGCGGCGGGCCCGATCAAGGGCGCCGCCGCGGGCTTACATGTCGTACTTGTTCAGCACGAAGTCCAGCGCCTTGTACTGGCGCCAGCGTTCGCGCAGCGGTTCGCGCGCGGCCGGGTCGGCCGGCACCACTTCCAGCACCCGGTCGCAGGCGCCCAGGTAGGGATCGTCGCGCAGGTTGATCACCAGCGGTCGGCTCGGCGCCTGCGCGCCGGGCACCGCGATCAGCACCAGCGCTTCGTCCTCGTCGGCATCTTCCCCGGCGATCTGGTGCGGAATGTAGGCATCGTCGTCGAACGACCAGAGCAGCTCGTCCAGTTCTTCGGCCTGCGCCTGGTCGCGGGCCAGCACCAGGGTCTGCAGGCCGGCGTCGTTGGCCTTGCGGGCCAGTTCGCAGACCAGGCGCAGCGGCTCGGTGAGGAAGCGCGGCTTGGCGATCAGGTAGAAGTCGGCGCGGGACATCAGCTGCGCGCGACCTGGTCCAGCAGCCACTGGGTCAGCAGGCCGACCGGACGCCCGGTGGCCATGCCACGCTTGCCTTCGTCGCTGGCCACGCCGGCGATGTCCAGGTGCGCCCAGCGCTGGCCTTCGGTGAAGCGCGACAGGAAGCAGCCGGCGGTGATCGCGCCGGCCCAGCGGCCGCCGATGTTGTAGACATCGGCGAAGCTGGAATCCAGCATCGGCTGGTACTCGTCCCACAGCGGCAGGCGCCAGGCGCGGTCGAACACGTGTTCGCCGGCGGCCAGCAGCTCATTGGCCAGGTCGTCGTGCTTGGTCATCAGGCCAGCGGTCTGGTGGCCCAGCGCGACCATGCAGGCACCGGTCAGGGTGGCCACGTCGACCAGCGCGGCCGGCTCGAAGCGCTGCGCGTAGGTCAGCGCGTCGCACAGGATCAGGCGGCCTTCGGCGTCGGTGTTGCCCACTTCGATGGTCTTTCCCGACATCGAGGTGATCACGTCGGACGGGCGGTAGGCATTGCCGTCGATGGCGTTCTCCACCGCCGGCACCACCACCACCAGGTTCAGCGGCAGCCGGGCGGTGACCGCGGCGACGAAGGTGCCGATGACGTTGGCGCCACCGCACATGTCGTACTTCATTTCTTCGATGCCGCCCTGGGTCTTCAGGTTCACGCCACCGGTGTCGAAGGTGATGCCCTTGCCGACCAGCACGTACGGCTTGGCGCTGCCGCCGTTGTTCCACTTCAGCACCACCAGGCGCGGGCGGTTGGCCGAACCGCGGGCCACGGCCAGCAGCGAGCCCATGCCCAGCGCTTCCATCTGGGTTTCGTCCAGGATCTCGGCCTCGGCACCGGCGTGGGCCTGGGCGAAGGCCACCGAGGACTCGGCCAGGTAGGCCGGGGTGCACAAGTTCGGCGGCAGGTTGCCCAGCTCGCGGGCGTGCTGCACGCCAGCGGCGATGGCCTGTCCCTGCAGCAGGGCCTGGGTGTCGGTGCCGGCGATGGCCAGGCGGGCCAGGCCCGCGGCCTCGGGCTTCCGGGTGCCCAGGGTGGCGGTGTAGCGGTAGCTGGCGTGGTCGGCGGCGATCACTGCCTGGCGGATGTTCCAGGCCGCATCGCGGCCCTTGATCTCCAGCTCGGACAGGGTGAACAGCGCGTGGCGGTTGACCCCGCTCTTCAGCGCGCGGCTGGCGTCGCCCACCGCCTTGATGTACTGCGGCACGCCGAACTTGGCCGGCTCGCCCAGCCCGACCACCAGCACGCGGGGGGCCGAGACGCCGGGCAGGTCATGCAGCAGGGTGGTGGCGCCGGTCTTGCCGCTGACATCGCCGCGGGCGACCAGGGCGGTCAGGCGACCGCCGGACGCGGCGTCCAGGGCCTGCGCCGCCGGGCTCAGGGTCTGGTCGGCGTAGGCGCCGACGATGACGCAGTCGACCTCGGCCGAGGCCGGGGCAGCGTGGTTCAGGGTAAATTCGAGGGCCATTGATCAGATTCCGTTGGCAAATCCGTACAATCGCGAGCTGTTTACGTCCCGTCAGTAGACTGGGCAGCCACGCGAACGAATCCGAGAGTTTAAACCACCGCCCCATGTCGAAGCTCGATCGCTACCTCCTGCGTGATTTCGTCCAGAGTTTCCTGGCCACCCTGATCGTGCTGCTGGTGGTGAGCGTGGGCGGGGTGCTGGTGGATATCCTGGGCAACATCGCCGACGGCCGCCTGCCGGCCCGGCTGCTGTTCTCCCAGCTGGGCCTGCAGTTCATCGTCTACATGCCGCTGATCCTGCCGCTGGCGCTGATGCTGGGCCTGCTGCTGGCCACGGCGCGGCTGTACCGGGACTCGGAAATGGCGGTGCTGACCGCCATCGGGGTGGGGCCCAGGCGGCTGCTGCGGCCGGTGCTGATGCTGGTGCTGCCGGTGGTGGTGCTGGTGGCGCTGTGCTCGATGTGGCTGGGGCCCTGGGCCGATCGCACCAGCGAACGGCTGATCGCCGAGGCCAACCGCAGCCTGGTGATGGCCGGGCTGGAATCGGGCAAGTTCACCATTCTCCCCAACGGCGGGGTGGTCTACCTGTCCTCGGTGAGCGCCGACGGCAGCCGCCTGGGCCGGGTGTTCCTGCAGCGCACCCGCGGCGACCGGATCGAGGTGGCTTCGGCCGAGAGCGGCAGGATGTTCTTCGAAGGCGACCGCCAGCGCTACCTGCAGCTGGAAGACGGCCACCAGATCGAGGGCCCGGCCAACGGCGGGCTGGACTACCGGCTGATGACCTTCGCCCGCAACGACGTGGCCCTGCCCGACGGGGCCGACACCCGCGACGACAATGATCCCGAACTGCTGCCGACCAGCCGCCTGTTCGGCGACGCGCGGCCCGAGGCGCAGGCGCAGCTGCACTCGCGCCTGACCCCACCGCTGATCGCGCTGGCCTTCGCGCTGATGACCGTGCCGCTGGCACGCAGTTCGCCCCGCCAGCAGCGCTACGGGCGCATGATGCTGGCCTTCCTCGCTTACATGGTCGGCACCAACCTGATGTTCATCGGTACCCGCTGGATCGCCGACGGCAAGCTGCCGACCTACGTGGGCCTGTGGTGGCTGAGCCTGCCGTTGCTGGCGCTGGCGATCTGGATGTACCTGCGCGATGGCCGGCTGTCGCGCCCCCGGAGGACCGCATGAGGCTGCTCCCGATGCGGTTCGACGTGTACCTGGGCCGGGCGGTGTTCGGCACCGTGCTGCTGACCTGGGCGGTGCTGGTGGGCCTGGACGTGGTGATGGCGCTGTCCGGCGAGTTCAAGGACGTGGGCAAGGGCAGCTACACCCTGGGGCATGCAGTGGCCTGGGTGCTGTACACGGTGCCGCGCCGCGCCTACACGTTCTTCCCGACGGCGGCGGTGATCGGCTCGCTGATGGGGCTGGGCCAGATGGCCGCCACCTCGGAACTGACCGCGCTGCGTGCGCTGGGCCTGTCGCGCAAGCGACTGAGCGCCTCGGTGGCGATCGCGCTGTCGTTGATGACCGCGGTGATGGTGCTGACCGGTGAAACCCTGGCGCCGTGGGCGCAGGACCGCGCCGACAACATCAAGGCCAGCGCCAAATCGGGGCAGAGCCTGTCCGCGTCCCGCTATTCGGGGGTGTGGGTGCGCGAGGGCGACACCTTCCTCAGCGCGGGCAGCGGTGAAGAACAGCTGTTGCCCGGCGGGGGTACCCAGCTGACCCTCAATGACGTGCGGCTGTACCAGATCGCGGCCGACGGCGGCATTGCGACACTGACCCACGCCGCGACGGTGGTGCACGGCGCGGACGGCTGGACCCTGAACCAGGTGCGCCGCGATACCTTCGGCGAACGCTCGGCCACCCGCACCACCGCGGCGTCGGAGAAATGGGATTCGCAGCTGGACGCCGGCGCGCTGGCGACCGGCTTCTCCAAGCCGCGCAACCTGGCCGCGCGCGACCTGCGCACCAGTATCGAGTACCGCAAGCGCAACGGGCTGGACGCGCGCGATTACGAAGACATCTACTGGAGCCGCTGGTTCTACCCGGTCAACGTGCTGGCGCTGTGCCTGGCGGCGGTGCCGTTCGCGTTCGGTTCCCTGCGCAGCGGCGGCATGGGCAAGCGCCTGTTCCTGGGCATCCTGTTCGCGCTGGGCTTCTGGCTGCTGCAGCTGTTCTTCGGGCGCATGGCCGGTGCGTTGAAGTTCGATTACCGCATCGCGTACGCGCTGCCGCCGATCGTGATGCTGGTGGTGTCGGGCATGCTGTTCCGGCGCAAGTCGGGCTGACCTGGGCCGGGTCCGTCCGACGGTAGGCAACGACCGTTGGTCGTTGCGCCCTAGTTCGTACCGACCAACGGTCGGTACCTACCGCTTGGGCAATCGCAACAACCGGGTGCCGCTTGCCCGGTCGTGCCAGGCAAGTCGCTGGCGATCCACCAACGCCCAACACAGCCCCAGTCCCCCCAGCAGCACCGACAACGTCCCCACCGCATACCGCACCCACAGCTGGCGACGGCTTGGCGCCGTACCCTCCGCCCCCACCACCTGCACCCGCCACGGCCGCATGCCCAGCGTCTGGCCGCCGCGCCGCCAGCTTTCGACCGCATACACGCCCGTCACGACCCAGCAACACCCCCACAGCACCCACTGCAGCGCACTGAACGGCGCGATGTTGTCGCGCGCGGCGTGGCCCGTGGCGTAGCCCGCAGTGAACAGCGCGCCGACCAGCATCCACAGCGCCAGCGCCGGGAAGAAGTCGTACAGCAGCGACAGCAGCCGCCACACCAGCAGCGAGGCAGGGCGGGCGGTATCCGTGGCGACAGCGGTAGGTGCGCTCATGCGCCGAGCATACCCGCGCCGGCGTTCGCTGTGGATGGCCGGCGCGGTCCCGCCTCCGTATCCTGTGGGCATGTCCGACACCGCCACCCCCGCCGCACGCCGCCAGCTGGTGCAGCACCTGCCCGAACTGCGCGCCGACGACGCCGCGCTGATCCGCCGCTTCCTTGACGCGATCTGGGCCGAGCAGGGGCTGGCCCGGGCCAGCCTGGACAGCTACCGGCGCGACCTGGAAGGACTGGCACGCTGGCGCAACGGTGCCGGCGGTGGCCTGGCCGGCATCGACCGCGCCGGTCTGTTCGATTACCTGGCCTGGCGCGCGACGCATGGCTGGTCGCCGCGCAGCAACGCGCGGCTGCTGTCGGCGCTGCGTGCCTTCTTCGGTGACGCGCTGCGCCGCGGCCAGATCAGCGAAGACCCCAGCGCGCTGCTGGACCCGCCGCGGCTGCCACGGTTGCTGCCCAAGGCCCTGGCCGAAAGCCAGATCGACGCGCTGCTGGCGGCACCGGACGTGGCGCAGCCGCTGGGCCTGCGCGACCGCGCCATGCTTGAACTCATGTACGCCGCCGGCCTGCGCGTGAGCGAGCTGGTGGACCTGCCGGCCAATGCGGTCAACCTGCGCCAGGGCGTGCTGCGGGTCACCGGCAAGGGCAGCAAGGAACGGCTGGTGCCGCTGGGCGAGGAGTCCCAGCACTGGCTGGAACGCTACCTGCGCGAAGCGCGGCCGCAGCTGGTCGGCACGCGCACGGTGCCGGCGCGCGATGGGGAGGTGCCGCTGTTCCTGGAACCCTCGCTGCAGCCGCTGAGCCGCCAGCAGTTCTGGACGCTGGTGAAGAAGTATGCCGCGCTGGCGGGGATCGATCCGGTGCGGATCAGCCCGCATGGGCTGCGCCACAGCTTCGCCACCCACCTGCTCAACCGTGGCGCCGACCTGCGCGCGCTGCAGATGCTGCTGGGCCACAGCTCGCTGTCCACCACCCAGATCTACACCCTGGTGGCCCGAGAACACCTGCAGAAACTGCACGCACGGCACCACCCCAGAGGGTAGTGCCGCGCGGCGCTGCGGGTCAGGCGTAGCTTTCCCGCGGCTCGCCGATCGCCACCCAGGCGGTGGAGGCGGTGCTGCAGCTGCCCGCGTCGGATTCCGCGTCGCTGTCCGAACCAGTGGACGCGTCGGACAGCATCGCGGTAGTCCACCACGCGTTTACCGCGTCGCTGCGTGATCCACGGCTGGGCGACAGCGATGCAACCGAAGGACGGTGCTGGGGTGCCACGCAGGCACCGAACGCGAACAGCAGCGCCTTTTGGCCGCTGTGTTCAACCGCCGGGGCCTTCGCGTAGAGATGTTCCATGGCCGCCCGGTGCAGGTCTGCGGCACGGTCCGGGTCATTGATGTCCGGTGGATTGGCATGCAGGTAAGCCGCTTTGAAGTCAGCGGCCGTGGTCAGTTCACCTTGCCAGAACAGGGTCGCCAGCGCAGCGCGCGCCCGCGCGAGCACCGCGTCGGGCGCAACCAGCGCCTGCATGGTCTGCGCGCGGGGCCCGGTATTGCACACCCAGCGCGGCCGGCACTCGCCACATCTCTCCAGGACCTGCTCCAGGTGCAGGATGCGGTGGGCGACGTGTCCGGACGGCATGAGCCGTTCACGCAGCCGGGCCAGGTGGGCGGCGCGGTCCACCAGCTTCGGCGCACTCAACGCGCCGCTCCAGAAGCGCCGGGACAACCGGTCTTCGCTGTTGTGAATGCTGTCCATGGCGCGGAAGAAGCGTTTGCCGTCCTCGGAATCGGCCGCCAGCGCCACGCGGGCGGAGGTGCGGCGGAGGACATGGGCCTTGAACGAAAGCGCGATCGATGAAAGGGAATGCACGGGAAGGCGGGACGGGCGGGCGGAGGGGCGACGAGCGTGCACGTGCCGGTGAGCGATCGCTTCCAGGATTCGCTCGCCGCCATCGCAGGCGTGCCCATCGCGACCGCCGTGACATCCCGGCACGGGCGGCTGTGCGAGAATCGGGCACCTTTTACCGTGGAACTGCAGATGCTTCGAGTCCTTACCGTGGCCCTGTGCGGTGCGCTCAGCCTGACCGCCTGCGCCCAGCCGGCGCCGCCGGCCGCCAAGCCGGCCGCCACGCCGGCCAGCAGCGCCGCCCCGGCCAATGCCAACGCCGACCAGACCGTGCGCAGCGCGCTGGCCGGCCTGGACCCGAAGTTCAAGCCGGACTACATCGGCGCGGCCCCGTTCCCGGGCTTCCGCGAAGTGCTGGTGGGCGGGCAGGTGCTGTATGTGTCCGACGATGGCCGCTACCTCATGCAGTCGCAGCCGTACGACATCCAGAACCGCGCCCCGGCCAGCAGCGCCGGCCTGCTGGCCTACCGCAGGCAGCTGCTGGACAAGGTGCCGCGCGGTGAGCGCATCGTGTTCGCCGCAGCCAATCCCAAGCACACCCTCACCGTGTTCACCGACATCGAGTGCGGCTACTGCCGCAAGCTGCACCAGGATCTTCCCGAGTTGAACCGCATGGGCATCACCGTGGAGTACCTGGCCTTCCCGCGCATGGGCCCGGGCAGCAAGGACTTCACCGACATGATCTCGGTCTGGTGCGCGAGCGACCGCCGCAAGGCGCTGACCAGCGCCAAGCAGGGCCAGCCGGTCGCGCCGAAGAACTGCACCAGCCCGGTGGCCATGCAGTACAACCTCGGCCAGCAGGTGGGCGTCAGCGGCACCCCGGCGGTGTTCGCCGCCGACGGGACCCAGCTGGGCGGCTACGTGCCGCCGGCACAGCTGCTCAAGGCGCTGGAGCGCCAGGCCAACTGAGAGGCGGTGCCGCTCCGGGTCGCAGCATCCGGAGCGGCAGCTCGATCACGCGGTGGAATCGCCCCATTCGTCGTCGGCGACGACGTGGTCAGCGCCTGCCTCGCGTATGACCAGTCCAGGGGACGCTGCCGTAGTGAACTCCAGGATGCCGCTCCCGCGTCCGGAGTCGCCAGAGATGGAATCGGAATCGTAAGCGTCGGCATCGGCGTCCTTGGCCTTGGTGAGCTCGAACCTGCGATCCATCTGGGCGAAGGCACCGAGGAAGGCGGCTTCCACGTCGGAGCGCACCGCCTTCTGCGTCTGCGCAACCGGGCTGAGCGGCTGACGTTGCGAGAGTGCTGCAAGAAGTTCCGCCATCAGGTCGGCGTGTGCCGGTCGGGAAGGAGAAACACTTCCCGGGCTGAATGGCGATGTCGGCGGTGACGACGGCGTAGAGCGAGTCGAAGGCGACACGCTGCGGCTGTGTGTTTCAGGCATCGGGGGTGGCATCGGCGGCGGCGGCGGGGCGCTGTCGCCAGTCGCAGCCACGTCCTCGCTGTAGTCGCTCAGCATGGCATCGAAGGCGTCGATCTCGCGCGTTTCCTTGTCAAACCACGGGTCTGATGCCGCCACCGGTTCCTGCGTCAGCGTGTCCGACACCACCTCGACATCACTATCGCGCGGTGACGTTGTCGATTCGCTGTCACTGGCGCATGGGTCATCACGCATCAGGGTGTCGGTCTGGCGGGCCATCAGAACGTTATGCGCGGTATGAATCGCCTCCGCTGGGCGCTCGCCCACGTCGCCGAAGAAGCTGTGCGGATCTTTCTCTGCCTGGATCAGCGACATGGCCTGGCGGTCCAGCGTATCCATCGGTCCCGGTGCTTCCCGGGCAGCGGATGGCCGATGCAGGCCCAGCGGATGCAGCTCCCTGCCGTTCTGCGCCACCGGAATGCGCGCGCCCGGCCCGTGATGCAACCAGCTGGTGTCCTTGCTGTCGACAACGGAGGCCAGGCGGTTTGATACCGACGTTGGGATGCACGGGGGCGGCGCGGCCGCATGCAACCCGGGATGCAGCGGCAGCGCTGCCAGCTTGGCACGGGGAATATTGACCACAACGCCGGGATCGATGCGGGGTGGGCGCGACCACCCGGTGGGCAGGTGGTTGCGGATCTCTTTGAGCGTGATTGGTTTGAGCTGATCCCGGATCGAGACCTTTTCTTTGGCGTTCTGGTTGCCGAGAAAAGCGCAGATGCGCAGCAGGGCGGTAGGAGTCCGCATGGAATGCAAGCGCCATAAGGGAAAGGACCGCCATTATTGAGTGGCAGTCCCCGGCAGCTTTCATAAAATGCTCAGACCGTTGCGGGTGTGCACGGCTGCGTCGCGCTCAGACGCGATTGACCCTTTCCTGCGAAGGTGGCGCAAACCAATCGCGTTGCGCGTTGGCAATCTCCAGCGCCTCGTGCGCAAAGCGGACATCGAACTGCGCCTGTTCCACCTCGGTATAGGCCCCATCTTCGAAGTCGCTGCCCCAGACGTCGTGATCAAGGATGGCGTCGGGTGACATGGCGATGGTGTTCGTCAGATCACGCAGTGGCGTCGGCTGGTTCGCCACCGTCGCGGGCGAAGCAGCGGCCGACTGCGCGTTCGACGCTGTCGGTCGCGGTGGTACCCGTGGCGGGGTACTGGAGAACGTGCGAAGCCATGGAGCGGCAGCGGCGGGGCTGGCAACGGTGGCAGGCGGGCTGGGCATGCGGGACGTCCCGAGGTGGGTCGAGTCATTGACCGCATCATTCTGTCTACTGCACCCGCTCACCACTTTCAAAAACGGCTCACTTCAAGGCGTTTGCGACTTGGCCGTCGCACAAAGAAGCGCCCGGAGCGTCATCACTCCGGGCGCATCATTTCTTACTTCAACCCATTGCTGATCGTGTTCACCAGCGTGCCCTGGGTGTCATCGCCGCTGAACTCCCAGAAGAACGCACCGCCCAGTCCCTGGCTTTTCACGTAGCCCATCTTCTCGGTCACCATCGCCGGGGTGTCGAAGCTCCAGAAGGTGGTGCCGTTGTAGCTCCAGGTGGCCCGCGCGGTGGTATCGGTGAAGACCGGATGGTTGAGGGTCTTCAACACCTTCCAGTCTTCGATGCCCGCCTCGTAGGTACCCGGTGCGGCCGTGCCGGTCTGGTACAGCCCGTTGTTGACATTGGGCACGTTGGTCCAGCCGCGGCCGTAGAAGCCGATGCCCAGGTTGAGCTTGCTGGCCGGCACCCCGCGGGCGAGGAAGGCCTCCATCGCATCGTTGCTGTTGTACAGCTTCACGTCACCGGTGGACGGGTCGGCCGGCGAATCGAACAGCGCCGAATGGTGCCCGGTCTTCGGATCGAACGCGCCGTGGAAGTCGTACGTCATCACGTTGATGAAATCCAGGTACGGGTGGTACGCCGCCGGATCCGTCACGCGGATCTTGTCGATGCCCGCACCCACCGCCACGGTCAGCAACAGGCCCGGCCGCACCGCATCGAGCTGGCGGCGGAATTCAGCCATCAGCGCGGTGAAGTTGGCATTGTCGGCCGCGGTCCCGCAGGCGATGCCGCACGCCACCGGGTATTCCCAGTCGATGTCGATGCCGTCGAACACGCCGGCCGCCGCGCCCACGCCACCGGCCCCGTCGGTCACCGGCAGGTTGCCCTTGATGTAGGCGTCGATGCACGAGGCCACGAAGGCCTGGCGGTTGGCCGGCTGCGCCGCGCTGGAGAAGCCGCGCGACCAGGTCCAGCCGCCGAGCGAGATCAGCACCTTCACGTTCGGGTGCTTGGCCTTGAGCTGCTTGAGCTGGTTCCAGTTGCCGCGCAGCGGCTGGTCCCAGGTGTCGGCGCTGCCACTGACGCTTTCGCCGGCCTGGAAGGCCTTGGTGTAATCGGCGAACGCGTCGCCGCCGGCACCGGTGTTCGGGTCGGAGGGCTGGGTGACGCCCACTTCGCAGCGGTTGTTGCGCACGTTGCCGAAGGCGTAGTTGATATGGGTCAGCTTGCTGGCAGACCCGCTGGTGTCGATGTTCTTGACCCGGTAGTTGCGTCCGTAGATGCCCCACTGGGTGAAGTAACCGATCACCCGCTTGTTGCCGCCACTGCCGCCACCGGCACTGGTGGTCACGCTGATCGTGGCGCTGCGGGCCGAGGCGTTGCCGGCGTTGTCGCGGGCCCGCACGGCGTAGGTGTAGGCGGTGCTGGCGGTGAGACCGCCGTCGGTGTACTGGGTCGCGCTGGGCGAGCCGACCAGGGCGCCGTTGCGATACACGTCATAGCCGGCCACGCCGCTGCCACCGCTGTTGTCGGTGGCCGCGTTCCAGGCCAGGTTGACCGTGGTCGCGGTCTTCGACGGCGAGGCGAGGCCGCCGGGCACGCTGGGCGCGGTGGTGTCGTTGCTGGCCGCATTCACCGTGACCGTGACCGTGGCCGACGACGTCACCGCGTTGTTGTTGTCGGTGGCGACGGCCTTGAAGGTATGGCTGCCGGCGGCGGCATTGGCCCAGCTCACGCTGTAGGGCGCGCTGGTGTCGACGCCGAGCGAGGTGCCGCCGCGGAAGAATTCGACCTTGCTGACGCTGCCGTCGGCATCGCTGGCAGTGGCGCTGACGGTGATGGTGCTGCCGGCGCTGAAGCTGGCGCCGTTGGTCGGCGAAGTGAGGCTGACGCTGGGGGCCTGGTTGCTGCCGCCGCTGTCGCAGGCGCCCAGGTTGGTGTAGTAGGGCGCGCCGGCGGGGTGGTCGGGCGGGGCGTTCCAGATGTCCTGGTTGGCCCGGTACAGCACGCCGCCCTTCTGCAGGGTGGTGCCCTGTCTGTAGATCACGTTGCCGTCCCAGACCGGCACGCCGGTACAGCTGGCGGCCTGCGCCAGGCTGGGCGCCAGCGCCGCCGAGGTCAGGGCCAGGGCCAGCAGCCAGCGTCGGTGCCGGGCGGAACGGAGGGGGGATAACGATGTCACCTTACTGCGCGCAATCGGGTCAGCCATGGTCGTACTCCGATCAGGGTGATGGGCGCTGGGCGACGGGGTGCCGCCCAGCGTTGCAGCAGGTCCGGGGCCGGTGAGAGAGGCCGGCGACAGCTCAGGGGGCGGACATGGGACCCCGCCGGCAAGCTCTTCCGGCGGGTCGTGGCAACGTTGTCATGGATTGCCGTGGCATTCCGTGCGCCAGCGCAAGGTTCCGAACGCCCGATCCGAGCCGTCCGGGGCGGAGCGGGGTCCGGGCGGCGACCACCGGCGGGCGCGGACCGGTACAATAGTGGGCCCCGTTCCCAACCACGGTTCCCCGGACATGATGGTCCTCGAGGGCGCATCCGCCCTTTCGCCGTTCCGCCGCGAACGTCTTGAATCCCGCCTCCAGTCCCTGGCCGCCGATCTGCGCATTACCGGTGCCTGGCATGTGTATTTCATCCAGACCGAGGGCGACGCTGCCCCGGACCCGGTGGTCCTGACCCGGATCCTGGAAGCCGAGCCGGCCCCGGCAGTGCGCGAGGACGGGGCCATCACCCGTTTCGTGGTGCCGCGCCTGGGCACGCTGTCGCCGTGGTCGAGCAAGGCCACCGAACTGGTGCGTGGCGCCGGGCAGCCGATCCGGCGGGTGGAACGCGGCCTGCGCATCGACCTGGCCGGCTGGCCGACCGACGCCGCCGCGGTGGAGGCGGTGGTGCGTGCGCTGCACGACCCGATGACCCAGTCGGTGCTGGACGACGCCGCCCAGGCCCAGGCGCTGTTCACCGCGCCGGCCCGCGGCGAGCTGGAGCGGGTGGCGCTGGACGACCTGGAAGCGGCCAACCGCCGCCTGGGCCTGGCCATGGCCCAGGACGAGATCGACTACCTGCGCCAGCGCTTCGGCGAGCTGGGCCGCACGCCGTCGGACGTGGAACTGATGATGTTCGCGCAGGCGAACTCGGAACACTGCCGGCACAAGATCTTCAATGCCAGCTGGACCATCGATGGCGCCGACCAGGCCCATTCGCTGTTCCGGATGATCAAGAACACCCACCAGCAGACCCCGCAGCACACGCTGAGCGCGTACAGCGACAACGCCGCGGTGGTGGCCGGCTTCCCGGCCGCGCGCTACCGTCCGGACCCGGCCACGGGCGAGTACCGCAGCGAGGCGGTGGTCGATTCGGCGTTCTGCATCAAGGTGGAAACGCACAACCACCCGACCGCGATCGCGCCGTTCCCGGGCGCCTCGACCGGTGCCGGCGGCGAGATCCGCGACGAAGGCGCCACCGGCCGTGGCGGCAAGCCCAAGGCCGGCCTGACCGGCTTCTCGGTCTCGCACCTGCGCATCCCGACCCTGCCGCAGCCGTGGGAAGCGCCGCGCGCGCTGAACCCGCGCATGGCGCCGGCGCTGGACATCATGCTGGAGGGCCCGCTCGGCGGCGCCGCGTTCAACAACGAGTTCGGCCGACCCAACCTGCTGGGGTACTTCCGCAGCTTCGAGCTGCCCGAAGGCGAGGGCCTGACCCGCGCCTACGACAAGCCGATCATGCTGGCCGGCGGCCTGGGCGCGATCGACCAGGTGCAGGTCGAAAAGCTCAAACTGCAGCCGGGCGATGCGGTGATCGTGCTCGGCGGCCCGGCCATGCTGATCGGCCTGGGCGGCGGTGCCGCCAGTTCGGTGGCGTCCGGCGAAAGCGCCGAGGACCTGGATTTCGCCAGCGTGCAGCGCGACAACCCGGAAATGGAACGCCGTTGCCAGGAAGTGATCGACCGTTGCGTCGCACTGGGCCTGGACAACCCGATCCGCTGGTTCCATGACGTCGGCGCCGGTGGCCTGTCCAATGCGATTCCGGAGCTGCTGCACGACTCCGGCGTGGGCGGTGTGATCGACCTGGGCAAGGTGCCCACCGATGACCCGTCGCTGTCGCCGATGCAGCTGTGGTGCAACGAATCGCAGGAGCGCTATGTGCTCGGCGTGCCGCAGGCGCGCCTGGCCGAGTTCGCCGCGCTGTGCGCCCGCGAGCGCTGCCCGTTCGCCGCCGTTGGCGTCGCCACGGCCGAAGAACGCCTGGTGGTCGCCTATGGCGCGACGGTCGGCAACATTCCGGCCGACGCCCCGATCGACCTGCCGATGGACGTGCTGTTCGGCAAGCCGCCGAAGATGCACCGCGACACCGCGCACCCGTCGGCGCCGCGCTGGCCGGCGCTGAAGACCGGCGGGCTGGACCTGCACGAGGCCGGCCTGCGCGTGCTGGCGCACCCGTCGGTGGCGTCGAAGAATTTCCTGGTCACCATCGGCGACCGCAGCGTGGGCGGCCTCACCGCGCGCGAACAGATGATCGGTCCGTGGCAGCTGCCGCTGGCCAACGTCGCCATCACCCTGGCCGGGTTCGACACCCTGGCCGGTGAAGCCATGGCGATCGGCGAACGCACCCCGCTGGCGCTGCTTGATGCCGCGGCATCGGCGCGCATGGCGGTGGGCGAAGCCATCACCAACCTGTGCGCGGCCCCGGTCGACGCACTGGACACGGTGAAGCTGTCGGCCAACTGGATGGCCGCCGCCGGCCACGACGGCGAAGACGCGCTGCTGTACGACGCGGTGCGCGCGGTGGGCATGGAACTGTGCCCGCAGCTGGACCTGAGCATTCCGGTCGGCAAGGACTCGCTGTCGATGCAGGCGCAGTGGCATGACGCCGGGCAGGCGCACAAGTCGGTGTCGCCGGTGTCGCTGGTGATCAGCGCGTTCGCCCCGGTGGCCGACGCCAGCACCCAGCTGACCCCGCTGCTGGACCGCGAGACCGACAGCGAGCTGTGGCTGATCGGCCTGGGCGCCGGCAAGCAGCGCCTGGGCGGCTCGATCCTGGCCCAGGTGCATGCCGACCACAGCGCGCTGCCGGCCTTCGCCGGCGCGGTGCCGGACCTGGACGATCCGCAGCGCCTGCGTGCGTTCTTCGAACTGATCCGCGACGCGCGCCAGGCCGGCCTGCTGCTGGCCTACCACGACCGCAGCGATGGCGGCGCGTTCGCCGCGCTGTGCGAAATGGCGTTCGCCTCGCGCCAGGGCCTGGACATCACCCTGGATGCATGGGGCGATGACCCGTTCCGCAGCCTGTTCAATGAAGAGCTGGGTGCGGTGGTGCAGATCGCCCGCGAAGACCGCGCGGCCTTCGCCGACCTGGTCGAGCGTCACGCCCTGACCGAATGCGCCCAGCGCATCGCCCGCCCGACCACCGCCCCGGTGGTGCGCGTGTCGCTGCAGGGCGAAAGCCTGGTCGAGTGGCGCTGGGAAGCGCTGTTCGACGCCTGGTGGTCGGTCACCCACGCCATGCAGACGCTGCGCGACAACCCGGACAGCGCCGACCAGGAACGCGCCATCGCGCGCAGCTTCACCGCGCCGGGCCTGAAGCCGAAGCTCAGCTTCGACCTCAATGAGGATGTGGCAGCGCCGTTCATCAACACCGGCGCACGTCCGCGCGTGGCAGTGCTGCGCGAGCAGGGCGTCAACGGCCAGATCGAAATGGCCAACATCTTCGAACGTGCCGGCTTCCGCAGCGTTGACGTGCACATGAGCGACCTGATCGAAGGCCGCGTGGACCTGGCCGATTTCACCGGCCTGGCCGCCTGTGGCGGCTTCAGCTACGGCGACGTGCTGGGCGCGGGCCGTGGCTGGGCGACCTCGGTGCTGGAGCGCGGCGCGCTCCGCGATGCCTTCGCGGCCTTCTTCGCGCGCCAGGACAGCTTCGCGCTGGGCGTGTGCAATGGCTGCCAGATGATGAGCCAGCTCAAGGACATCATCCCCGGGGCCGAGCACTGGCCGCAGTTCCGCCGCAACCGCAGCGAGCAGTTCGAAGCCCGCACCGCGTTGCTGGAAATCGTGGAATCGCCGTCGATCCTGCTGCGTGGCATGGCCGGTTCGCGCCTGCCGGTGGCGGTGGCGCACGGCGAAGGCCAGGCCGTGTTCGCCAACGCGGTCGACCAGGCTGCGGCGCGGGTGTCGCTGCGTTACGTGGACGGCGACGGCCACGTGGCCACCCAGTACCCGCTCAACCCGAACGGGTCGCCCGACGGCATCACCGGCCTGACCACCACCGACGGCCGGGTGACGATCATGATGCCGCACCCGGAGCGCACCCCGCGCGCGGTGAACCTGAGCTGGCGTCCTGCGGACTGGAACGGCGACTCGCCGTGGCTGCGCATGTTCCGCAACGCAAGAGTATGGTGCGGCTGAACGTCGGTGCACGCCACGTGAAAGACGAGTGAAAGAGAAGTGAAAAAGACCGCCGACCTGTTCGGCGGTCTTTTTTTTCGCCTGCATCAAGTCCAACGCCGCCAACGAGTTACAGGGCGTTACATGCGTGAACGCGCGTGATGGCGAACGCTCACATCGATCTAACAAAATGGCGTGATGAATAGTCGAATGTGTGACGCCTTGCGCGTTCAAACACTTTCGACTGTCAAAGTCTTGACGCCATGGAAACCGTGCGTTAACACTGAGTTCTCAGTTTGCAATCGTTCAGTTCGGAATCAACCGCAAGGATGGCGAGTTCTCTGTTCGTCGATCGCGCCGATAGCGCGCCATCCGGCACAACGCAGTAAATCAAGCGGAAAACGCCCCCAGGGGACGTTGGACCACGCGGTCCGACGTTGGCGTCGCTTTGCCTAAAACCAGCCAACCAGGAGTCGCATCGATGAATCGGATTTATCGCAAGGTCTGGAACAAAGCACTGGGGCAGATGGTCGTTGCCTCCGAACTCGCCAGCAGCCCGGGCGTGGTCAACGACCAGCGACGATCTTCCGACACGCGCGGGGGTGCCGTGCTCTCGGCCGCCATTGCGTTGACGCTTGGGTTGGGCATGGCCGGCGCGCCCGTCAGTGCGCAGGCGCAGTCGGTGGAAGTGGGGGGCAACGCCAACTGCGTGGTGCTCAACAGCAACGTGATCGACAGCTGCGTGGTGGACGGCAATGCGACCGCATCGGGCGCGAACGCCGTGGCCATCGGCAGCAACAGCACCGCCTCGGCGGCCAACAGCGTGGCGCTCGGCGCCGGCTCGCGCGCTGCACGCGCCAATACGGTGTCGGTCGGTGATGCCGGCAAGGAACGCCAGGTCACCAACGTGGCCGCCGGTACTGCGGCCACCGATGCGGTGAACAAGGCGCAGCTGGACACCGTCGCGGCAACGGCCGCCAGCGCCACGCGCTACTTCAAGGCGGATGGCGAAGGCAACGACAGCGATGCAGCGCGCATCGAGGGCGAAGGCGCACTCGCTGCCGGCGCCAGTGCCAACGCCGACGGCGACGGTGCGACCGCACTGGGCCGCAACAGCCAGGCGCTGGCCAACGCCACCACGGCGGTAGGCAGCGATGCCGTGGCCGCCGGCCTGGGCGGCAGCGCATTCGGCCAGAACAGCCTGGCCATCGGCGACGCCACCGTTGCGGTGGGCCAGAGCGCGGCGGCGTTCGGACTGGGTGACGTGGCGCTGGGCGCATCCGCGTTTGCCGCCAGCGAAAATGGCGCCGCCACCGCGATTGGCGGGCTGGCCGAAGCCAGCGCCGATGGCGCTACCGCCATAGGTGGCGGCGCCTTGGCGATCGGCGCGGGCAGCACCTCGCTCGGCCGCGGCGCTGGAAGCGGCGGCGAAGCCTCGATCGCGGTGGGTGCGTTCAGCACGGCGGTGGCCGAGTTCAGTGCGGCGTTGGGCTCCAACTCCGCAGCGGTGGCGGTCGGCAGCGTCGCGCTGGGCGCAGGCTCCTACGCCGACCGCGTGGACACCGTGTCGGTCGGCAACAACAACGGCCTGCAACGGCAGATCACCCACGTCGCCGCCGGCACCGAAGCCGATGATGCGGTGAACAAGGCCCAGCTCGACGAAGTGGGCGAGGTGGCAGGCACCACCGCGAAGTACGTGCAGGTTACCGGCAGCGCCGACAGCGACGCAGGCGCCTTTGCCGACGGCGACAACGCCACGGCGGTGGGCGAAGCCACCAATGCGCTCGGCACCGGCACCACCGCGCTCGGCAGTGGCGCCACCGCGGTTGCGCAGAACGCCACCGCCGTGGGCTACAACGCGCTGGCCAGTGGCCAAAACAGCGCCGCGTTCGGTACCAACGCGCAGGCCAACGGCCCGGGCAGCGTGGCCGTGGGCGGCACTGCCGTGGATGAGGACGGCAACCCGCTGATCACCAACGGCGGCGTGCCGGTCGATACCGGTGCCACCAGCGCCGGCGTCGGTGGCACCGCCGTCGGTGCCAGCGCGGAAGCGGCGGGCTTTGCTGCCTCCTCGTACGGTGTTGGCGCCTACGCGGCCGGCGCGCAGTCGTCGGCGTTCGGCGCGGTGGCCAATGCCACCGGCGACTACGCCACGGCGGTGGGCACGCAGAGCGCGGCCAGCGGCACCAGCAGCACCGCCATTGGCGGTCCGGCCGACCTGATTCCGGGACTGGGCTTCTTCGTCGACACCCAGGCCAGTGGCGAGGCCGCCACCGCGGTCGGCGCCGGTGCCATTGCCAGCGGCGACTACGCCGTGGCCAACGGCACGCTCAGCGAAGCCTCCGGCACCGAAGCAACCGCACTCGGCTACTTCGCCTATGCACCGGGCGAAGGCGCGTCCGCACTCGGTGCGGAAAGCTGGGCCAGTGGCGAACTGAGCACCGCCGTCGGTTTCTACAGCACCGCGCGCGGCGCCAACAGCGTCGCCCTGGGCGCCAACTCCACCGCCGTGCGCGACAACACGGTGTCGGTCGGCGATGTCGGCAACGAACGCCAGATCACCCATGTCGCCGCCGGCACCGAAGACACCGATGCCGTGAACAAGGCGCAGCTGGACGCTGTCGCCGACACGGCCGACGGCACCGCGTACCGCTTCAAGGCCAATGCGTCGCAGGACAGCGACGTGGGCGCGTTCGCCGATGGCGATGGCGCGCTGGCTGCAGGCGAGGCCAGCAATGCCATCGGCGCAGGCGCCACCTCGGTGGGCAACGGTGCGTCCGCAGTGGGCGATGACACGGTGGCCGTGGGCCGCAATGTTGCCGCCACCGGCAACGGCAGCGTCGCCATCGGTGGCGTCGGCCAGGCCTACGACCAGTACAACGCGCCGATCGTGGATGCCGATGGCAACGCGGTGACGGTGGGCACCACCGCCGCGCAGGATGCCGTCGCCGTCGGTGCAGGCGCACAGGCCACCGGCGCGCAGAGCAACGCGTACGGCAGTGGCGCACAGGCCACCGGCGACAACAGCCTGGCGCAGGGCTACAAGTCGCGCGCCACCGGTGAATACAGCGTGGCGCAGGGCGACAATGCCTTCGCCAGCGGCAGCGAAAGCACCGCCACCGGCGCCTATGCGTGGGCCACCAGCGATGGTGCCACCGCGTTCGGTTCCAGCGCGTGGGCCACCGACGCCAACGCCACCGCCGTCGGCTATGCGGCCTGGGCCGATGGCAGCGGCGCCACCTCGATCGGCTACAACAGCTGGGCGCGCGGCAACAGCGCCACCGCGCTCGGCCGAGGTGCGTTCGGCTATGGCGACAACAGCGTGGCCGTGGGCTACCAGGCGCTGGGCAACAGCATCAACACCATCGCCATCGGCACGAATGTCGTCGCCGGCGGTGAAAGCGCAATCGGCATCGGTGCGGGCAGCAACGCCAGTGCCGCCAACGCGGTGGCGCTGGGCGCCGGCGCACGCGCCGACCGCGCGTACACCGTATCGGTCGGCAATGACGACCAGCAGCGCCAGATCACCCAGGTCGCGGCCGGCACCGAGGGCACCGACGCGGTAAACGTCGATCAGCTCACTGCCGCCACTGACAAATTCCAGGCAAGCGGCGATGGCGTGGCAGTAGTCGGTGGCGAAGAAAGCGTGGCCGCCGGTTCCAACGCTGCGACCGATGGCGACTACGCCACGGCAGTGGGTTCCAGCAGTTTCGCCAGCGGCACCGGCGCCTCGGCAGTCGGTAGTGGTGCGTTCGCGCTCGCCGATGGCGCCACCGCGGTCGGCCTGAATGCACTGGCCAGCGCAGGCAATGCCACCGCCGCCGGTGCCGATGCACAGGCCACTGCCGAATACGCCACCGCCAACGGTGCCGAAAGCCTCGCCTCGGGCGAGCAGAGCACCGCCAACGGTGCGGCCAGCATCGCCTCGGGCGCCGGCAGCCTCGCCAGCGGCGCGCTGTCCGAAGCGGCCGGTGAGGAATCGGTGGCGCTGGGTTACTACAGCACCGCCAGCGGCTCGGGCGCCACTGCGGTCGGCGCGGAAAGCGTGGTCAGCGGCACCTTGTCGGCCGGCTACGGCTTCGCCTCGGAAGCGACTGCCGGCTACACCACCGCGATCGGTGGCTATGCCGCCGCCACCGCGTTCAACGCCACCGCGCTGGGCAGCTTCGCCCAGGCCACCGGCTCCAACAGCGTCGCGCTCGGTGGCGACGCCGAAGCGACCGGCGCGTACAGCACCGCCACCGGCCAGGGCAGCCTGGCCAGCGGCACCAACAGCGTGGCCATCGGCGGTGCGCTGTTCGGCCTGCTGCCGACCGAAGCCTCCGGCAACTATTCCACCGCCGTCGGCGGTGGTGCGTGGTCGCCCGGGTTGAACAGCACCGCGCTGGGCAACGCGGCGACCTCCGAAGGCGAGAACAGCGTGGCGCTCGGTGCGGATTCGATCGCCGACCGCGATGACAGCGTGTCGGTCGGCAGCGCCGGCAGCGAGCGCCAGGTCACCAACGTGGCCGCCGGTACCGAAGGCACCGATGCGGTGAACCTGGACCAGCTCAACGCGGTGGCCGATACGGCCGCCACCACCAGCAAGTACTTCCAGGCCAGCGGCAGCGATGCCAGCGATGCCGGTGCCTTCGTCGACGGCGATGATGCGCTGGCGGCCGGTGAGGCCAGCAATGCCATCGGCAACGGCGCCACTGCGCTGGGCGCCGGCAGCACCGTGGTGGCCAACGAGGCCACCGCAGTGGGCGTCAATGCCACCGCGACCGCGGACTATGCGGTGGCGATCGGCAGCAACGCGGCCAGCAGCGGGCAGGGCGCGGTCGCCCTCGGTGACCTGAGCACCGCCAGTGGCGGTGCCGCCATCGCCATCGGCGGTGGCGCGCTGTCGCAGGGCTTCGGCTCGGTGGCGGTCGGTGCGGGCGCCGAATCCAGTGGCCTGGCTTCCACCGCAGTGGGTTACGGCGCGTGGGCGCTGGGCCGCGAAACCACGGCGATCGGCAACTTCGCCACCGCCGACGGCTGGGCCGCCAGTGCGTTCGGCGCGGGCGCCACGGCTGCCTTCTTCGGCACCGCGATCGGTACCTACAGCTACGCGGATGAAGTAGCCACCGCAGTGGGCCAGGGCACGCGTGCCAACGTGGCCGGTGCGGCGTTCGGCGTGCAGGCCAATGCCGGCGAGTACGGCGTGGCGCTGGGCAACAACGCCGCCACCGCACAGAACGGCGTGGCAGTCGGCTTCAACGCCCTGGCCGGCGCCGATGCCAACAGCAGCACCCAGGGCATCCAGACCACGGCGGTCGGCAGCGAAGCCTGGGCCACCGAAGACGGCGCCACCGTGGTCGGCTACAACAGCTACGCGCAGGCGCTGGACTCGACCGTGGTGGGCAGCAACACCTGGACCACCAAGGACGCCGACAACAGCGTCGCGCTCGGCGCCGGCACGCTGGCCGACCGTGCCAACACGGTGTCGGTCGGCGCGGCCGAAGCGTGGACCGATGCGGCCGGCGTGGTGCACGACGCCATCGACCGCCAGATCACCAACGTCGGTGCCGGTACCGAAGACACCGACGCGGTGAACGTGGCGCAGCTGAAGGAAGTGGCTGCGGTCGCTGAAACCACCAGCAAGTACTTCCAGGCCAGCGGCAGCGACGACAGCGACGCCGGTGCCTACGTCGAAGGCGACAACGCCTTGGCGGCGGGTGAAGCGGCCAATGCGATCGGCGATGGCGCCACTGCGCTGGGCAGCGGTGCCAATGCGCTGGCCAACACGGCCACCGCCATCGGCTTCAACGCGCTGGCGACGGCCGAAGGCGCGGCGGCCCTGGGCAGCGAGGCCCAGGCCACCGGTGAGAACAGCGTGGCGGTGGGTACGGGCGCGGCGGCCAGCGAGATCGGTGCCAGCGCCCTCGGTGCCGGCGCGCAGGCTTCCGGTGCCTACAGCACCGCCAACGGCAGCGAAGCCATCGCGTCGGGCCAGCAGGCCACCGCGAACGGCTTCCGTTCGAGCGCTTCGGAAGCTGGCGCGTCGTCGTTCGGCAGCTACAGCGAAGCCACCGGCGAGCTGTCCTCGGCACTGGGTTATGGCGCAGTCGCCTCCAATGCCTATGCAACCGCGGTGGGTGCGGCCGCCACGGCCTCCGGTGCCAGCGCGGTTGCGGTGGGTGAGTTCAGCGAGGCCACCGGCGATGAAAGCGTCGCGGTCGGCGGCAGTACGTTCTTCGGCTTCATTCCGGCGCGTGCATCGGGCACCGGCGCCTCGGCCTTCGGTGCCGGTGCGTGGGCCACCGATGACTACGCCACTGCGGTCGGCTGGAATTCGTGGGCCGATGCGGCCAGCGCCACCGCGCTGGGCGAAAGCGCCACCGCCACCGGGGTGAACAGTGTTGCGCTCGGCGCCGGTTCCAGCGCCGACCGCGACAACAGCGTCTCGGTGGGCACGACCTCGTCGCAGCGGCAGATCACCAACGTTGCGGCGGGTACCGAAGGCACCGACGCGGTCAACCTCGACCAGCTCAACGCCGTGGCCGACACCGCCGAGGAAACCAACCGCTACTTCAAGGCCTCCGGCAGCGGCAACGGCGATGACGTGGGCAGCTACGTCGACGGCACCTATGCCACCGCGGCGGGCGAAGCCTCCAACGCCTTCGGCACCGGCGCGTCGGCCTACGGCAGCGGTTCGCTGGCCTCGGGTCGCTACGCGTCGGCGTCGGGCTACAACGCGTCGGCCACCGCCGACTCGGCCACCGCCATCGGCGGCGCGCTGTATTACGAAGATGCCAACGGCAACGTGCTGCTCGACAAGGCCACCAGCGCCAGCGGCACCGGCGCTACCGCACTGGGTGCCGGCGCACAGGCCACCGGGGTGTTCAGCACCGCCAGCGGTGCCGGCGCCACCTCGGCCGGGCTGCAGTCGTCCGCCGTTGGCTACAGCGCTGAAGCGGGCAGCGACTACAGCACGGCGGTGGGTGCGTTCAGTGCCGCCAGCGGAGTGCGCACCACCGCGCTGGGCTACGGCGCCGACGCCAGCGGCGACTACGCCTCCGCGTTCGGTTGGGGCAGCACCGCCTCCGGCGCGTACGCCATCGCCATCGGCAACAGCGCGCAGGCCAGCGGCGCCAACAGCTTCGCCGGCGGCGCCAGCGCCTGGGCCACCGCGGCGCAGACCACCGCCGTGGGCCAGTTGGCCTGGGCGACCTCGGCCGGCTCCACCGCGATCGGCCAGGACAGCTACGCCTACAGCGGCATCAACGCCACCGCACTGGGCAAGAGCGCCTGGGCCAACGGCACCGGCAGCGTGGCACTGGGTGCAGGCTCGCGTGCCACGGAAGCCAACGTGGTCTCGGTCGGGGGCGGCAACGGCACCACCGGTCCGGCCACGCGCCGCATCACCAATGTCGGTGCGGCGGTGAATGCCAACGACGCGGTCAACAAGGCGCAGCTGGACAGCGTCGCGGCGACCGCCGATGCCGTGGGCCAGCACTTCGACGCCAGCGGCAGCGGCGTGGCCAACGCCAGCGGCACCGATGCGCTGGCTGCCGGGTCGGGCGCCACCGCCAGCGGCACCCGCAGCAGCGCGGTGGGTACCGCGGCCACCGCGTCGGCCACCGGCGCCACGGCGCTCGGTGCGGATGCCTCGGCACGCGGCGACAACAGCACCGTGGTCGGCCGCCTGGCCTCGACCAACGCCACCAACGGCGTGGCCGTGGGCAACGGTGCCTTCGTCAGCAACGGCGCCAACGGCATCGCCATCGGCTCCGGTGCCGGTGCGTCCGGTGCCAATGCAGTGGCGCTGGGTGCAGGGTCGCGCGCGGTGGAGGCGAACGTGGTCTCGGTCGGTGGCGGCAACGGTACCGATTCGCCGGCCACCCGCCGCATCGTCAACGTCGCGGCCGGTCGTGTCGCCGCAGGCAGCACCGACGCGGTCACCGGCGGCCAGCTCAACACCACCAACCAGCGCGTGGGCGCGGTGGAAACGCGGGTCGGCGATATCGACGACCGGATCGGCTCGGTGGAAACCGCGACGGTCAACGCGCTGAGCTACGACGACAGCAGCCGCGGCACCCTGACCTTGTCCGGGCTGGACGGGACCACGGTGGACAACGTCGCCACCGGATCGATCGCCAGCGGCAGCCGCCAGGCGATCAACGGCGGCCAGCTGTTCCAGGCACTGGCCGATACCGCCAGCTTCCTTGGTGGCGGCGCCAGCGTCGGCATGCAGGGCGTGTTCGTGGCACCGAACTACGTGATCCAGGGCAGCACCTACAGCAACGTGGGTGACGCGCTCGGGGCGCTGGATGCCAAGGTCAGCGAGATCGACCAGCGCGTGGCCGGTGGCGGCAGCAACGTGGCGCGTGCGCGCTCCGCGTCGGTGTCCACTGCCAGCGTGGCCGCCACGCCTGAGACGGCCGATACGGCGGCGACCACGGCCGCCAGCGCCGACACGGCCCGCGTGGCCAGTGCCGATGCCCCGGTCGTGCAGGGCACGCCGACCGCGGCCAGTGTCGGTGCGCCGCAGCCGGTGGCGGCCGTGGTCGCGCCGGTCACCTCGGTGGCGATGGGCGACGGTGCCGTGGCCAGCGGCGCCTCGGCGACCGCGATCGGGCAGGGGGCCAGCGCCACGGCCGCCAACTCGGTGGCACTGGGCCAGGGCTCGGTCGCTGATCGCGCCGATACGGTGTCGGTGGGTGCGGTGGGGGCCGAACGCCAGGTCACCAATGTCGCCGCCGGCAGCGCCGCCACCGACGCGGTCAACAAGGGCCAGCTGGACGGTGGCATCGCCACCGCCAACGGCTACACCGACCAGCGCTTCAACGCGATGGCCGATACCTTCGACATGTACAAGGGCGAAGTGGACGACCGCCTGCGTCGCCAGGATCGCCGCATCGACCGCCAGGGCGCGATGAACGCGGCCATGCTCAACATGGCCACCAGTGCCGCCGGCATCCGCACGCAGAACCGCGTCGGCGTCGGCGTCGGGTTCCAGAGCGGCGAGTCGGCGCTGTCGCTGGGGTACCAGCGCGCCGTGAGCGACCGCGCCACGATCACCTTCGGTGGCGCGTTCAGCAGCGATGACAGCTCGGTGGGCGTGGGTGCCGGCTTCGGCTGGTAACCGCGGATGGAATGCAAGGCCTGAGGGGGCGGGTCACGGGAACCCTGGCCAGGGCCGGCCGGGGTGACCGCATGGAGTGTTGGCCTGAACAGTCGTTTGATCCATGACCTTGATGAGGATTTCAACGTGACCAATAAGCAGAACCTTCGCATCAACGTGCTGGCAGCCGCCGTGCTGTCGCTGTCCGTGGGCGCCAGCGCCTATGCTGCCGGCTTGCCGGTCAAGGAACCGGCGCGCCAGGCCAGTACCGCGCAGCAGAGTTCCGAACGCATCATCGTCAAGTACCGCACCGGCACCGCTGCTGCCAGCGACCGCTCGGCCAAGCTGGCGGCGGTGACCTCGGCGGTGTCGCGCGCCAGCCTCGGTGGCACCGCCTCGCGTGCGGCCGCGGCCAGCCCGCAGCTGCTGCGCCGGCTCGGTACCGGCGCCGATGTGATCCGCCTGCAGGGCAAGCTCAGCCAGGCGCAGCTGCAGACCGTGCTGAAGGAGATCCAGGCCGACCCGTCGGTCCAGTACGCGGCCGCCGACGTCAAGCTGCAGCGCGCCGACCTGCGCGCGAAGGAAACCGCACAGCTGGTGCCGGACGACCAGTACTACGCGCAGTACCAGTGGCACCTGCACAGCGCCACCGGTGGCGTGAACGCACCGGCTGCGTGGGACGTGGCGCAGGGCGAAGGCGTGGTGGTGGCGGTGCTGGACACCGGCATCCTGCCGCAGCACCCGGATTTCGCCGCCGGCACCCTGCTGGAAGGCTATGACTTCATCAGCGACGCCGAAACCTCGCGTCGTCCGACCGATGAACGCGTGCCCGGCGCGCTGGATTACGGCGATTGGGTCGAGAACGACAACGAGTGCTACGCCGGTTCGCTGGCCGAAGACAGCTCCTGGCACGGCACCCACGTGTCGGGCACGGTCGCCGAAGCGACCAACAACACCATCGGCATGGCCGGGCTTGCCTACAAGGCCAAGGTGCTGCCGGTGCGCGTGCTCGGCAAGTGCGGTGGCTACCTCTCCGACATCGCCGATGCGATCACCTGGGCGTCCGGCGGCACGGTCGCGGGCGTGCCGGCCAATCCGAACCCGGCCGAAGTGATCAACATGAGCCTGGGCGGCGGTGGCGCGTGCGATCCCGCGTACCAGGATGCGATCAATGGCGCGGTGTCGCGTGGCACCACCGTGGTGGTGGCGGCCGGCAACCAGGCCTCCAACGCCTCCGGCTACCGTCCGGCCAGCTGCGCCAACGTGATCGCCGTGGGCGCCACCCGCATCACCGGTGGCATTGCGTCGTACTCCAACTTCGGCGCGGCGGTGGACCTGTCCGGTCCAGGCGGCGGCGGTGGCGTCGACGGCAACCCGGGCGGTTACGTCTGGCAGGCCGGCTACAACGGCCTGACCACGCCGACCTCCGGTGCCTACAGCTACATGGGCATGGGCGGTACCTCGATGGCCTCGCCGCACGTGGCCGCGGTGGCTGCGCTGGTGCAGGGCGCGCTGGCCTCGGCCGGCAAGGACCCGCTGACCCCGGCGCAGCTGGAAACGCTGCTCAAGCAGAGCGCACGCACGTTCCCGGTGACCATCCCGGCGGCCACCCCGATCGGCAGCGGCATCGTTGACGCCAAGGGTGCGCTGGACAAGGCCCTGGAAGAGCCGTGCACGGTCGACTGCGCGCCGGATGCGACGCCGCTGACCAACCGCGTGGCGGTCGGCGGCCTGAGCGGTGCCGGCGGCAGCGAGACCCTGTACAGCTTCGACGCCGCGGCGGGCAAGACGCTGAGCTTCCTCACCTACGGTGGCAGCGGCAACGTGTCGCTGTACGTCAGCGCCGACGCCGAGCCGACCGCGACGGACTTCGATGCGAAGTCCGCACGTCCGGGCAACAGCGAAACCGTGCGGTTCACCGCGCCGGTGGCCGGCACCTACTACATCAAGCTGGTGGGTGAGTCGGCGTACAGCAACGTGAGCATCCAGGCCGTCCAGTAACGGCCGGGAACGTCCTGCGGGAGCCCGTCATGTGACGGGCTCCCGTTTTCCACTGGCCACTACCGCATGTGGCGCCACGGCGAACTGCTAAAGTCTGCGGGTCGCCAGGAGAGCTTTCGTGAATGCGGTAACCCACGATCTTGCTGAAGAGCCGTCCATCGATGCGGAATCCCGCATCGTGGCGTTGTTGCTGCGCAACGGGCGGCTGAAGGAGGCCGACCTGGCCCGTGCACGGCCGTTGCAGCGCGAAGCCGGTGGCAGCCTGCTGCCGCTGCTGGTGCGGTTGGGCCTGGTGTCCGAACGCGACCATGCGCAGGCCTGCGCCGAGGTGCTGGCGCTGCCGCTGCTGGAGGGCAAGGGCGTGCCCGAAGCGCCCCCCGAATCCCTGCTGGACGCGCTGCCGTTGTCGCTGCGCTTCCTCAAGCAATTCCACGCCTGCCCGCTGGCCCTGCACGACGGCGTGCTTGACCTGTGGCTGAGCGATCCGCAGGAACCGTACACCGCCGAGGCGGTACAGCTGGCGATGGCGGCACCGGTGCGCCTGCACGTGGGCCTGCGCTCGGAGATCGACGATGTCATCGAACGTTGGTTCGGCCAAGGCCGCAGCGCGATGGGCGCGATCGTCGAAACCGCCGATGGCGAAGGCAGCGTGGTCGATGACATCGAGCACCTGCGCGACCTGGCCTCCGAAGCGCCGGTGATCCGCCTGGTCAACCTGGTGATCCAACGTGCGGTGGAACTGCGCGCCTCGGACATCCACATCGAACCGTTCGAAAACCGGCTGAAGGTGCGCTATCGCGTCGATGGCGTGCTGATCGAAGGCGAAAGCCCGCCGGCCAACCTCACCGCCGCGGTGATCAGCCGCATCAAGATCATGGCGCGGCTCAACATCGCCGAGCGCCGGCTGCCGCAGGACGGCCGCATCATGCTGCGCGTGCAGGGCAAGGAGCTGGACCTGCGCGTGAGCACCGTGCCTACCGCGCACGGCGAAAGCGTGGTGATGCGCCTGCTCGACCGCGACACCGTGGTGTTCGATTTCCACCGGCTGGGGTTCACCGATGCGTTCCTGCCGCAGTTCCGCAAGGTGCTCGAGCAGCCGCACGGCATCCTGCTGGTCACCGGCCCTACCGGGTCGGGCAAGACCACCACGCTGTACACCGCCCTGAGCCAGCTCAACACCGCCGACGTCAAGATCATCACCGTTGAAGACCCGGTCGAATACCAGATCGAAGGCATCAACCAGATCCAGGCCAAGCCGCAGATCGGGCTGGATTTCGCCAGCGCGCTGCGCAGCATCGTGCGCCAGGACCCGGACATCATCATGATCGGCGAAATGCGCGACCTGGAAACCGCGCGCATCGCGATCCAGTCGGCGCTCACCGGCCACCTGGTGCTGTCCACGCTGCACACCAACAACGCCGCCGGTGGCATCACCCGCCTGCTCGACATGGGCGTGGAAGACTACCTGCTGACTTCCACCATCAACGGCATCCTGGCCCAGCGCCTGGTGCGCCGGCTGGAACCGCAGCATGCGCTGCGTTACCCGGCCTCGCCGGAGGAGATCGAACGCTTCGACCTGCGCCGCCTGCAGCCGGAAGGCGAGATCTTCCTGTACCGCGCGCAGCCCTCGGCGCTGGCGCCCACCGGTTACCTGGGGCGCACCACCATCATGGAATTCCTGGTGATGAACGACGAGCTGCGGCGCGCGGTGATGCGCCGCGCCGGCATGGGCGAAGTGGAGCAGATCGCGCGTGCCGCCGGCATGCGCACCATGTACGAAGACGGCCTGTCCAAGGCACTGCAGGGCTTCACCACGATTGAAGAAGTGCTGCGCGTGACGGAGGAAAGCTGAGCATGCCGCAGTACCGCTACAAGGCGCTCAACGCCCACGGCGAGCTGTTCGATGGCCAGATGGATGCGGCCAGCGAAGCCGACGTGGCCGCGAAGCTGCAGGACCAGGGCCATCTTCCGATGGAAGCGCGGCTGGCCGGCGAAGGCGGCGCCGGTGGGGCGTCGTGGGCCGCGTTGCTGCGGCGCAAGCCGTTCGATGGCGCTGCGCTGGTCCAGTTCACCCAGCAGCTGGCCACCCTGCTCGGCGCCGGGCAGCCGCTGGACCGTGCGCTGGGCATCCTGCTGGAACTGCCGGAAGACGAGCGCAGCCGGCGGGTGATCACCGACATCCGCGACGTGGTGCGCGGCGGCGCGGCGCTGTCCACCGCGCTGGAACGCCAGCACGGGCTGTTCTCGCGGCTGTACATCAACATGGTGCGTGCCGGTGAAGCCGGTGGCAGCCTGCACGATACCCTGCAGCGGCTTTCCGATTACCTGGAACGCAGCCAGGAACTGAAGGGGCGGGTGATCAACGCACTGATCTACCCGGCGATCCTGCTGGCGGTGGTGGGCGGGGCGCTTCTGTTCCTGCTGGGCTACGTGGTGCCGCAGTTCGCGCTGATGTACGAAAGCCTGGACGTGGCGCTGCCCTGGTTCACCCAATGGGTGCTCAACGCCGGGCTGGTGGTGCGCGAGGGCTGGCTGGCGATGATCGTGGTGCCGGCGCTGCTGCTGCTGGTGGCCGACCGCAAGCTGCGCCAGCCCGCCGCGCGGCTGGCGCTGGATGGCTGGCTGCTGCAGCGCCGGGGCATCGGCGGCCTGCTGGCCAAACTGGAAACCGCACGCCTGGCGCGCACCCTTGGCACGCTGCTGCGCAATGGCGTGCCGCTGCTGGCCGGGCTGGGCATCGCGCGCAACGTGCTGGGCAACCGCGCACTGGCCGCCGACGTGGACGTGGCCAGCGACGAGGTCAAGAACGGCAATGGCCTGTCCGCCGCCTTGGCCCGCGGCAAGCGCTTCCCCCGGCTGGCCATGCAGATGATCCAGGTCGGCGAGGAATCCGGCGCCCTGGATGTCATGCTGCTCAAGACTGCCGATACCTTCGAACAGGAAACCGCGCGCGCCATCGACCGCCTGCTGTCGGCGCTGGTGCCGGTGATCACCCTGGTGCTGGCCTCGGTGGTCGGCCTGGTGATCGTGGCCGTGCTGGTGCCACTGTACGACCTGACCAACGCCATCGGCTGACCGCCGTGGCGCACTCCGTTCCGACCTGCTGCAAGGAGCTTCCATGATCCACCGTCGCACCCTGGTCCGCCCGTCGTCGCCCCGTCTCCAGGCGGGCATGAGCCTGCTGGAAATCATCATCGTCATCGTGCTGATCGGTGCGGTGCTCACCCTGGTCGGCAGCCGCGTGCTGGGCGGCGCCGACCGTGGCAAGGCCAACATCGCCAAGTCGCAGGTGCAGACCATGGCCGGCAAGATCGAGAACTACCAGCTCGACACCGGCAAGCTGCCCGCGAAACTCGACGATCTGGTCACCCAGCCCGGCGGCAGCAGCGGCTGGCTGGGCCCGTATGCCAAACCGGCCGAACTCAACGACCCGTGGGGCAACGCGCTGGAATACCGCACCCCCGGTGAAGGCCAGCCGTTCGACCTGATCAGCCTGGGCAAGGATGGCAAGGTCGGTGGCAGCAGCTACGACGCGGACATCAAGTACGAGTAAGCACGCTTGGCACCGTCCGTACCGCCGTGCCGCACCCGGGCCGATCGCGCCGCGCCGCGACGGCAGCGCGTGGCCGGCGTTTCGCTGCTGGAAATGCTGCTGGTGGTGGCGCTGATCGCGATCATCGGCGCCATCACCGCCACCGCCATGAACGGTGGCATCGACGGCATGCGCCTGCGCAACGCCGGCAAGGAAGTGGCCAGCCAGCTGCGCTACACGCGCACCCAGGCCATTGCGACCGGTGAGCGCCAGCGCTTCCTGATCGACCCGCAGGCGCGCACCTGGGAGGCGGCCAACGGGCGCCACGGCAGCCTGCCGGCAGCGGTCGAGGTGCAGTTCCGCGGCGCCGGCCAGGTCGCCGGCGCCGGCAGCGGCAAGGGCGGCATCGCCTTCCATCCCGACGGCGGCTCCAGTGGCGGCACCATTGAACTGGGCGTGCGCGACGCGGTGTGGCGCATCGACGTGGCCTGGATCACCGGCGAAGTGCGCTCGGGCCCGGTGCGGAGCGCCCCGTGAAGCGCCAGCGCGGTTACTCGCTGCTGGAAGTGATCGTCGCCTTCGCCCTGCTGGCGCTGGCGCTGACCCTGCTGCTGGGCAGCCTGTCCGGCGCTGCACGCCAGGTGAACGACGCCGACCTGCGCAGCCGCGCCACCCTGCACGCGCAGTCGTTGCTGGCCGCTACCGGCATCGAGGCGCCGTTGCAGGTCGGGCATGCGCAGGGCGACTGGGAAGACGGACGTTTCCGCTGGGACCTGCAGGTTGAACCTTACCTCGACGCGCGCACCGCCGCGCTGCAGCCGGCCGCGGCCACGCCCGCGCCCGGTCCCACCCTGGCCGAGCTGACCCTGCAGGTGCGCTGGGGCGAAGGCGAACGCGAACGCCTGCAGTGGCGGTCGCTGCGGCTGCTGCCGACGACGCCGGAGGCACCGCGATGAGCGCGCGCGCAGCGCGCGGCTTCACCCTGATCGAAGTACTGCTGGCCACGGTGCTGCTGGTGGGCGGACTGGCGCTGGCCTTCGCCACGGTGCGGTCGGCGATGAACATCGCCCAGCGCGGCGAGCGCGTGGCGGCGCAGAACGAACGCATGCGGGCCGTGGAAGGGTTCCTGCGCCGGCGCCTGGGCATGGCACTGCCTACCGCCGCCGAGCCGCCGGACCCTACCCGCGAACCGCTGTACTTCCTTGGCGAACCGCAGCGCATGCTGTTCGTGTCGGAACTGCCGGGCTATCTCGGTCGCGGGGGATCGTACGTGCACGAACTGCAGGTCAACCGCAGCGGCAACGCGCTGCGCCTGGAGGTGGCACTGACCCTGGTGCAGAACGGTGAGCGCATTGCCGAGACGCCGCCGCGGCCACCGGAAATGCTGGCCGACGCACTGCGCGAGGTGGCCTTCCGTTATCGTGGTATCGACCCGCGCAGCGGCCAGCTGGGCGAGTGGCAGACGCAGTGGGAAGACACCCGGCGGCTGCCGCTGCTGGTCGAAATCCGCATCGCGCCGCTGCAGGGCCCGGCGTGGCCGCCGATGGTGGCGGCCTTGTCGCAGGCACGCGGAGCACGGCAATGAAGCGTGCGCAGGGTGCGGCGCTGGTGCTGGTGCTGTGGTTGATCGCGCTGCTCACCGCGGTGGTGGGGGCGTTCGCGCTCACCGCCCGCATCGAGCACCTGCAGCAGCGGGTGATCGGTGACGACGCGATCGGCCAGGAACATGCCCGCGCCGGACTGGAGTACGCGCTGTTCCGGCTGCGGCCGTCGGCGCTGCAGCCCCCCTGGCAGGCCGATGGCCGCCGTTACCGCTGGACGTTCGACGAGCGCCGCATCGACCTGCGGGTGGTGGACGAGAACGGCAAGATCAACCTCAACCTGGCCGATACCGCTCTGCTCACCGGGTTCCTGCAGGCGCTGGAGGTGGAACCGGGACGTGCCCGGCAGCTGGCGGGCGCGATTGCCGACTGGCGCGATCCCGACAACCTCACGCAACCCGGGGGTGGCGCCGAGAGCGCCGATTACCAGGCCGCCGGCCTGCCGTATGGCGCGCGCAACGGGCGCTTCGAGACGCTGGGCGAGCTGCAGCGGGTGCTGGGCATGGACGCGGCGCTGTATGAACGGATGGAACCGATGCTGACCCTGTACAGTCGGCAGTCGCGACCGGATCCCCGGTTTGCGGCCGGGCCGGTGTTGACCGCGCTCGGGCTGGACGCCGAACCGCTGCTGGCCGAACGCGAGCGCAGCGCGGAATCCAGCGACGAAAACGTGACCGGCGCGCTTGCCAGTGGCAGCGGCACCTATAGTATCGAGAGCCGCGCGACGGATGCGCACGGCCGGGTGTCGGTGCTGCGTGCGGTGATCCGCATGGGGGCGGCGGGCACGCCGGGAACGACTTACACGGTACTTCGCTGGGAACAGGGAATGGCAGCTCGATGACGGTGTGGCGGGACAGTCTGGTACAGGCACGGGGTCGACTCGCGCCCGGCGTGGGCAATGGCCTGCGCTGGTGGCGGCGTTCGCTGCTGGCCTGGCTGCCGTTGCGCTGGCAATGGGCGATGGGCTGGTCGCAGTCGCGGCTGCTGCTGTCGCGCCACGCCGGGCAGCTGGTGCTGCGCCGCGATACCGCCGAACAGGTCCAGGCCGTGGCCGAACTGCCGTGGCCGACCGCGCCCGCTGATCTGGACCAGGTGCTGGAGGCGCGCCTGCGGGCGCTGCCGCGGCACTGGGTATTGCCGGCGTCGGCGGTGCTGCGCCGCCCGCTGCGCCTGCCCGCCGCCGCCGCGCCACGGCTGCGCGACGTGGTGGGCTTCGAAATCGACCGGCAGACCCCCTTCGACGCCAGCCAGGTGCATTACGACGTCCGCGAACGGGGCACGCTGCCCGACGGCCAGCTGCAGGTGGAGCTGGTGGTGATTCCGCGCCAGGCGCTGGAGCAGTGGGCGCAGGAGGCCGGCGGCTGGGCCGGGCAGCTGGCCGGGGTGGATGCCGACGACGGCAGCGGCCAGCCGCTGGGCGTCAACCTGCTGCCGCCCACCCAGCGGCGGGTCGCACGTGATCCGATGCGGCGCTGGAACCTGCTGCTCGGCAGTGCCGCCGTGGTGCTGCTGGCGCTGGCCGGCACCCAGTTGCTGGACAACCGCCAGGCGGCCGCCGAGCGCCTGCGCGAACAGGTTGACGCGGCCGCGCGCGATGCGCGCCGCGTGGCCGCGCAGCGCCAGCAGCTGCAGGACCTGGTCGACGGCGCCGCGTTCCTGGAAGGCAAGCGCGGCGAACACGCCAGCAGCGTGGAGCTGTGGAACGAATTGACCCGGTTGCTGCCCGACGGCACCTACCTGGAAAAACTGTCGATCGAAGGCAACACCCTGCAGCTGATCGGACTCAGCCGCGAAGCCTCGCAGCTGGTACCGCTGCTGCAGGACTCGCCGCTGTGGCGCAAGGTCAACCTGACCGGCGTGCTGCAGGCCGACGGCGGCGCGGGCGGCCGCGACCGCTTCACCCTCACCGCCGAGCTGCAGCCACTGCCCGGCGCGCCGGCGCCGGCCAGCCCGGCTGCCGCCACGCCCGCCCCGGAGGTTGCCGATGGCAATGCCGCCGACACGCCGTGACCGCTGGCTGGCGCTGGGCCTGCTGCTGGCGGCGCTGGCGCTGGCCTACCTGCTGCTGGTGCACCCGTGGTTCACCCGCCCGCTGCTGGAGATCAACCGCGGTATCGCCGGGCTGCAGGAGCGCGACCAGCGCGTCCAGGCCCAGCTGCAGCAGCGCACCCAGGTCCAGCAGCGGCTGCAGGAGGTGGAGGCCGCATTGCAGGGCCGCCCGGGCTTCCTGCGCGAAGCCACCGCCGAGTCGGCCGCGGCCGCGCTGTCCAGCCGGCTGCAGGACGCGGTCGCCTCGGCCAGCCCGGGTAACCGCAGCTGCACCATCAGCAACCGCTCGCCGCTGACCGACACCGCGCGCGACGCGCAGTTCCCGCGGGTGGCGCTGCAGGTGCGGTTGCGCTGCGGCGTGCCGGAAATGGCCGCGGTCCTCCATACCCTGGAAACCGGCAGCCCGCGCCTGTTCGTCGGCAACCTCAACCTGCTCGCGCAGCGCTTCCAGGCCTCGCCCAATGAAAGCGGCACCGGGCTGGACGTGTCGTTCGAGCTGGTCGGTTACCTCAAACCCGGCGCGGGCGGTGATGCCGCTGCCGTGTCGCTGCCCGCGCCCGCGTCCGCGCCCGAGCCGGCCCCGGCGGGGCTGCAACCGGTCGGTGCGGCGATGGCGGTACCGACCGACCCCGGCAGCGCCGAGCCGGTCGAGGAGGGCCCTGCCATTGAAGATTGAACTGGCGCCCCTGCGCAGCTGGTGGCTGGGCGGCGTGGTCGCCTGGGCGGCCGCGATCTGGATTGCCACGCTGTTCGGCGTGGGCGGACGCATCGCCCCGCTGGACGCGGACGACCGCCGGCCCCCGCCGCTGCCGAACCTGGCCCCGGCAGCGCCGGAACGGCTGGCGTCGCCCGACGCCTACGCCGCGATCGGCGCACGCCCGCTGTTCGCCGAAGACCGTAAACCGCGGCCGTACCTGTTGGGGGGAAGCGAGGCCGGCAGCGCCAGCAGCGCGGTCACCCTGACCGGGGTGCTGCTGACCTCCGAATTCGGCATGGCCATCCTCACCACCGACCAGAAGCAGTCGCTGCGCCTGCGCCTGAACGGCGAAGCGGTGAACGGCTGGCAGCTGCTGGCGCTGGAACCGCGCAGTGCCACCGTGAGCGGACCGTCGGGGACCCAGACCCTGGAACTGGTGACCTTCAACGGCCAGGGCGGCGAACCGCCGACCGTGCTGGCCAGCAGCGCGGGGGGGCCGCAGGCCAATGGCGTCCGCCCGCCGCCACCGCCGCCGCCCGGCACCCCTGCCGCCCGCGTACCGCCGGCGGCAGCGCAGGCGGCGGCCGAAGCCGCCGCCCACGCCGCTGCCAATGCCGCTGCCAATGCTGCCGCCGCCCCGACGGCACAGCCACCCGGGGCACAGGGGCCGAGCGAACAGCAGATGCAGGCCATCCGCGCCCGCATCCAGGCGCGCCGCCAGCAATTGCAGCAACAGCAACAGTCGCAGCAGCCGCCCGCAGGCGGCTCCGGCCAAACCAAATAGAGTGAAAGCATGACATTGCGTCTTTTCTCCCTGTCGTTCGCCGTGGCCCTGCTGGCAGGCTGCGCTTCCGTTCCCGGCCCCGAGGTGCGTCGCGACGCGGTACTCGACGGTCGCCACCAGGTGGTCGCCGGCGATGGCTCGCATGACGGCGTGGAGGCGCAGCCGCTGGGAGGCGACGGCGCCCCGCAGGCGGTGATCCGCCGCGGCAGCGGCACGATGATCAACCGCAGCGCCGCCGCCGCGCCGTCGCCGGCGTTGTCGCAGGCCAGTACCGGCACGGCCACCTTCAACTTCGAAGGCGAATCGGTGCATGCCGTGGTCAAGGCGATCCTGGGCGACATGCTGGGCCAGAACTACGTGATCGCGCCGGGCGTGCAGGGCACGGTGACCCTGGCCACGCCCAAGCCGGTGTCCTCGGCGCAGGCGCTGAACCTGCTGGAAATGGTGCTGGGCTGGAACAACGCACGCATGGTCTACAGCGGCGGTCGCTACAACATCGTGGCCGCCGACCAGGCCTTGGCCGGCACCGTGGCACCGAGCACCGCGCCGGCCGCCAACGCCCGCGGCTTCGAGGTGCGGGTGGTGCCGCTGCAGTACATCTCGGCCACCGAAATGAAGAAGGTGCTGGAGCCTTACGCGCGCCCCAACGCGATCGTCAACGTCGACGGTGGACGCAACGTGATCACCCTGGGCGGCACCCGCGCCGAACTGGAAAACTACCTGCGCACGATCGAGATCTTCGACGTGGACTGGTTGTCGGGCATGTCGGTGGGCGTGTTTCCGATCCAGACCGGCAAGGCCGAACAGGTCGCCGCCGACCTGGAAAAAGTATTCGGCGAAGAGAGCAAGACGCCCAGCGCCGGCATGTTCCGGTTCCTGCCGCTGGAAAACGCCAACGCGGTGCTGGTGATCACCCCGCAGGCGCGCTACCTGGACCAGATCCAGCAGTGGCTGGAGCGCATCGACACCGCCGGCGGCAGCGCCCGGCTGTTTTCCTATGAACTGCGCTACATCAAGGCCAAGGACCTGGCCGAACGCCTGGCCGAAGCCTTCGCCAGCGAGAATGGCCGCGGCGGGCGCAGCGGCGGCGGGTCGCTGGCACCGGGCGCGAACGTGCAGGAACTGGGCAGCCGCGACGGCACCAGCGGCAACAGCTTCACCAACACCGGCGGCAGCAGCGGCACCAACCGCACCGGTGGCATGGGCGAGGGCACGATGAGCCTGCCGCAGCGCCAGCCCGGCAATGCCAGTTTCAACCTGGAAGTGCAGGGCGATTCGGTCGGCGTGTCGGCGGTGGAGGAAACCAACACGCTGCTGGTGCGTTCCACCCCGCAGGCCTGGCGTTCGATCCGCGAGGTCATCGAGAAGCTGGACGTGATGCCGATGCAGGTGCATATCGAGGCGCAGGTGGCCGAAGTGGCGCTCACCGGCGACCTCAGCTACGGCGTGAACTGGTTCTTCGAGCAGGCGGTGGCGACCGGCAAGACCGAAAGCGGCATCGACCTGCCCAGCGCGCTGGGCCGTTCGATCTGGGGCAGCATCTCCGGGCGCGTCGGCGACGGCGGCCTGGGCTGGACCTTCCTCGGCAAGAACGCCGCCGCGGTGGTGACCGCGCTGGACAAGGTGAGCAACCTGCGCCTGCTGCAGACCCCCTCCATCTTCGTGCGCAACAACGCCGAGGCCACGCTCAACGTGGGCACCCAGATTCCGATCAACTCGGTCTCGGTGAACACCGGGGTGGGTGGCGACAACACCTACAGCCAAGTGCAGTACCTGGACACCGGTGTGATCCTGAAGGTGCGCCCGCGCATCACCCGCGACGGCGTGGTGTTCCTGGATATCGTGCAGGAAGTCAGCTCGGCCGGCGCGATCCCGTCAGGCTGCGATGCGACCCGCACCACCTGCAATCCGCCGATCAACACGCGCAAGATCTCCACCGAAGCGGCGGTGCAGAGCGGCGACACCATCATGCTGGCCGGGCTCATCACCAATGACGACGAAACCGGCGCCGACGGCGTGCCCGGCCTGAGCCGGATTCCGGTGCTCGGTGCGTTGTTCGGCAAGAAGACCCAGAAGAGTGGTCGTTCGGAAGTGATCGTGCTGCTGACCCCGACCATCGTGCGCAACGCGCAGGAGTCGCGGAACCTGACCGACGAGTACAGCAACCGCTTCCGCGCGATGGAGCCGTTCCCGGCGCGACCCAGGCGCTGAGCAAGCGCCGGCCGCCACGTCGGCGGCCGCGCCTGCTACGCTGCGGGCAGGACGCCGCGCAGGGGGTGGGATGGGGACGATCGTGTTGCTGCCGATCGGGGTCGACGACAGTGCCCTGGATCGCTGCCTGGCCGCGCTGGATGCCGGCAGCCCGGCCGCGACTCCGGTATGGCTGGCCGACGACGGCCAGGCCGGGCCACGCGCGCAGGCGGTGATCGAACATTGGCTGGCGCACACGCCGCTGCGTGCCGAATACACGCGCCGGGCGCGGGCGATCGGCGAGGTGGCGCACCTGGACGAAATGCTGCGCGCCTGCGAAGGCAGCGACGTGGTGGTGCTGGCGCCGGACGCGGTACCGGCGCCGGGCTGGCTGCAGCAGCTGGAGGCGTGTTTCGCCCGGGATGCGTCGATCGGCTCGGCCACGCCCTGGTGCAACGCGGGTGAGACCGTCGCCTGGCCCCGGCTGGGCGAGATCAACCCGCTGCCCGACGACCTGGAGGCGCTGGCAGAGGCCTGCGCGGCGTTGCCCAGCCTGCACCCGGAACTGCCGTCGGCGGTGACCCACGCGGTGCTGCTGCGCGCCAACGCCAGGCGCAAGGCCGGGGGCCTGGACATGCACAGCTATGCGTCGTGGAATGCCGCGCTGATCGACCTGAGCCTGCGCATGGCCGGGTTGGGATGGCGCAACGTGCTGTGCGAGAACGCCTTCGTTGCGCGCGCGGCCGAAGCGCAGGCGCAGGACGGCGAGATGGAAGCGCTGGGCACGCGCTGGCCGGCGTGGCAGCCGCGACTGGCCGGGTTCCTGATGGCCGACCCGCTGCTGCAGCTGCGCCAGGACCTGCAGCGACTGCACCAGCGGGCGATAATGCCGCGGTCCCAGGGCGATCTGTTTGCCTCGCCCGCCCCTTCGTCCCCGGAGCCGTCCGTTTGAATCCCTGCATTGCCGTGGTGATCGTGAGCTACCAGAGTGCCAGCACCCTGGATGCCTGCCTGGTGCGGTTGCGCGCCGCCAGCGAGGTTGCCGAGATCCGGGTGGTGGACAACGGTTCGGACGATGGCACGCTGGAGATCGTGCAACGCCACGCCAGCGGTGACCCGCGCGTGCGTTTCATCGCCAATCCGGACAACCCGGGGTTTGCGGCAGCCAACAACCAGGGCGTGGCCGACAGCCATGCGCCGTGGCTGGCGTTCATCAACCCGGACCTGCTGGTGGCGGCCGATACGCTGGCGCAGCTGCGCGCGCGCGGAGAGGCGCTGGGCGACTGCGTGCTGGGCGTGGAGCAGGTGGACGAGCAGGGCCAGCCCGATGCGGCGGTACGCCGGCGCGATCCGGACTTCGGCGCGATGCTGCGCCACCCGGGGCAGGGCGCACGCCTGGCGATTCCGGCCGACCCGTCGCAGCCGCTGCAGCGGGTGCCGGCGCTGTCCGGGGCGCTGCTGCTGATGCCGCGCGCGCTGTTCGAGCGCATCGGCGGCTGGGATGCCGGCTACCGGCTGCATGCCGAAGACCTGGACCTGTGCCGGCGCGCGCGGGAAGCCGGTGCGGTAGTGGCGATCGCCAACGACCTGCAGGTGGTGCATGTGCGCGGGGTATCGAGCCGCTCGCGGCCGTTCTTCGTGGAGTGGCACAAGCACCGCGGGCTGTGGCGGTATTTCCGCCGGTTCGAGGCGCCCCGGCGCAGCCTGCTGGTGCAGGCGGCGGTCTGGGGTGCGATCTGGGCGCACGCCGCGGCGCAGGTGCCACGGTTGCTGCGTCGGCGCTGAACAGCGTACCCACCAACGGTGGGTACCTACCGGTGTTGATACCCACCAACGGGGGGCGCCTGGCGGGGGATACGTGCCGACGGCGGACGGCATTGCCCGGCAGGTACCGACCGTTGGTCGGTACCTGCGCGCAGGCGCATAATCCGGAACATGATCATCCAATCGCTGCTCGACACCGACCTGTACAAATTCACCATGATGCAGGCGGTGCTGCACCAACACCCCGGCGCGCAGGTGCAGTACCGGTTCAAGTGCCGCACGCCGGGCATCGACCTGGCGGCGTTCATCGATCAGATCAACGACGAAATCGATCATCTGTGCAGCCTGCGCTTCACCCCTGAAGAGCTGGACTACATGCGCGGGCTGCGCTTCGTGAAGCCGGACTTCGCCGACTTCCTGGGCCTGTTCCACCTGGACCGCAAGTACATCGCGCTGCGGCCATCGCAGGCCGTGCCGGGCGAGATCGAGCTGGACATCACCGGCCCGTGGCTGCACACGATCCTGTTCGAAGTGCCGCTGCTGGCGATCATCAACGAGGTCTGGTTCCGCAACACCAGCGCGCCGGATTTCGCCGAGGGCGAGCGGCGCCTGCAGGCCAAGACGGCGCTGCTGCGCGATACGCCGGGCTTCGAGCTGTGCCGCATTGCCGACTATGGCAGCCGCCGCCGTTATTCGCGGGACTGGCATGCACGCATGCTGCCGATGCTGCGCGAGGCGCTGGGCGAGCAGTTCGTGGGCACGAGCAACGTGCATTTCGCGCGGCTGTACGGCATGACGCCACACGGCACCATGGCGCACGAGTACCTGCAGGCCTTCCAGGCGCTGGGTCCGCGGCTGCGCGATTCGCAGGTGGCGGCCCTGGAGTCGTGGGCGCGCGAGTACCGGGGTGACCTGGGCATCGCGTTGTCGGACGTGGTGGGGCTGGATGCGTTCCTGCGCGATTTCGACATGTACTTCTGCAAGCTGTTCGATGGCGTGCGCCACGATTCGGGTGATCCGTTCACGTGGGGCGACCGCATGCTGGCGCACTTCAAGGAGCGGCGGGTGGATCCGCGCAGCAAGGTGCTGGTCTTCAGCGACGGGCTCAACATCGAAAAGGTGATGCGCCTGTTCGATTACTTCCGGGGTCGCTGCCAGGTGGCGTTCGGGGTGGGCACGCACCTGACCAATGACCTGGGCCCGACGCCGCTGAACATCGTCATCAAGATGGTCCGCTGCAACGGTCAGCCGGTGGCCAAGCTCAGCGATTCACCCGGCAAGAGCATGTGCGACGACCCCGGTTACCTGTCCTACCTCCGACAGGTATTCGAGTTGCCGCCGGCATGATGCGGGTCACGACCAACGGTCGTGACCTACCGATCAACCCCGGCAGGTCACGACCGTTGGTCGTGACACCCGAACGGTCCAACCCCGGCAGGTCACGACCGTTGGTCGTGACACCCGAACGGTCCACCCCCGGCAGGTCACGACCGTTGGTCGTGACACCCGAACGGTCCAACCCCCGGCAGGTCACGACCGTTGGTCGTGACACCCGAACGGTCCAACCCCCGGCAGGTCACGACCGTTGGTCGTGACACCCGAACGGTCCACCCCCGGTAGGTCACGACCGTTGGTCGTGACACCCGAACGGTCCAACCCCCGGCAGGTCACGACCGTTGGTCGTGACACCCGGACGGTCCAACCCCCCGGCAGGTCACGACCGTTGGTCGTGACACCCGGACGGTCCAACCCCCGGTAGGTCACGACCGTTGGTCGTGACACCCGGACGGTCCACCCCCGGCAGGTCACGACCGTTGGTCGTGACACCCGAACGGTCCAACCCCCGGCAGGTCACGACCGTTGGTCGCGACACCCGAACGGTCCACCCCCGGTAGGTCACGACCGTTGGTCGTGACACCCGAACGGTCCAACCCCGGCAGGTCACGACCGTTGGTCGTGACACCCGAACGGTCCACCCCCGGCAGGTCACGACCGTTGGTCGTGACACCCGAACGGTCCAACTCCCGGTACGTCACGACCGTTGGTCGTGATACCCGGACGGTCCAACCCCCCGGTAGGTCACGACCGTTGGTCGTGACACCCGGACGGTCCAACCCCCCGGTAGGTCACGACCGTTGGTCGTGACACCCGAACGGTCCAACCCCCGTTAGGTCACGACCGTTGGTCGTGACGCTCTGACTCATTCCAGCGCGTAGCGCAGCACGAACAACCCAGCCACCAGCCACACCGCCGGATGCACGTCGCGCCAGCGCCCGGTACCGGCCTTCAACACGGCATAGGCGATGAAGCCAAACGCCAACCCGTTGGCAATGGAATAGGTGAACGGCATGGCGAGCGCGCACAAGGCGGCGGGCACCGATTCGGTGAGATCGCTCCAGTCCACGTCGACCAGTTCGCGCAGCATCAACCCGGCGACGAACAGCAGCGCGGGGGCGGTGGCATAGCCGGGCACCATGCCGGCCAGGGGGGAGAACAGCAGCGCGGCCAGGAACAGGGCGGCAACGACCAGGGCGGTCAGCCCGGTGCGGCCACCGGCCTGCACGCCGGAGGCGCTTTCGGCGAATGCGGTGGTGCTGCTGGTGCCGAGCAGGGAGCCGGCGACGATGGCGGTGCTGTCGGCGAGCAGGGCACGCCCGAAGCGCTTCTGCGCGCCGGGCAGTTTGAGCAGTCCGGCACGCCCGACGACGCCATACAGGGTGCCGGTGGCGTCGAACACTTCGACCAGGACGAACACCAGCACGACCTGCAGCAGGACGGCGATGGGCGCGCCGCCGTCGTGGTGCAGCAGGCCGGGCAGGTCGAGCTGGAGGAAGGTGGGGGCAAGGCTGGGCGGAAGGGAGACGACGCCGTGGTACTGGACGTCGCCGAGCGCCCAGGCGGCGGCGGTGACGGCGAGGATGCCGATCAGGATGGCGCCGCGTACGCGGCGGGCTTCGAGAATGGCGATCAGCAGGAAGCCGGCGAGGGCGAGCAGGGGCGGGGCGGTATTGAGCGGGCCCAAGGCGACCAGGGTGTCGGGGTTGGCGATGATCACGCCGGACTTCTGCAGGGCGATGATGGCGAGGAACAGGCCGATGCCGGCGACGATGGAGGCGCGCAGCGAGGCCGGGATGCCGGCGACGAGCCAGGCGCGCACGCCGGTGAGGGACAGCGCGAGGAAGACCAGGCCGGAAATGAAGACGGCGGCGAGCGCCTGCTGCCACGGCAGGCCGGCGGCGCCGACGACGGTGAAGGCGAAGAAGGCGTTCAAGCCCATGCCTGGCGCCATGCCGACCGGGAAGTTGGCGGCGAAGGCCATCACCATCGAGCCGATGGCGGCGGCCAGGCAGGTGGCGACGAACACGGCGCCCGGATCCATGCCGGTGGTGGACAGGATGTCGGGGTTGACGAAGACGATGTAGGACATCGTCAGGAACGTGGTCAGCCCGGCCAGCAGTTCGGTGCGCACGCTGGTGCCGTGCTGCTGCAGCTGGAACAGGCGTTCAAACAAGTTCATGGTTGGGGTCCATCTGGAAATGTGTTCTTGAAGCAACGGCAACGGCAACAGCAACAGCAACAGCAACAGCCTTCGCCTGGGGCATGGCGGGCTGAGGGCCGACGGGTACGGGGGTACGGGACACGCCGTGAACCCATCCATGGGGGCTCGTAGAAAACATCCATGTTTTCTACGGTCCCGTACCCCCGCACCCGCCGTCCCTCCGATACCGCATCGGTGGCCAATGGACATTCAACGGCAACGGCAACGACATGCGATGGCAATACGTCGGGTTGTGTAGGGCCACGCCACGCGTGGCTGCTTTTTCCAACCGCACACGACCCTGTGTGGGGGCGGGCGGCGGGTAGCCCCCGTAGGGACTGTCAAAAACATGGATGTTTTTGACAAGCCCCCATGGATGGGTTCACGGCGTGTCCCGGAGGGGGCTACCCGCCGCCCGCCCCATCAAGCAAACAACAAAGACGCCGCGCTTCTGCCTTTGCTTTTTGTTCCAGCATGACAACCCACAAATGCAAAACGGCCGCGCAGAGCGCGGCCGTTTCTTCGTGCTGTTACTTCAGCGCCTTGAAGCGCAGGCGCTTCGGGGCGGCGTCGTCGCCCATGCGGCGGCGCTTGTCTTCTTCGTATTCGCGGTAGTTGCCCTGGAAGAACTCCACGTGCGAGTCGCCTTCGAACGCCAGGATGTGGGTCGCGATGCGATCCAGGAACCAGCGGTCATGCGAAATCACGAAGGTGTTGCCCGGGAACTCCAGCAGCGCATCTTCCAGCGCACGCAGGGTTTCGATGTCCAGATCGTTCGACGGTTCGTCGAGCAGCAGCACGTTGCCACCCTGCAGCAGGGTCTTGGCCATGTGCAGGCGGCCACGCTCACCACCGGACAGCGAACCGACCAGCTTCTGCTGGTCCTGGCCCTTGAAGTTGAAGCGGCCGATGTAAGCGCGCGACTGGATCTCGATGCCGTTGATGTTGAGGATGTCCAGGCCGCCCGCGATTTCCTGGAAGACGTTGTGGTTGCCTTCCAGCGCGTCGCGGCTCTGGTCCACGTACGACAGCTTGACGGTCGGGCCGACCACGATCTCGCCCGAATCCGGCTTTTCCTGACCGGTGATCATCTTGAACAGGGTCGACTTACCCGCACCGTTGGGACCGATGATGCCCACGATCGCGCCGGCCGGGACCAGGAAGCTCAGCTCGTCGAACAGCAGGCGGTCGCCGAACTTCTTCGAGACGTTCTTGAATTCCATCACCGAATTGCCCAGACGCTCGCCCGGCGGGATGAAGATTTCATTGGTTTCGTTGCGCTTCTGGTAATCCACCGACTGCAGCTCTTCCAGGCGGGCCAGACGCGCCTTGCCCTTGGTGCGGCCACCCTTGGCATTCTGGCGCGACCACTCCAGTTCCTTCTGGATCGCCTTCTGGCGCGACTTCTCCTGGTTGTCTTCCTGCTTCAGGCGCTCGTCCTTCTGCATCAGCCAGTCGGTGTAGTTGCCCTTCCACGGAATGCCGCGGCCGCGGTCCAGTTCCAGGATCCACTCGGCGGCGTTGTCCAGGAAGTAGCGGTCATGGGTGACGGCCACCACGGTGCCGGTGTAGCGCGCCAGGAACTGTTCCAGCCATTCCACCGACTCGGCGTCCAGGTGGTTGGTCGGTTCGTCGAGCAGCAGCATGTCCGGCTTCTGCAGCAGCAGGCGGCACAGCGCCACGCGGCGCTTTTCACCACCGGACAGCTTGCCCACGATGGCGTCCCACGGCGGCAGGCGCAGCGCGTCGGCGGCCACGTCGAGCTGGTTTTCCAGCGTGTGCGAATCGCCCGCGGCCAGGATCGCCTCCAGGCGCTCCTGTTCCTTGGCCAGCTTGTCGAAATCGGCACCTTCCTCGGCATAGGCCAGGTACACCGCGTCCAGCGCGGCCTGCGCCTGCAGCACTTCGCCCACGCCTTCCTCGACCGCTTCACGCACGGTCTTGGTCGGGTCCAGCTCCGGTTCCTGGGCCAGGTAGCCGACCTTGATGCCCGGCTGCGGGCGGGCTTCGCCTTCGAAATCGGTATCCACGCCGGCCATGATCTTCAGCACCGTCGACTTGCCGGCACCGTTCAGGCCCAGCAGGCCGATCTTGGCGCCCGGGAAGAACGACAGCGAGATGTCCTTGATGATCTGCCGCTTGGGCGGGACCACCTTGCTGACGCGGTTCATGGTGTAGATGTATTGCGAGGACATGAGCTCTCCGAAGGCGCAACCCTGCGCCCGTTCCGGCAGGAACAGGAACAGATGGAAAAAGGATGGGCCCGATTATAGCCGGAAGCGGCCATCGTCGCCGCGACGGCCCGTGGGCAGGGGCTTGCCGGTTCCTGAATGGGCGGTCAAACGCGCGGAACTGGAAACCGTTTCCAGCCGGAAACCGTTCAGATGGCGTCAGCATGATGGAAAGCGTCAACCCACCAAGCGAGGCCAATCATGCGCATGAATCGAATTGTGGTCGGAACCGTGGCCTCGCTGCTCGCCCTGGGCAGCATTGCCCCGGCCTTCGCCGATGACCATCACGGGCGCGGCCACGACCGCCGCGAAGCCCGCGACGACCGCCGGGAACGACGCGACGATCGCCGCGAATGGCGCGATGACCGCCGCGAATGGCGCGATGACCGTCGGGAAGCCCGCGATGATCGCCGCTACCATGACAACCGCCACTATTACCGCCCGGCACCGCCGCGCGTGGTGTACCGCCCGGCGCCGCCGCCGCGCGTGGTCTACCGCCCGGCACCGGGCCCCGGCTATGGCTGGGCCCGCGGCCACCGCTACAACGAGTATTACCGGGGCCCGGTGTACGTGGTCAACGACTACAGCCGCTACTCGGTGCGTCGCCCGCCGCGTGGCCACCACTGGATCCGCGATGATCGCGGCAACCTGCTGCTGGTCGCCATCGCCAGCGGGATCATCGCCGACTTCGTGATCAACAGCCGGTAAGCTCGTCCGCTGACGCGGGACGGTAAACAAAGAAGCGCGCCCGAGGGCGCGCTTCTTCGTTCTACCTTGTACCCGTCGGTCAGAAGGCGACCGACCAGTCCAGCTGTGCACCCACGTCGCGCTGGCCGTCACCGTCACGCCCCTGTATCTGCAGCGAGACACGGCTGTTGGCGCTCGGACTCAGCGCGACGCCCAGCTGGGCCAGCACGCTGCTGCGGGCCAGCGGCGCGCCGGCAATGGTGAAGTCCTGCGACCCCGCCACGAAGCGGGCCGTTGTGGTCGGCAGGCGGTCACCGTCGGCGTACTGCCAGCCGACGCGTGCGGTCAGCACCGCGCGGTCCTGCTGGCCGCCGCTGATGTCCCAGGCCGCCTTCAGCGCGGCCAACCCGGTGCGGTAGTCGGTTCTGGCCGAGGCCAGCTGCAGGGCGCTGTTGCCGCCGCGCTCCTGGCCGCCGTCGCTGTCCAGCCGCACCTGCGCCAGTTCGATTTCCGGGGTCAGCTGCAGGCGCGGACCGCCGAAGGTCCAGCCGGCACGCACGAACGCGGTGGTGCCGGTGGCCTCTTCCCGGACCGCAAGGTCTTCGCTGAAGGTGGTGCCGACCTGCGCGGTGCGGGTGCTGTCGGTGCGGTAGTCGGCACGGGTAACGCCGCCGCGCAGGCTCAGCCCGCTCCAGCGGTAGTGGGCATAAACGCCGTACTCGGTGGCGTCCGTGCTGGCGAGCGCGGTGCGGCCCTGCAGGCGGGTTTCCAGGCGCTGCTGGCCCGCGGCCACGCCCAGTTCCAGCGCCTCGCCGAGCTGCCAGCCGGCACCGGCCATCACCCCGTCCTGGCGGACGCGGGTGGCGGTGCTTTCGGCGCTGCCATCGGTGCGCTGCTGGCCGCCGCTGCCGGCCAGCCACACGCGCACGCCCGGCGCGATGTCGCCGCCGAGCGCGCGACCGTCCAGGTGGCGGTCGATGCCGTCATGCAGGAACCGGTTCTGCATCAGCGCGCCACGGGTGGCGGCATGCACCTCACCGGACAGGCTGTCGAAGGCCGGCACCACTTCGGGCACGGTCAGCCGCACCACGGCGTCGTACACCGCGTTGCCCTCGCCGAGCGCTTCCACGGCCACGGCCACCTGCTGCTGGTTGGTATTGACCACCACGTCCGGGAACGCCAGATCGACGTCGGGCATCGACACATCATTGCGGGCCATGGTCAGGTAGACGTTGTTGGCGTCATAGCTGAGGGTGGGGTCGAGGAACGCGAAATTGCTGCTGGCTCCGGCGAAGGTCCCATCGACGCCGTCGGCGGCGGTCAGCAGGGTGTAGCGGGTCGACGGCTGCCAGTTGCCTTCGGCGGCAACCGCCACCGTGTTGGCCTGGCCCAGGCGGGCGGCGCCGGCCACATCGACGTGGTCGCTGCGACCGTCGGCGGCGACGTCCACCTGGAAGGTGGCGCTGGCGTCGAAGCTGAGATCCCCAGCCAGCGAAAGCTGGCCGATGCTGCCGGCCAGGCGGCTGCCCGGGGCAAGCACGCTGCCGCTGAGCAGGCGCACGCTGCCCAGGCGGCCGGTACCGGCCAGCAGGGCGTTGTCACGCAGTTCGGTCTCGCCGCCCAGGGCGCCTTGGACATCCAGCATCCCGCCGTTGACGACGGTGGTGCCGTTGAACGCGCCGCTGTCGCCGGTCAGGGTGAGGAAGTGCCGCCCCTGGCGCAGGGTGCCTTCGCCGCTGAACTGGCCGGCGTAGGTCAGTACGCGGGTGGTGTCGATCTCGAACGTGCCGGCGCTCTCGATCTCGATGTTGCCGCCGTTGAGGGCATTGCCGGTGACGCGCAGGGTGCCGTCCTCGACCCGGGTCAGGCCGCGGGCGGTACCGCCCACCAGGGTAAGCGTGCCGCCATCGCGCTTGACCAGGGTGCTGCTGCTGTCACCGCTGATACCGGCGCCCAGCGTTGCGCTGGCGCCGCTGGCGACATCCATCGCCACCTCGCCCTGCAGCTGCACCGCATTGTTGATCGCCAGCGTGTCGGCCAGGTCCAGCGCCGTGCCGTCGGCCATGCCCAGCCAGCTGCCGCCCAGCGCGGTGTTGGCGTCCAGGGCGAGCGTGCCTTCGTCGACCAGCAGCGCGCTGTTCCAGCCGGTGCTGTCGCCACGCAGCGACAGCGTGCCGCTGCCGGTCTTGTGCAGCGTGCCCGACCCGGTGAACGCACCCAGCGCGACCAGGCTGCCGTCGACGTCGAAGGTCGACTCGGCGCTCAGCAGCACCGCCGTGTCAACCGACAGCGCGGTGCCGGTGCGCAGGGTACCGCCGGCCATCTCCAGGCGGGCAGTGCCGGCACCGGCGAGCAGGGTGGCGGCGGACGCGCCCGAACCGATCTCGAGTACGGCGTCCTGCCCGACCACCAGCGTGCCGCTGCTGCCGGCCTGGCCGGCCAGGACGATGTCGCCTGCGATCTCGGCGCTGCCGCCATCGGCAAGCGTGACGCGGGCCTGGCCAGCCCCGCCCACGCTCAGTGAATCGCTGACCAGACGCGACCCCGCGCCGGTCACGGTGAGGGTGCCGCCGCCGTTGGCGAGTTCGCCCACGCGCAGGTCACCGAGCACGGCGCTGCCGCCGTTGGCGATCTCCACGGTGGCCAGGCCCGCGTTGCCCAGCACCGCGCCGGCGCTGCTCAGCTGGCCGCCATCGAGCACCTGCAGCGTGCCGTAGCCCACGTTGGCCACCCGCAGGGTGCCGCCGGCAGCGAACTGCGACTCGGCGCCGCTGACGACCAGGACGCCGGTACCGTTGGTGCCGGCGCCCAGGACGACGTCGTCGGTGACCGCCACGGTGCCGCCGTTGTCGACGTCCACCCGGCCCCAGCCGTTGACGCCGAGGGTGAGCGACGCTGCTTCGAGGCGGGAGTCCGCGCCGGTCGCGCGTGCCGTGCCGACCCCGCTGGGGGTCATGCCCAGGGTGGTGGCGCCGAAGCTGGCGCTGGCGCCATCGGACACTTCGATGGCGCCCACGCCCGCCCTGCCGACGACGGTCTCGCTGCCGCTCTGCACAAAGCGCGCGTCGGCGCCGGACACGACCAGGTCGCCGCGCGAACGCAGGCTGGCCGACAGGGCCTGGTTGCCCAGGTACAGCGCGCCGCGTACTTCGGCGCTGGCGCCGTCGAGCACCTTCACGGTGCCGGTGCCGTACTCGCCGATGTTGAGCACGTCGGTGTTCACCCAGCGGCTGCCGCTGCCGGAGATTTCGGCCAGGCCGACGCCGGTGCGGGTATTGCCGACGAAACCGGCCAGGCTGGTCATCTGCGCGCCGTCGAACACCTTGATGGTGCCGTTGCCTTCATTGCCGAGCAGCAGGTTGCGCCCGGTGGTGAAGCGCGAGCTCGCGCCACTGACGTTGACCAGGCCCTTGCCGGTGGGGCCCGCGCCGACGTAGGCGTCGGTGCCGATGGCCAGGGTGCCGCCGTTGTCGACGTCGACCTGGCCATTGCCCAGGTGGCCGACGCCGATGGTGGTCAGCGCGGTCCAGGTGGAACCGGCGCCGGAGATGGTGATGCGGCCGTCGGCGGTGCCCGCGGTGCCGGCGCGGTCGCCGGTGCCGACGAAGATGGTCGCCGAGGTCAGCTGGCCGCCGCCCACGATCGACAGGTTGCCGCGCGTGGTGTAGCCGACGTGGATGTGGTTGGTGCGCTCACCGGTGGCGGTGACCTCGGCGGTGCGGTTGCCGTCGATATAGGCGGCCACCGATCCGCCGGTCGGCTCACCCGCCTCCCAGTTGCCGGCGTTGGCCCAGCTGTTGTCGACATTGCCGCGGAACTCATTCCAGCCATTGAGGCCGGCGAACGCGGACGGCGCGGCGCAGGCCAGCGCGATGCCGGCCACCAGTGGTGCCAGGCGCGGCGAGCGCCGGTCGATGCGGGCGAGGGTACGCGCGCCGTGGGCGAGCTCGGACACCACCTGCATGCACTTCAGTGCGTGATTGAAGACCACGCGATACACATGATTCACAGCCAACCCCTGTTTTGTGAAAACGATTCCCTGAGGTGGCAATAACGGCCGCTGGCTGAACGTCTTTAGGGTTTCAGATCGACTAATCTGAACAATTCAAGGAACGGCGTCCCAGTTCTGATTTTTGGCCGAATCTGCGTCGGCAGGCCGCGTTGCGCCTTCCGGCACGGGCCAGGTGATGGCGGGCGCCTTACAATGGATGGCTGTCGTTCCCCCTCACCCTGCCTGGAGTAAGCGATGTTCCCGCGTGACGTCCGCATCGAAACCTACGATCCCGAACTGGCCAAGGCCATCGCCGCCGAAACCCAGCGCCAGGAAGACCACGTCGAGCTGATCGCCAGCGAGAACTACACCAGCCCGGCAGTGATGGAAGCGCAGGGCAGCCAGCTGACCAACAAGTACGCCGAAGGCTACCCGGGCAAGCGCTACTACGGCGGCTGCGAATACGTGGACATCGCCGAGCAGCTGGCGATCGATCGCCTGAAGCAGCTGTTCGATGCCGACTACGCCAACGTGCAGCCGCACAGCGGCTCGCAGGCCAACCAGGCGGTGTACTTCGCGCTGCTGCAGCCGGGCGACACCCTCCTGGGCATGAGCCTGGCCCATGGTGGCCACCTGACCCACGGTGCCAAGGTCAACGCCTCGGGCAAGCTGTTCAACGCCGTGCAGTACGGGGTGAACGAGCAGGGCCTGATCGACTATGACGAGGTCGAGCGCCTGGCCCTGGAGCACAAGCCGAAGATGGTCGTGGCCGGCTTCTCGGCCTATTCGCAGGTGGTGGACTGGGCGCGCTTCCGCGCCATCGCCGACAAGGTCGGTGCCTACCTGTTCGTGGACATGGCCCACGTGGCCGGCCTGGTCGCCGCCGGCGTGTATCCCAGCCCGCTGCCGCACGCCCACGTGGTCACCTCGACCACCCACAAGACCCTGCGCGGCCCGCGCGGCGGCATCATCCTTGCCAAGGGCGCCGGCGAAGAGATCGAGAAGAAGCTGCAGTCGATCGTGTTCCCGGGCATCCAGGGCGGCCCGCTGATGCACGTCATCGCCGCCAAGGCCGTGGCCTTCAAGGAAGCCCTGGAACCGGGCTTCAAGGCCTACCAGCAGCAGGTGGTGAAGAACGCCCAGGCGATGGCCACCACCCTGATCGCGCGCGGCTACAAGATCGTCTCCGGCGGTACCGAGAACCACCTGATGCTGGTGGACATGATCGGCAAGGACGTCTCCGGCAAGGACGCGGAAGCGGCCTTGGGCAAGGCCCACATCACGGTCAACAAGAACTCGGTGCCGAATGACCCGCGCTCGCCGTTCGTGACCTCGGGCCTGCGCCTGGGCACCCCGGCGGTGACCACCCGCGGCTATCAGGAAGCGGACTGCGTCGAACTGGCCAACTGGATCGCCGACGTGCTGGACGCCCCGGCCGATGAAGCGGTGATCGCCCGCGTGCGCGATGCGGTCAGCGCGCAGTGCCGCAAGTACCCGGTCTACGGGTAATGGGCGAGACCCTGCAGCGGCGCCTGTACATCGCGCAGGCGCTGCTGCTGGGGTTGCCCGCGCTGGTCGCCGGTGGCGGCGTGGCCGGGCTGGCGTTGTACGTCTTCTTCGACCGCCACGGCTACATGGCCAATCGTGAAGGCCTGTTCCTGCTGGGATGGGCCTTGGCCGGGGTATGTGGCCTGCTGGGCTGGGCCTGGCTGAGCGTGGTCTACCTGCGCAGGGGGCGAACCGCCCTGCGCAGCACCGGCCTGCTGCCGTGGGTGGGGCTGGGGTTGGGCGTGGTGGCCGCGCTGGGCGTGGTCGCACTGGTCGCTTACAACTCGCTTTCCGGCAGCTCGTGGCGGGCGCTGGGCTATCTGCTCGTGGGTCCGCCCCTGCTGGCCTGCAGCGCGCATCTGCTCTGGTTGCGGGCGGTTCCGGCCGCTGCCGGCGAATCCTGATCGACATCGCGATTTGTACGCTGGGGTCTTCTCAGGTACCGTTGCGACGCTGCCGTGACCACGGCATGACGTTTCTCCGATGCAAGGCGTTCCATGTACTGTCCGTTCTGCCAGCATGCCGATACCCGGGTGATCGACTCGCGCGTCTCCGAAGACGGTGCGACGATCCGCCGTCGGCGTGAGTGCGAGGCGTGCAGCGAGCGCTTCAGCACCCTGGAAACCATCGAATTGAAGCTGCCGGCGATCGTGAAGAGCGATGGAAGCCGCGAGCAGTTCGATGCGCGCAAGCTGCGGGTGGGCTTCGACCGCGCGCTGCAGAAGCGCCCCGTGCCCGAAGACAAGATCGAACTGGCGGTGCGCGCGGTGATGCAGCAGCTGCGCATGTGCGGCGAGCGCGAGATTCCGTCGATCAAGGTCGGCGAGTTCGTGATGAACGAACTGCGCAAGCTCGATCATGTGGCGTACGTGCGGTTTGCGTCGGTGTACCGCAGCTTCGAGGACGTGGCTGATTTCCGCGAGGAAATCGAGAAGCTCGAACGCGAGCTGCCGTCCAGTACCGAACAGTTGCAGCTGCTGGGCGATGTGATCGCCCTGACCAAGAAAAAGAAGGGGTAGAGCGGACTGTCAGTCCGCTTGTTGCCGAAGCAGCGGACTGACAGTCCGCTCTACCATGCGTGGCCGGCAGCGGACTAACAGTCCGCTCTACCAGTCCGCTCTACCGGGGGTTGGCGTTACCATGCCCGCCATGAGCGATTTTTCCACGCTGGACCACCTGCACATGGCCCGCGCGCTGCGCCTGGCCGAACGCGGCATGTTCACCGCGCGACCCAATCCGATGGTCGGCTGCGTGATCGCACACCGCGATCGGGTGGTCGGCGAGGGCTGGCACCAGCGCACCGGCGGCCCCCATGCCGAAGTGTTCGCACTGCGCCAGGCCGGCGAGGAGGCGCGCGGCGCCACCGCCTACGTCACCCTGGAACCGTGCGCCCACCACGGGCGCACCCCGCCGTGCGCGCTGGCCTTGATCGAGGCCGGCGTGGAACGGGTGGTGGCGGCCATGCGCGACCCGTTCCCCAAGGTCGATGGCGGTGGCTTCGCGCTGCTGCGCGAGGCGGGCATCGAGGTGGCTGAAGGTTTGATGGCGGCGCAGGCGCGTGAGTTGAATCGTGGCTTCCTTTCGCGCGTTGAACGTGGCCGGCCGTGGCTGCGGGTGAAGCTGGCCGCCAGTCTGGACGGGCGCACCGCGATGGCCGATGGCACCTCCAAGTGGATTACCGGCGACGCGGCCCGCACTGACGTGCAGCGCTGGCGCGCACGAGCCGGTGCGATCCTGACCGGGGCCGATACCGTATTGGCCGATGACCCGCAGTTGACCGTGAGGCTGGCCGATACCGAGGTCATGCCGCCGTTGCGGGTGGTGCTCGATACGCGCCTTCGGTCGCTGGAATGCGCGCGGGTGCGCGAGGGTGGGGCGCCGACCCTGTACCTGCACGATGCGTCGGTGAGCCCGCCTGACGCGGCCGATGCCGAATTTGCCAGCGTGCCCAGCCAGGACGGGGGACTGGATCTGGGTGCCCTGTTGTCGCTGTTGGCCGAACGCGGCATCAATGAAGTGCATACCGAAGCCGGGGCCACGCTGTCCGGCGCGCTGCTGGCCGGCGGCTGGGTCGATGAGCTGTTGCTGTACCAGGCGCCCACGCTGCTGGGAGAGCATGGCCGGCCGCTGCTGGGCGGCCTGGGCATTCACGACATGGCGCAGCAGCGACGGCTGCGGGTCGTCGATCAGCGGCAGGTGGGAGCGGATCTGAGGTTGTTGCTGCGCGTGTGAGGCTTCTGCCACGCAGGGCGTGGCACTACGCCTCGTGTAGGCCGGTAGCACCGACCGTTGGTCGGGTGGCGCCGCACGGCGGCGGGCAGATCAGGAGGCGACGTCCGGCTGCAGCGCCTCCAGGTGGCGAACGGTCTGTGGAAACTGTTGCACCAGTCGAATGAGGGTCGATGCCTGCGCGTTGGGACGCGCGCGGCCCTGCTCCCAGTTCTCCAGCGTGCGAGCATTGGTACGCAGGTACATGGCAAACACCGGCCGTGACATGTTCAGCTGTTCACGGATCGCGACCAGCTCTCCCGCATGCAGCGGGGGCAACGGCTGCAGTCGAACCTTGTGCGTGCGCAGCGTGCTCTTCCCCGAGCGCTCGTCCTCCAGCGCGTGCAGCCCTTCGACAAGCTCGGCAAATACGTCGCGTTTCATCATGTGGTCCTCGCCAGAAGTTCGGCCTCAAGCATTCTTTTCAACAGTCTTTTCTGCATCGCGTCCAGGTCGTCCTGGACGCCCTTGCCGTAGAGGGTGAACAGCCAGAACTGCGAACCCGCCGGCCAGTGGAAGTGGATCACCCGTAGTCCGCCGCGCTTGCCACGCTGCCTGCGGTCGTCGGAAAAGCGCAGCTTGCGGAGACCGCCAGTGCCTACGATCACGTCGCCAGCCTCGGGCGCCCGCAGCAGGAACTGCTGAAGCGCGCATAGCCCATCGTTGTCGAGGTAGGCGGCACGGTGGCGCGAGAACGCTGGCATCTCCACGAACACGGCGTGCATAAGTATACGTTATCTGCGTAGGTTTGCCAGCCACCTTACCTTGCACGATCACACCAGAAGGGGCATCCGATCACACCTCTCCCCGCGTATTTTTCAAGTATTCGATCAAGTTCCGGAAAGTGATAGGTGGCCACCGCTTGCCAAAAAAAACGGGCCCCTTGCGGGGCCCGTCGATCATGGCGCGGGTTGGCGCTGCCCGATCAGCAACTCAGAAGCTGGCGCGGATGCCGGCCGAATACTGGGTGACGTCGTCGTAGTACTGGACTTCGCCGATCAGGCCCCAGTTGCGGCTGAACTTGACCTGGCCGCCCACGGTGCCGATCCACACGCCGTCCATGTCGCTGCCGTCGATGTACCCGGCCTTCAGCCAGGCTTCGGTGGCACGCGAGGGCTTGCCGCGCAGGCCCAGCGTGCCGCGACCGGCGTTGGTGTGGAACGTTTCGGTGTCGGTGTCCACGCCGTCATCGAACTTCACCTTGTTGTTGATGCGCATCCACGCGATGTCCGCGGTGAAGTCCAGGCGGTCGGTGAACGGCATGTGGTAGCCGATGCCGGCTTCCGGCTGCTCGATGGTGTTCTTCAGGCGGAACTCGCCGATGCTGTCTTCCAGGTGGTAGGTCTTGGAAGCGGTGCTGTAGCCCGCGAACACGTACACCTGGTCGGCGATCGCGAACGAGCCGCGGATGAAACCGCCGTCCAGCTTCGGGTTGCTGCCGGGATTGCTGATCTGCAGCTGGGTCCAGCCGCCTTCCACGTAGGTGTAGCTCATGGCGTCGGCGGCAGAAGCGGCCATCGGAGCGGTGGCCAGCAGGGCAGCGGCCAGGGCGAGCATCTTGCGCATGGAAAATCCTTGAAAGTGAGGTCCATTTCAGCCTGCCCGGGGCGGGCGGCAGGGCGGCGGTCATCGCCGCGCGGGGCGCATCTTAACAAATTGTTTACAGAAAGCGAGCGCTCAGCCAGCGCTGTTACAATGGCCGCGCCGGTTCGCCGGTATACAAACGTCTTCAGGGCGGGGTGCGATTCCCCACCGGCGGTAGGTGCGCAAGCACGAGCCCGCGAGCGCTTCCGGTCATGCCGGAAGGTCAGCAGATCCGGTCCGATGCCGGAGCCGACGGTATAGTCCGGATGAAAGAAGACGGTGCTACAGGGCCTGCATGGCCCTGCGCCCGCCTGTTTGCCTTGCGGCGTTTTTCGCTCACTTTTCGCGGAGAACGTTAGTGTTTACTGGAATCATCGAAGGCGTGGGCCATGTGGCTGCGCGCGACCCCCTTGGCGGCGATGTCCGCTTCACCTTCCACGTCGGCAGCCTGCCGTTCGAGCACGTGCAGCTCGGCGAAAGCATCGCCATCAACGGCGTGTGCCTGACCGTCATCGCCTTTGATGCGGCCTCGTTCCAGGCCGATGCGTCGACCGAAACCCTGGGCCTGACCACGCTGGGCCAGCTGGCGCCCGGCGCGGTGATCAACCTGGAACGCGCCATGCGCCCCACCGACCGCCTCGGCGGCCACCTGGTCAGCGGCCACGTCGACGGGCTGGGCCAGGTGCTGTCCATCCACGACGACGCGCGCGCCCAGCGCTGGCGTTTCGCCGCCCCGGCCGGGCTGCTGCGCTATATCGCCAGGAAGGGCTCGATCTGCGTGGACGGGGTCAGCCTGACCGTGAACGAGGTGGATGATGTCGGTTTCGAGGTCGCGCTGATTCCGCATACCGTGGCCCATACCGCCTTCGCCGCCACCGGCGTGGGCAGCGCGGTCAATCTCGAAATCGATCTGGTCGCCCGCTATGTGGAGCGCCTGGTCGGCCTGCCGGGCAACGGTCGGCTGCCCGGCCACGACGCCATCGCACAGGGAGCGTCTGCATGAATTTCGCTCCCATTCCCGAGATCCTCGAGGACATCCGCCTGGGTCGCATGGTGGTCATCGTCGATGACGAGGACCGCGAAAACGAAGGCGACCTGATCATGGCCGCCGAGCTGGTCAAGCCGTCGGACATCAACTTCATGGTCACCCACGGCCGTGGCCTGGTGTGCCTGCCGCTGACCCGCGAGCGCGCCGCCGACCTGGGCCTGGCGCCGATGGTGCAGGCCAATACCGCCCAGTTCCAGACCAACTTCACCGTCAGCATCGAGGCCGCCGAGGGCGTCACCACCGGCATTTCAGCGTATGACCGCGCGCACACCATCCGCACCGCGGTGAAACCCGACGCCAGGCCGTCCGACCTGCACCAGCCGGGCCACATCTTCCCGCTGATCGCCCAGCCGGGCGGCGTGCTGACCCGTGCCGGCCACACCGAAGCGGGCGTCGACCTGGCCATGCTGGCCGGGCTGGAACCGGCCGGCGTGCTGGTGGAGATCCTCAATCCGGACGGCAGCATGGCGCGCCGCCCGGAGCTGGAGGTGTTCGCGCGCGAGCACGGCCTGAAGATGGGCTCCATCGCCGACCTGATCGCCTACCGCCTGGCCACCGAAAAGACCGTCGAACGTGTCGACGAGCGCGACATCGACACCGAGTTCGGCCCGTTCAAGCTGGTCACCTACCGCGACCGGATCGCGCATGACCTGCACTTCGCGCTGGTCCGTGGCACCCCGGATACCGAGCCTACCCTGGTCCGGGTACAGGTGGAAAACCCGTTGGCCGACCTGCTGCACTGGCGCCGCGATGACTTCGGCGTGGCCGCCACCGACGCATTGCGGGCCATCGCGGCCGCCGAGCGCGGGGTGATGGTGGTGCTGTCGGCGCCGCGCGACAGCAACAGCCTGCTGGCCCGCCTGCGCCAGCAGCCGCAGCCGGTGGTGCCGGGCAAGGACAAGGACGTCAGCCAATGGCGCCGCAACGGCGCCGGCGCCCAGATCCTGTCCGACCTCGGCCTGGGCAAGCTGCGCGTGCTTGGCACCCCGCGCCGCCAGATCGGCCTGGCCGGTTACGGCCTGGAGATCATCGAAACGGTAGGGAACGCGTCATCGCATGCGCGCTGACGCTTGCCATCACCCACACCCCCGCCGCTTCGCGGCAGCCCCCTGACTCAGGGGGCGTTTCCACCCGACCCGTCCCGAGACATGCCGCCGCGGCCCTATGCGGCCATGCGCTAGAATATTCACCTATCAAAAGGACCCCGCGCCGACCATGAGCCACTACGAAGGCGACCTTCGGACCCCCGAGGCGGCCCGTTTCGCCATCCTTGCCAGCCGCTGGAATGCCCGCATCACCGACGTGCTGGTGGCCGGCGCGCGGCAGAGCCTGGCCGGCAACGGCATCGACGAAACCGCCATCGACGTGATCCGCGTTCCCGGTGCCTGGGAGCTGCCGCTGGTTGCCGCGCGTTTGGCGGCCGCCCATGAACATGCTGCGATCATCGCCCTGGGCTGTGTGATCCGTGGCGACACCCGCCATTACGAACACGTGGCCGATGGCTGCGCCGAGGGCCTGATGCGCGTCCAGCTGGACTTCGGCGTGCCGGTGCTCAATGGCGTGCTGGCGGTCGAGCGTGTCGAGGATGCCGAGGCCCGCGCCGGCGGCAGCCATGGCAACAAGGGTGAGGAAGCCGCACTGACGGCGTTGGAAATGGTCAATCTTCTGGAGCAGTTGCCGTGAACAAGTCAAACCCGGGCAAGCCCTCCGGCAAGCCGGTCCGCCACGATGGCATCGACCCGGTCCACCGCTCGCGCGCGCGCCGTCGTGCCCTGCAGGCCATCTACGCCTGGCAGATCTCCGGCGGCACCGCGCAGTCGGTGATCGCCCAGTTCGCCCACGAGCAGGCCCGCGAAATCGCCGACCTGGCGTATTTCGAGGCGCTGGTGCATGGCGTGCTCGACCACCGCAGGGACCTGGACGAAGCGCTGGAGCCGTTCGTGGATCGCAGCATCGACGAGGTCGACGCGATCGAACGCGCCGCGCTGCGCGTGGCCGCCTATGAACTGCGTTACCGCATCGACGTGCCCTACCGCGTGGTGATCAACGAGGCCATCGAATCGACCAAGCGGTTCGGTTCCGAACACGGCCACACCTACGTCAACGGCGTGCTCGACCGCGCTGCCGTCGAGTGGCGCAAGGCCGAAAGCGGGGGCTGAGCCCCGGCTCGGGCACGCCCATGTCCCTTGCCGAATTTTCCCTGATCGAGCGCATTGCCGCGCGCACCCGTGCGCGCGCCGACGTGGTGCTGGGCATCGGCGACGATGCCGCGCTGCTGCAGCCGGGCGCCGGCGAACAGCTGGTGGTGACCGCCGACACGCTCAACAGCGGTGTGCATTTCCCGGCGGAAACCCCGGCCTATGACATCGGCTGGAAAACCCTGGCGGTCAACCTGTCCGACCTGGCGTCGATGGGCGCGCGCCCGTCGTGGTGCGTGCTGGCGCTGTCGTTGCCCGCTGCCGATCCGGCCTGGGTGGACGCGTTCGCCGACGGTTTCTTCGCGCTGGCCGACGCCCACGACATCGTGCTGATCGGCGGCGATACCACCCGGGGTCCGCTGTCGTTGTCGGTCACGGCGATGGGGCAGGTCGCTGCCGGCAGCGCGCTGCGTCGCGATGGCGCGCAGGTGGGCGACGATGTCTGGGTCAGCGGCACGCTCGGCGATGCCGCGGTGGCGCTGCGGGCGTGGCAGGGCGGTACCCTGGATGTGCGCACGGCGGCCGAGGACGCCCAGGTCGAAGCGCTGCGCCTGCGCCTGGCGCGACCCACGCCGCGGATCGAACTCGGCCGCGCGCTGCAGGGTGTGGCGCATGCGGCCGTCGACATTTCCGACGGGTTGTTGGCCGACCTGGGCCACATCTGCGAACGCAGCGCGGTGGGGGCCCGTCTCGATCCGGACCGCCTGCCGGTGTCGGCGGCCGCGCGCGCGCGGGTGGGGCTGGCCCACGCGCGCGAGGCGGCCTTGCGCGGCGGCGACGACTACGAACTCTGCTTCACCGCCGCCGCGGCCCAGCGCGGCGCCATCGAGGCGGTGGCGCAGCGCCTGGCCCTGCCGTTGACCCGCATCGGCGAGGTGGTGAAGGGGCAGGGTGTCGCCACCGGCAGCGACACCCCGGGGCCGCAGGGCTACGAGCACTTCACCGAGCTGTAGCGCGGAATTACCACCGATACCCGACGCCCAACCGCGCCCCGCGCTCGCGGAACCCGCCCGCGCCCTGCATGTGGCTGACCCCGCCCCACGCCGACACGCCGGAACGCCAGCTCACCTGCGTACCGGCTTCCACCGCGTAGCGGTCACGCGGCGTGCTGCCGTCCAACAGGGCGTCATCGAGGGTGATGCCACCACGGGCACCGTCGCGATACCCGTCCAGCGCCAGGTACGGACGCGCCTGCAAGGTGCCACCCGCGTCCAGCTCGCCCTGCAGGCGCAGCCCCAGGCGCCCGGACAGGCCGTCGTTGCCCAGGCTGCGCACCACCGTGCCGTTGGCCTCGCGATGCAGGTCGACCGCTGCGTCGGTGTAGATCAGCTGCAGTGCAGGCTGCAGGTGCAGTGCCATCGCGCCAAGCTGGCCCAGGTCGATGCGGTAGGCGACCTGCAGCGACGACTGCCACAGCGCGGCGTCGTAGCGTTCGCGGGCCAGGCCTTCGCCGTCGACCCGGTTGCCGAAGCGCGCCCGTTGCAGCGATGCATCCAGCAGCCAGGTGTCGCTGTCCCAACGCGCATACGCCCCCGCCGCACCGCCGGCGACCGTACCGCGCGCGCTGTAGCCGGTGATCGAAGAACGCGACCGGGTTTCCGCGCGCGCAGCGGTCAGCATCAGGCCGACCCGGCCGCGCCCGGCCGCGAAGCCACCGAGGTCCGTGCCGAGCTGAAGCCGCGAACGGTCCACCTGCTGATCGAGTTGGTCCTGCACCGCGCCGAGGCGACTGTGGGCGGTATCCACCGCCGCCCAGGCGCGGCCCCCGGCGCTGCGGTCGGCCGCACGCCTGCGTTCGCGCCCGTCATCACGCAGCAGCTGGTGCAGCGCGAACTGGTTGGCCAGGTAGACGCCGGCCTCCGGGCGCAGGATCGGCGGCGGCGCCACCGGGTCAGCAGGATCGACCGGGTCGATGGGATCGATCGGATCCACCGGATCCTCGGGATCGACCGGATTTCCAGGATCAACAGGATTCCCGGGATCAACGGGGTTCTCAGGATCGACCGGATCGACCGGTTCGCACTGCGGCAGGTCCGGATCGATCTCGCACGGGTCCGGTTCGGCCTCGGTTTCAGAGCGCAGGTACCAGCTGCCATCGACGCCCTTGACCAGGAAATACTCGTACTGGCCGCCGACGGCGCGTCCGATCAGATCGAACTGGGCGTTGGACGCGCCCTGGATGTTGATCAGTTCGATCCCCTGCCCGGTCCGGGCACCGGCGCCGCCCACGTTGAGCACGCGCACCCCGGCCTGGCCGCTGGCGTCGCCGGCGATCCGCAGCTGGTCGGTGGCCGAGTGGTCATCGCCCAGCACGGTGTGGAACAGCAGCGTGCCGCCCTGGCCGACAAAGGTGTCGGCCTGCAGCACATTGAAGGCGCTGCCGTCGCCCAGCGCCAGCGTTCCGCTGGCGTCGAGCTGCACCCGGCCGACTCGGCTGTCCCCGCGCATCAGCCAGGTGCTGTTGCTGCGGATGGTCGCCGAGCTTACGTTGTCGAAGCGGCCGTGGATGCGTGAATGGTTGGACAGCGTTACATGGAGGGCGCCACCGGCTGCGCTGGGGTCCAGCGCGATGTCGCCGTCCAGCCGCGCGTTGTCGACGCCGAAGGTGACCACCGGGCGACCGGTGCCGCTCGCGTTGTGCACGCGCAGCAGGTGGCCGTCGCCCCCGACCAGCGTGGCGCCGTTGCGGATGCGGATGTCGTAGGCGTGACCGGCGTCGAGCACCTCGATGGCCGCACCGCCCCGTGAGGTGATGCTCGCGTTGTCCACGTCGAGCCAGCCATGGTCCCGGCTGCCGTACAGCATCACCCCGACATTGCCGGCGTCGATGACCGACCCGTTGTACAGGTGCACGGTGCCCGCGTCCTGGCGGATGCCGATGCCGTGGGCGTAGTGGGCTTGGCCGGGCGTGGCGGCAACGTGGATGCTGGATCCGCTCAGGGCGACGGACGCGTGGCGATCACCATTGATCATCATCACGCCAGTGGTGTTGATCCCGTCCGAGGTTCCGTCGATGCGCAACGTGCTGTTGAACAGATAGGCGGTGGAGGTGTCCCACAGGCGGATGCCCGCGCCACGGATGTGCGAGTTCGCCGCACCCAGCGTCGATCCCTCCCGCAGTTCGATCGCCGAGACCTCGAATGGTGCGAGGTCGACGCGGGCGTTCATCAGAAGCACGGCGCTGCCACTGCGCGCATTGATGCTGTAGGTGTCGCCGCCCTCGACGAACAGCTGTGCACCGTTGCTGAGCTGCCAGCGTTCGCGCGGGTCGCCGTAGACCACCTTGTGTTCTTCGTTGTCCAGCTCACGCGCGGCGAGGGGACCGGTGGCCAGCGCGGTGACCGCCAGCAGGACGCCTGCGGCGAGCGGACGCAGGGAGAGCGCGCGACGCCGGGCGACGCGGTGGAGGTTGTTCATCGAATGGATCCTTGGGGGAGGAGGAAAGCGCCGGGTTACCAGCGATAGCGCAGGCGCAGGTGGGCAGTGGATTCGCGGTAGCCACCGTCGCCGCGCAGGTGGCCGACACCGGCCGTGGCCGACACGCCGGTGCGGCCGTCCACGCGCAGGCCTGCATCGAGTCCGTGCCGGGTGCGCGGCGCGTTGGCGTCGAGCGCGTCACCGTCGAACGTCACACCGTCCAGATCGCCTTCGCGGTAGGCGGTACCGGCCAGGTAAGGCTGCAGCCGGGTGCCATCGCCCAGCGCAAGCGTGCCCTGCAGGCGCAGCGCGATACGCGTGGAGAACGCGTCGTCGCCCAGGCTGCGCACCTGCGTGCCATTCGCCTCGCGGTGATCGTCGATCGCTGCGTCGGTATGGAACAGCTGCAGCTCGGGCTGCAGCGCCACGGCCATGCCGGCCAGCGTGCCCAGCTGCATGCGGTAGCCCGCTTCCAGCGACGACTGCCAGGCCCTTGCGCGGTAGCGCTCAAGGGCAAGCCCGTCACCCTCGACACGGTTGCCGAAGCGGCCATGCTGCAGCGAGGCATCCAGGTACAGTGCGTCGTTGTCCCAGCTGGCATGGACGCCAGCGGCGCCGCCGGTGACGGTGCCGCGCGCGCTGTAGCCGGTGATGGACGAGCGTGAGCGCGCCTCCGAGCGGACCGCGGTCAGCATCGCGCCGATGCGGCCGCGGCCGGCGGCGAAGGTGCCGATGTCCGTGCCCAGCTGCAGCCGCGAGCGGTCCTGGGTCAGTGCAAGCTGGTCGGATACCGGGCGCAGGCGGGCCTGGGCGGTATCCACCGACGCCCACACCCGTGGCCCGGTGGCGCTGGACCCGGGGGCAGGGCGCTCGCGCCCGCTGTGGCGCAGCAGGTGGTGCACGGCAAACTGGTTGGCGAGGTAGGCGCCGGCTTCAGGCCGCAGCAGCGGCGCCGGTACGGGATCGCCCGGCTCGCCGGGATCCACGGGTGCTTCCGGATCCAGCGGCGGGTCGGGATCCACCGGTTGTTCGGGATCGACCGGTTCATCGGGATCCACCGGATCCGTCGGCGTGCAGCCGGGCAGGCTCGGGTCGACGCTGCAGGGGTCGGTCGGCGGCACCTGCTCGGAGCGCAGGTACCAGCTGCCATCGCTGCCCTTGACCAGGAAATACTCATACTGGCCACCGATCGCGCGGCCGATCAGATCGAAGTGGGCATGCGAGGCGCCCTGGATATCGATCAGTTCGATGCCGTGCGCGGTCTGCGCACCGGCACCGCCGGCATTCAAGACGCGGACCCCGGCGCGTCCCTCGGCGTCGCCCTGGATCACCAGGCGGTCGGTGGCGGAATGGTCATCGCCCAACGCCGTGTTGAACAGCAGGCTGCCGCCGTCGCCGACGAACCGATCCACGCTGAGGGTATGGAACCCGGCACCGTTGCCCAGCGCCACGCTGCCGCCGGCATCCAGCCGCAGATGGCCGACGTTGCTGTCGCCGGTCAGCTGCCACAGGCTGCCGGTGCCGATCGCCGCCGAGGCGACGTTGAAGAAGCGGCCCTGCAGGCGGGCGTTGTTGCGCAGCGTGACCGCCACGTCGATGTCGGCGTCGGCGTTGTCCACGCGGAGGTTGCCCGCCAGCTGCGCGTCGTCCACGGCGAAGTCGATCGTGCGCTTGCCGTTGTCGGCCCGACCCTGGGCCAGCAGCAGGTTGCCGTCACCGGCGAACAGCTGCGCGCCATTGGCGATCTCGATGCTGTAGTGGCGATCGCTTTCAGCGCGGTAGCGGCTGTCGACGTGGATGGCGGCGCCGCGACCGGAGCGCAGGGTGGCGTTGTCCACGCGCAGGTGCCCGCTCCCTTCGCCCATCAGCGGCATCAACAGCACGCCCACGTTGGCGGCTTCGATATGCGAACCATTGAGGATGTCGACGCGGCCGTGGTCCATGCGCACCCCCAGTCCGGAGGAGTTGTCGGCATTGCCCTCGACATCGCGTACCTCGACACGGGTTGCATCGAGCACGGCGTGCATCAGCCCGGGCGCGGAGCCCGGATAGCCCAGCAGGCTCACCCCGATGCTGGCGCCGCGGAAGTCGGCGCCCAGGTGGGTCATCAGGATGCGACTGTCGCGCAGGATCGCGGTGGAGGCGCCTTCCAGCCATACCCCGCCGCCCACGAAGCGGCTGCCGGAGGCGTTCAGTGACGCGCCGCCATGCAGGCGCACGGTGCTGTCGCTGTAGGCATTGCGGGTGACCTCCGCCCCCGACAGGGTCACCTCGGAGCCACTGAAGGCCTCGATGCCCCGCGAGCGCCCGAGATGCACCACCAGGCGGGCGCCATTGCGCAGGGTCCAGTCTTCGGCGGCATCGTCGGCGCCGACCAGCGCTGATTCGGCATCGAGTTCGCGGGCGCCCAGGTCGCGGGTGGGAAGGGTCAGCAGGGCCAGCATGACGCTGCATGCCAGCGGGCGGAGAGGAAGGGAAGGGCAGCTACGGCGGGGGGTCATCGTTCGGCATTCTGTGGAGGGGCGGTGGACGTGCAGGCAGCCTCCGTCGCACATGCCGTGGGCATGCGCGGATGGGTATCGGGAGGGGGGTGTCCAACGGGCGACAAGGATGGGCAGTCGATAGACGCAGGCCCATGCAAACAATTGCAAACGATCACACTTCTGCAGGGGCCCTACGCGGGCGGCAGGACCTTGCCCGGGTTGAGGACCCCATCCGGATCCAGCGCGTGCTTGATCGCGCGCATCGCGGCCAACGTGGCCGGGGTGAAGGCCTGCGCCATGAAATCGCGCTTGGCCAGCCCGATCCCGTGCTCGCCAGAGAGCGTGCCGCCGAGTGCCAGGGTCAGCGCGAACACCCGGGGCAGTGCGGCATGGGCGCGCGCATTCTCGTCGGCATCGTCGGGGTGATACAGGATATTGACGTGCAGGTTGCCGTTGCCGGCATGGCCGAAGGTGACAATGGTCAGCGCGTATTCCCGGGCCAGCGCCTGCACCCCGGCCACCAGTTCGGGAATGCGCGACACCGGCACCACCACGTCTTCGTTGATCTTGCCCGGGGCGATGCTGCGCAGCGCGGGCGACAGGGCCTTGCGTGCGGCCCACAGTTTTTCGCGTGCGCTGCCTTCCATGGCCACGTCCAGGGCGAGCATGCCGTCGCCTTCTGCAGCGGTGGCCAGGGACTGCAGCAGATAAGGCAGGGTGTCGTGGTCGCCGTCGGCTTCCACCAGCAGCATGGCGCCGGCGTCCGGAACCTCGGCGCCATTGCGGCGCAGCAGGTCCAGGCTGCGTGCATCCATGAATTCCAGGCGGGTGGGCACCACCGGCTGCGCCATCAACCGCGACACGGCGGCAGCGGCGGCAGCGGCGTCGCGGTAGAGCACGCGCAGCCCTGCCTGGGTCACCGGCAGGGGCGTCAGCTTCAGGGTGGCTTCCACGATCAACGCCAGCGTGCCTTCGCTGCCTACCAGCAGGTGGGTCAGGTCGTAGCCCGTGGCGTCCTTGGTGTAGGCGCCACCGCACTGGATGATGTCGCCTGCGCCGGTTACGGCCACCAGTCCCAGCACGTTGTCGCGGCTGGTGCCGTACTTCACCGCGCGTGGCCCCCCGGCATTGCAGGCCAGGTTGCCGCCAATGCTGCAGATGTCCGCGCTGGACGGGTCCGGCGCCCAGAACAGGCCATGTTCGACCAGCGCCTGCTGCAGGTCGCCGTTGAGCACGCCCGGCTCCACCACCGCGCAGCGGTTGCCGGGCTGGATGTCGAGGATGCGGTTCATGCGCGCGAACGACAGCACGATGCTGCCATTCACCGGGACCGCAGCCCCGGTCGTACCGGTGCCGGCGCCACGTGCCACCACCGGCACGCCATGCGCGCGGCAGGCCCGCACCACCTGCACCACCTGGTCGCGGTCGCGCGGCAGGGCCACGCCGCCGGGCAATGCATGCCGCCACGAATTGTCCTGCGCGTGCGCCGCCAACGCGGCGGCGTCGGTGCGCCAGCCCTCCTCACCCAGCAGGCTGAGCAGGGTCGCTGAAAACGCGGCAGGCAAGGTCATGGTCATCACAGGTTCCCGGTAACGCCGGCCGTGGGCCGGCCTTCCAGATCATCAGACAACACCGCAATCCTCCAGCCGAAACGCATCGCGCAGCCAGTTCAACCGCGGCGGTTCACCACTGGCCTCCACCACATCGAAGCGGCAGGCGCCTTGCGCCAGGTCCGGGTGCGACAGCAGGAACAAGCGGGCCGCCAGTACCAGCTTGCGCCGCTTGCGCAGGTCCACCGACGCCGCACCGCCGCCGTAACGCGCATCGGCGCGGTAGCGCACCTCCACGAACACCGTGGTGCCACCGTCGCGCATCACCAGGTCCAGCTCGCCGCCCCGGTAACGCACGTTGCGGGCGATCGGGCGGAGCCCGGCATTTCGCAGATGCTGAAGCGCGGCGGTTTCCACCGCTGCACCACGCCGGGCCCGCGCGGTGGGCACGGCCTCAGTTGCTGCTGGCCACCGGCATCGGACGGCCACCGCTGAAGGTCGACCATGCCGGCACCCGCAGCACGTTGCCATTGCTGTCCAGGAACAGGGTGCCGGTGGCACCGGCCAGGCCGCCTTCGTTGGCGACCTTGTCCAGGTAGGCGCTGATCTTCCACGCGTCGAAACCGAAGGCGAACAGGCGACCGGCCGCGCCGCGCGCGGTCGGCAGCATCTGCGCGGCCGTGCTGGCCGACGGCAGGCCGGCCACGCCGCGCACGTTCCAGGCTTCGTTCGGATAGACGATGCCGTCCAGCGCCATGTCTTCTTCCGGTTTGCCGGTGCCCAGGGTGAGCTGCGAGGTGCCAACGCGGGTGGCGCCACCCACGCCGGCCAGCGCCAGCTGCGGCGCCAGTGCGCGTGCCTGCGGTGCCTTGACCGCCAGCAGCACGCCATCCACCGCACCGGCGGCCCGCACCTGCGCGCCAACGTCGCCGACGGCGTCGTTCACGCCCACGGTGGCCACCACCTGGCCCCCGCGCTGGGCGAAGCGTTCGCGGAACGCCGCCGCGGTGCGGCGGCCGTTGTCGTCATTGCTGTGGATCACCAGCACCTTGCTGCGTTCACGGCTGCGCAGGAATTCGGCGGCGATGATGCCGTCGTCCTCCGGGGCCAGCGAGAATCCGGCGCTGCCGGCCGGCGGGCTGCTCTTGCCACGGTTCAGTGCCAGCACCGGCACCGGCAGGTCGCTGCGCCCGAACACCGCGTCCACTTCGTCGCGGCCGAGCGGGCCGACGATGAAGTCCGCACCCGCTGCCACCGCCTTGTCGTAAGCGGCCACGGCGCCGGTCGGGGTGCCGGCGGTGTCGATGAACTGGATGTCCGGACGCTGCCGGCCTTCACCGTAGTAACCGCTGAGCAGGCCGTCGCGCACCGGCTGAGCGGCAGTGGCGAGGCGGCCGCTGAGCGGCAGCAGCACCGCCATCTTCACGGGCGGGCGGTAGCCGTCGGCCATCGCCGGCGGACGCTTGCTGGTGTCGAACTGGGCCACGCCGTCGCGATCGAACGGGCGCGGCAGCGGCAGGCCCCGCGCGATCAGCGCGCGGCCGGCGAAGTTGTAGAGCGGCTCGTTGGCCGGCAGCGCGGCGGCGCGGGTGCGCAGGGTGGCATCGTCGAGGCGGCCGAGCAGGCCGGCGATGGCCTGCTGGTTGTCGGCGCGGGCCTGGCCGCTGAGCGCGGCGTGCGCGCGGGCGCGTTCGGTGGCTGCGCCGACCACGTCGCCGCTCGCCTCCAGCGCCGCGGCGCGCGCCAGCTGCCAGCGCGTGCGCAGCGGCGCGGCAACGGTGTCCGACGATTCCTTCAGGAAGGCCAGCGCCTGTGCCGGCTGCTTGTCGGCCAGGGCCAGCTCGGCGCTGGTCAGTTGGAAGCGCTGCAGGCTGGCGCCGCTGAGCTGGCGCGCGCTGACCTGGGCCAGCAGGGTGCGCGCACGGGCGCTGTCGCCGGCCTGGTGCCACGCGAACGCGGCATCGGCCAGTGCGGCGCTGCGCGCGTTGCCGCGCAGTGTGTTGGCCAGGGCCTCCAGCTGCACGGCTGCGTCACGCGGCTTGCCCTGGTCGATCAGCGCCAGCGCCTGGCTCTGCGCCGGCGACGCCGGGGCGCTGGTCAGGCTGGTCGTGGCGCAGCCGGCAAGCAGCAGCAGCGACAACGACAGGGCGGAGATCCGTGCGGCGGGCTTGTTCATCATCAGGTCCATTCGAGGGTGGCTCGTACACGTTAGGATTCTACCCTTGACCTGTGAGTGCCGTTGCGATGAGTGCTGTCCCCACGCTGTATGTCGTTGCCACCCCGATCGGCAACCTCGCCGACCTGACCCCGCGCGCCCAGGAGGTGCTGCGTTCGGTGGCCGCGATCTGTGCCGAGGACACCCGCCGCAGCGGCCAGCTGCTGGCCCATTTCGGCATCCAGCAGCCGCTGGTGGCCCTGCACGACCACAATGAAGAGGCGCTGGCGCAGCGCATCGTGGCGCGCCTGCAGGCCGGTGAATCGCTGGCCCTGGTCAGTGATGCGGGCACCCCGCTGGTCAGCGACCCGGGTTACCGGCTGGTGCGCGCCGCGCGCGAAGCGGGCATCCGGGTCAGCCCGGTGCCGGGCGCCTGCGCGGCCATCGCCGCGCTCAGCGTGGCCGGCCTGCCCAGCGACCGGTTCACCTTCGAAGGCTTCCTGCCGGCCAAGGGATCGGGTCGCCGCGAGCGCCTGCAGGCGTTGGCAGGGGAAACCCGCACCCTGGTGTTCTACGAATCCTCACACCGCATCGCGGAGTCGCTCGCCGACATGGTGGCCGCTTTTGGCCCGTCCCGGCCGGCGGTGCTGGCGCGGGAACTGACCAAGCTGTTCGAGACCGTGCTTGATGGCGACCTGGCCAGCCTGCTGCAGCAGGTCGAAGCCGACGACAACCAGCGCAAGGGCGAATTCGTGGTGATGGTGCAGGGCGCGGCGGACGACGAAGCGGCAACGCTTGCGCAGGGCCGCCGCCTGTACGCCAGGCTCAGCGAGCACCTGCCGCCCTCGACCGCGGCGAAACTGGCGGCAGAGTTGACCGGCGCCCCGCGCAAGGCCCTCTACGGCAGCTGAAGCCCGGGCGCATGGCCGCTGGCTTCCCTGGAGCGGGACAGGGAGATCAGCCGCTTCACCCGCGGGTCGTGCTGCTTCGCGCGCGCCATGTATTTCCAGGCCGGGTACTCCTTCGCGTAGCCGAAGCGGCGGCTGACCATGGCGGCATGCTGGTAGGCCTCTGCGTTCAAGCTGCGCAGGTGTTCGCGGCAGGCGTTGCGCGCCGCCCGTGCCGAGGGGCTGTCGTCATGTCCCGAGGTCGCGCCGAGCGCGGCGGTGGCCTGCTGCAGGGCGGTGGCGCGGGTGGACGGCAGCAGCAGGTCCAGCGTCGGCGCGAAATCGCGCGTACCGGCAGCGCCGTCCGGGGCGTCTGGGGCGTTGGCAGCAGCCGGTTGGGTCAGCCCCAGCCAGGCACGCACCGAGGGGGGATGGCAGCCCACATCGCGCAGGACCCTGTCCAGCTGAAGGCGGTGCGGCGTGGACAGTTCGCCCAGGCGCAGCCGGCGCAGCACTTCGGTCAGTCCCGCGTGCTGGATGCGAAGTTTCAGTTTGTCCGGCTGCAGCCGTGCTCCCCGGTCCATGCCGCGCAGCCAGTGGTGCAGGGTGCCGCTGGTGTGTTGGGCCAGTGCAACCCGCAGCCGCGCCAGTTCCCCGATGGTCGCGATGACGCGTTGATGCCCGGACGGGATCGGGTCGCGGGTGGGACGCTGCGCCATCCATTGGCACAGGTAGGCATCTCCTGTCGCGATCCGCTCCATCAGCGCTGTCGAGGAAGGCGGACATGTGCCTGGTCCGGCGGACGGGGCGTTGCTGACGGTGTCCAGGGCAGCGGGAGCGGTGCGGATCGTGCGGGGCGTGACGTCTGTGACGGGAGCACGGAACGACACGGTGGCGGCGGGCGGTGCAGATCGGATCATGCGGACGCTCCAGGGGGCGGTGCGGCAAGCGTGGACGCGCTGGTCGGCGGCGACTTCCAGAATTCCGCCGTGTTGACGGGCGGCAGCGTGCTGGTCACCTGCGACGTGCTGTGGGATGATGCCCCTGGCAGAGTCGGCCAGGCAGTCGCGTCATTCCTTCGGGAATGCCGAGGAAAGTCCGGGCTCCGCAGGGCAAGATGCCAGGTAACGCCTGGGCGGCGCGAGCCGACGGAAAGTGCAACAGAAAGATACCGCCTACGTTCCCTCCGGGGAGCCGGTAAGGGTGAAATGGTGCGGTAAGAGCGCACCGCGAGTCTGGCAACAGACCGGCACGGCAAACCCCATCTGGAGCAAGACCAAATAGGGTCCTCATGGCGCGGCCCGCGTCGGGACCGGGTAGGTTGCTTGAGCGCCACGGTGACGTGGCGCCTAGAAGAATGACTGTCCACGACAAAACCCGGCTTATCGGCCGGCTCTGCCGCTCAACCTCCGCAAGCGTGACGACCCACGGTCGTCACCTGCCGGTGGGATCGGCGTGCATGCGGTACTGGGCTGCCGAGATGAACTGCGAGAAGGCTTCGCACCAGACCACCACGGTGGTGTAGGTCTCCACGTCGACGCCGGCCGGGACGTCGAGCAGGAAGCGGTCGAAGGTCTTTACGTCGCCTATCAGCCGGGCGTCCTGCTTGATGCGCAGGAAATCGCTGCGGTTGTCCACGAATTCGCGGACCAGGTACACCTTGTAATCCGGACCGGGCGCCATGCGGCCGTCGAAGGCGATCTGCGTCGGGCTTACGCTGACCTTGCCGTCAGCCCAGTGCACGGGGTCGCTGCCTTTGAGGCTGCGCTCGAAGCGGGCGCGGTGCGCGCTGTCGTCGGCCATGGCCTCGGCCACGCGCGTGACGCTGGGGCCGTCAGGTGCGGTCAGGATCGGCAGCAGGTAGACGCCCGTGCCGAAGCCCACGGCGAGGGTCAGTGCATGGGTGGCGAGGAGCAGGGTCAGTCGGCGGTTCATCAGCAGGTTCCGGTCAGGGCGGCGCAGGTGCGTCGGTACCGGAAAAGAGCGGGCGGGCGCACGGATCGATGCGCGGTGCACGTCGATGCGTGCACTGGCGTTCACCCGGCAGCGGGATTCGGCTGTGCTGCGGCAGCGCCGACGCTGAGCGCGGTGTCGCCGATGCAGGCGCCCGCGGGGTCGAAGCGGCGTTCGCGGATGAAGCCGTTTCCCCCGGCGTCCAGCGCGATCACGGTGCTGGCCCGGGTGCCGTAGTCGGCGCCGCGGATGAACGCCGGCGACAGCCAGCGTTCGCGCTCCAGGCCGATCCCGGTGTCGGGCAGGCGGCTGTCGTCGGCCCGCGTTTCGTCGGCCAACGCCGCCCACAACGGCGCCAGGTCGTCGCGGCCCGCATCTACCCAGGCCTGCAGCGCCGCGTTCAAGGCCAGCGTTTTCGGCCACGGCGCGTCCAGCGGACCGTTGGACATGCCGTGGATGCCCGGCCCCAGGGCCTGCCGCCGAAGCGGGTGGTTGCCCAGGAACTGGCAGCTGTCACGGTCGGCGAGCAACAGGTTGAACGGCGCGAAAGCGGCCGCATCGGCGGCCAGCGCGTCGGCGACGTGCGCCGCCGGCGTGGTCGCGCGCAGGTAGTCGGCGACCAGCGCCCCACGCGAGGGGCCGGTCTGCCGGGCCAGGGGATCGCGCACGTTGGTGACCACCGCCATGCGGCCATCGGCACCCACGCCGGCCCAGGTACCGCCCGAACGCAGGTCGCGCCCGGCCAGCACGCCGTGGTCCGGCGCCGGCCACGCGGACAGCGCGGCGGTCGGACGCTGATGGAACTCGTCGCGGTTGCCGACCATCAGCAACTGCCAGCGGGGGTGGACCTTCCAGGCCAGGGCGAGCAGACACATGCCGCCATTGTGCCGAATCTGCGCAGTGGGAGGTGGGCCGCGACCCGGCGCGGACTGAATGCGGGGCGGGCTTTCACACCCCCTGCACAGGCCTGAACTTCGACCCAATCTCAAAAATTGAGACGAAACAGCAACTTGTGGATAAGCCTTGAACAAGTCTCTAAACATTGCTGCAAGCCCTTGATGTCCAAGGTGATTTCCGCTTCGCAAAACTGTTGACAACCCCATTGCCGCTGCTAAGGTGGGCAACAGAGGAGAAACCGGGTTTTTTGTGGTTTTTCGTGGTTCAATGTTTCATCCAGGCGAAGGAAAGGTGTACGCGTCGTGTTTCAGGGCGAGACGGCCATCACGGTTGACGACAAAGGACGCATGGCGGTTCCCACCGCGCATCGCGACCTGGTCGCGCGCGTGAGCAACAACCGCCTGGTCCTGACCTACAACCCCTTCGAATCCGGCTGCCTGTGGCTGTATGCCGAAGCGGAGTGGGAACGGGTCCGCGACGATGTCATGGCCAAGCCCAACACACAGCGCGTCGTGCGCCTGCTGCAACAGAAGCTGGTCGGTTCGGCCGCGCATCTGGAGCTGGACGGCAACGGTCGCATCAGTATTCCGGCCAGCCACCGCGGTGCCGTTGGCATTGAAAAGAAGGCGGTGTTGCTCGGCATGGGCGACAAATTTGAATTGTGGAGCGAGCAGGCTCATCGCGCATTGATCCAGCAGACCTTGTCTGACGGGGATCTGGGCGATGGGTTGCTCGACCTGAAGTTGTGAGCCGGGGTGCCCGGATGCGCGGAGGCGCGCAGGCCGGTCACCTTCCGGTGTCGCAGTCGCCGGCGGGCCACCTGCCGGTCCTGTACACGCAGGTCCTGGACGGCCTGAGGGTGATCGAAAACGGAACGTATCTCGATGGCACGTTTGGTCGTGGCGGCCACGCCCGCGGCGTGCTCGAGCAACTCGGTCCTGGAGGCCGGCTGCTGGTCATGGACAAGGATCCGGAAGCCATCGCGGTAGCGCAGCGCGATTTCGCGCCGGACCCGCGTGTCTCGATCTTCCGTGGCAGCTTCGCCGACCTGCTGCACTGGACTGCCACCGCCGACGGCCTGGACGGGGTGCTGTTCGACCTGGGCGTGTCCTCGCCGCAGCTGGACGTGGCCGAGCGTGGTTTCAGCTTCGGCAAGGACGGCCCGCTGGACATGCGCATGGACCCGGACAGCGGTGAAAGCGCCGCGCAGTGGCTCAACCGCGTCGAAGAGCGCGAGCTGATGGACGTGCTCTGGACCTATGGCGAAGAACGCCAGGGGCGCCGCATCGCGCGGGCGATCATCGCGCGCCGCGACAAGCAGCCGTTCACCCGCACCGCAGAGCTGGCCGAGCTGATCGCGTCGGTGATGCCGCGTGGCAAGGACAAGATCCACCCGGCCACGCGCAGCTTCCAGGCCATCCGCATCCACATCAACCGCGAACTGGCCGACCTCGAAGCCGGGCTCGACGCGGCGATGGCGCGCCTGAAGCCGGGCGGCCGACTGGCGGTGATCAGCTTCCACTCGCTGGAAGATCGCATCATCAAGCAGTACATGAACCGCCACGCCAAGGCGCCGCCAAGCAACCGCCGCCTGCCCGAGCTGGCCGCGTTCGTGCCTACCCTGGACCTGGTCGGCGGCGCGATCAAGGCCGAGGATGACGAGCTGGCGGTCAACCCGCGCTCGCGCAGCGCGGTGCTGCGCGTGGCCGAAAAGCGTGCGGTGGCCGGATGAGCCGCCTGCTGCTGGTCGTGCTGCTGGCCTGCACCATCGCCTCGGCGATCGGTGTGGTGTTCATGCGCCACCGTCACCGGCAGACCTTCGTCGAACTGTCGCGGGTGGAGCGCGCCCGCGACGAACTGAACATTGAATTCGGCCGCCTGCAGCTGGAGCAGGCAACCCTGGCCGAGGCCACCCGCGTCGACCGCGTGGCGCGCGAACGGCTGGGCATGAAGTTCCCCGAAGCGGCCGATGTCGTGGTGGTGCGGCCATGAACAAGACCGGCCGCAACCGTGCGCGCAACAGCTTCAACCTGCGCCAGCGCCTGAAGTGGGTCGGGCTGGCGCTGGGCCTGTGCTCGGTGTCGCTGGTTGGCCGCGCGGCCTACGTGCAGCTGGTCAACAGCGATTTCTACCAGCGCCAGGGTGAAGCGCGTTACCTGCGCGAACTGCCGATCAATACCTCGCGCGGCATGATCACCGACCGCAATGGCGAGCCGGTGGCGGTGTCGACCCCGGTCGCCTCGATCTGGGTCAATCCGCAGGAGCTGATGCGCACGCCCGACCGCATTCCGGAGCTGGCCACCGCGCTGGGCATGCCGCTGGACGACCTGACCTCCAAGCTGAGCCAGAAGGCCGACAAGGAGTTCATGTACCTGCGCCGCCGGATCAACCCGGACGACGCAGAGAAAGTGGTGGCGCTGAAGATTCCCGGCGTGGCCTCGCAGCGCGAATTCCGCCGCTTCTACCCGCAGGGCGAGGCGATGGCGCATGTGCTGGGCTTCACCAACATCGATGATCGTGGCCAGGAAGGGCTGGAGCTGGCCTTCGACGAATGGCTGCGCGGCAAGGCCGGTGCCAAGCGGGTGATCCGCAACCGCAAGGGCGACACGGTCGAAAGCGACCTCCTGCGCGCGGCCGAGCCGGGCAAGGACCTGACCCTCAGCATCGACCGTCGCATCCAGTTTCTGGCGTTCAAGGAGCTGCGCAACGCGTTGATCGCGAACAAGGCCGCCGCCGGCTCGATGGTCATCATGGACGTGGCCACAGGCGAAATCCTGGCCATGGTCAACCTGCCGACCTACAACCCCAATGCGGTGGGCGGTACGGCGCCGGATACCCGCCGCAACCGCGCGGTGACCGACCTGGTCGAGCCCGGTTCGACCATGAAGCCGTTGACCATCGCCTCGGCGCTGCAGTCCGGCGTGGTCACCAAGGACACCACGGTCGACACCAACCCGGGCTACATGGCCGTGGGCAGGTTCACCATCAAGGACGTGCCGCGCAACAACGGCGTGCTCAATGTGACCGGCGTGATCACCCGCAGTTCGAACATCGGGGCGGCCAAGATCGCCGCAAAGATGCCCGACCAGGTGTTCTACGACCACGTCCACAGCTTCGGCTACGGCTCGTCGCCGCACAGCGGTTTCCCGGGCGAATCGGCCGGCGTGTTCCCGCGCCCGGCGAGCTGGAGCGGGCCGTCCAAGACCACCATGTCCTACGGCTACGGCATGAACGTCTCGGCCCTGCAGATCGCCACGGCGTACTCGGCGCTGGGCAATGGCGGCAAGCTGATCGCGCCGACCTTCGTCAAGGGCCAGCGTAACGAAGGCAAGCAGATCATCGATGAAAAAATCGCCAAAGAGGTCGTGGCGATGATGGAAACGGTGGTCACCCAGGGCGGCGCCAAGCAGGCGGCGGTGCTGGGCTACCACGTGGCCGGCAAGACCGGCACTGCGCGCAAGGCCGGCCCCGGTGGCTACGAGCGTGGCCATTACAACTCGTTGTTCGCCGGCGTGGTGCCGGCCAGCAACCCGCGCTTTGCCACGGTGATCGTGATCAACGATCCGCAGGCCGGCACGTACTACGGCGGCCTGGTCTCGGCGCCGGTGTTCCACAACGTCATGGAAGGCGCGCTGCGCCTGATGGACGTGCCGCCGGACGATATCGATTCCTGGCTGGCCGCGCAGCAGTCCGGAAAGATGGGACACGCGGCCACCTCGCTGCCGACCCCGCCGCCGGCCGATGCCGTGCTCGCCCCAGACGCCGCCGCTGAATTCGATGCCGCGCTGCCCAGCGCGCACGCCACGGTGCCGCCCGCGCAGGGAGGCACGCAATGAGCCAGATGATGTTGCTTTCGCAGTTGCTTCCCGACGTGGTGCTGAGCCACGACCCGTCCATCACCGGCCTGGTGCTCGACAGCCGCGCCGTGCGCCCGGGCAACGCCTTCGTGGCCATCGCCGGCTTCGGCGCGCACGGGCTGGGCTTCGTCGACCAGGCCCGCGCCGCGGGTGCGGGCGCGATCCTGTTCGAGCCACCGGCCCCGGCGGAACTGCCGGCACCGGCCGACGCCATTGCCGTTCCCGGCCTGCGCGCGCGCATGGGCGGCATGGCCGATCAATTTCACGGTCATCCGTCGCGCGCGATGACCATGGTCGGGGTCACCGGCACCAACGGCAAGACCTCCACCGTGCAGCTGCTGGCCCAGGCCTGGCACCTGCTGGGCACGCCCAGCGGCAGCATCGGCACGCTCGGCGTGGGCCTGTACGGCCACGTGGTGCCGACCGGCTTCACCACGCCGCTGGTGCTGCAGATGCATGAAGTGCTGGCGCAGTTGCGTGACCAGGGCGCCAGGGCCGTGGCCATGGAAGTGAGCTCGCATGCGCTCGACCAAGGCCGCGTGGATGCCGTGCACTACGACGTGGCGGTGTTCACCAACCTCACCCGCGACCATCTCGATTACCACGGCGACATGGCCCAGTACGGCGCGGCCAAGGCCAAGCTGTTCCACCGCGACGGCCTGAAGGCCGCAGTGGTGAACCTGGATGACAGTTTCGGCAGCGAACTGCTGCGCACGGTCGATGCCGGTGTCGCCCGGATCGGGGTCAGCTCGCGCGGTGCGCAGCAGGCCACGCTGCGCGCCGACTCGCTCAAGCTCGACGGCCGTGGCATTGCCTTCGACCTGCTGGTCGATGGTGCACGCCACCCGGTGCAGTCGCCGCTGCTGGGCCGCTTCAACGTGGACAACCTGCTGGCCGTGGCCGGCGTGCTGCACGCGCTGGGCCATGCCCCCGAGGCGATCGCCGCGCTGGTGTCGCAGCTGCAGCCGATCGCCGGGCGCATGAACCGCCTCGGCGGCGAGCGCGGCCTGCCGACCGTGGTGGTCGACTACGCGCATACCCCCGATGCATTGGAGCAGGCCCTGCAGAGCCTGCAGGGCCACCTGCAGGGCAGGCTGTTCTGCGTGTTCGGCTGCGGCGGCGAACGCGACGCGGGCAAGCGCCCGCAGATGGCGGCCATCGCCGAACGCCTGGCCCAGCAGGTGATCGTCACCGACGACAATCCGCGCGGCGAGGATGGCGACGCCATCGTGGCCGACATCCTGGCTGGTTTCACTGCACCCGACGCGGTCACCGTGCAGCGCAACCGCGCGCGCGCGATCGGCCTGGCGGTGAAGCTGGCCGGTCCTGGCGACATCGTGCTGCTGGCCGGCAAGGGCCATGAGCCCTATCAGGAAGTGCGCGGGGTCAGGCACGACTTCGACGACACCCTGGTGGCCGCTGCCGCGCTCAGCGCCAAGGAGGCCATCCTGTGAAGCGCACGCCGCTCTCGCTGATCGCCCATTGGGCCGGGGGTGACATCCATGGCGATGACACCGCCATCGACGCCATCAGCAACGACACCCGCACGTTGGCGCCGGGCAGCCTGTACGTCGCCCTGCGCGGCGAGCGGTTTGACGGGCATGACTTCGCCGCCGACGCGGTGGCCCGCGGGGCCAGCGCGATGCTGGTCGAACGCCTGCTCGAGGTGGCCGTGCCGCAGATCGTGGTCGGCGACAGCGAACATGCGCTGGGCCGCATCGCGGCCGGCATGCAGCGCGACCGCAGCGCGGCGGTGTTCGCCATCACCGGCAGCAACGGCAAGACCAGCGTCAAGAGCCTGCTGCTGGCGATCCTGGAGCAGGTCGCGCGCGAACGCGGCGCGGTGGTGTATGCCAACCCGGGCAACCGCAACAACGAGATCGGCCTGCCGCTGGCGGTGATCGATGCGCCGGAAGACGCCGACTTCGCCATCTACGAAATGGGTGCCGGCAAGCCGGGCGACATCGCCTACCTCACCGACATCGCGCGCCCGCAGTACGCGCTGGTCAATAACATCGCGCCGGCGCACCTGGAGCGGATGGGCAGCCTGCAGGGCGTGGCCAGCACCAAGGGCGCCATCTATGCCGCGCTGCCGGTCGACGGCGTGGCGGTGATCAACGCCGACGACGCCTTTGGCGCGTGGTTCGAACAGCACATCGTCGGCCAGCCGCCGCGCAGCCGCGTGCTGCGCTATGCGCTGGACCACAGTGCGGACGTCACCGCGCAGGCGATCCGACCGACCGCCGAGGGCAGCCAGTTCACCCTGGTCGCGCCCAGCGGTGCGGTCAGCATCGCGCTGGCGCTGCCCGGCCGGCACAACATCAGCAACGCGCTGGCGGCGGCGTCGCTGGCGTTGGCGGCCGGCATCGGCCTGGACAGCATCGCCGCCGGCCTGGCCCGCGCCGAGCCGGTACCCGGACGCCAGATCGCGCACCGCCTGCCCGGTGGCGCGGTGCTGATCGACGACAGCTACAACGCCAACCCCGGTTCGCTGGCCGCCGCCATCGATGCGCTGGCCGCAAGCCCCGACGAAGGCTGGCTGGTGCTGGGCGACATGCGCGAACTCGGTCCAGACGGCGAGGCCCTGCACGCGCAGGCCGGCCGGCGCGCACGCGAGGCGGGGCTCAAGCGCCTGTACACGCTGGGCACGCTGAGCGCGGCCGCATCGCAGGCCTTCGGCGAAGGCGGGCGCCACTTCCAGAGCCACGACGCGCTGGCCGCGGCGCTGGCCGATGAACTGCATGCTGGCGTGCGCTGCCTGGTCAAGGGCTCGCGCGGCAGCGCCATGGACAAGATTGTGAAAGCGCTGCTGGCGCGAGGAGAGGAAACCCCCCATGTTGCTTGAACTGGCCCGATGGCTGCAGCAGTTGGAAAGCCTGTTCGGCTTGTTCGGCTATCTGACCCTGCGTGGCATTCTTGCCGCGCTTACCGCGCTGTTCCTGTCGCTGTGGCTGGGCCCGGCGATGATCCGCAAGCTGGCCCAGTTCAAGGGTGGCCAGCCGATCCGTACCGACGGTCCGCAGACCCACTTCTCCAAGGCCGGCACCCCGACCATGGGCGGTTCGCTGATCCTGCTCACCATCACCCTGTCGGTGCTGCTGTGGGCCGACCTGCGCAACCGCTATGTGTGGGTGGTGCTGGCGGTGATGCTGTGCTTCGGCGCGATCGGCTGGTACGACGACTGGATCAAGATCGTGCGGCGCGACCCGAATGGACTGAAGTCGCGCTGGAAGTACCTGCTGCAGTCGATCTTCGGCCTGGCTGCCGGCCTGTTCCTGTTCTACACCGCCGACGTACCGGCGGCGCTGACCTTCTACATCCCGATGTTCAAGTCGGTGGCGCTGCCGCTGGCCGGGATCAGCTTCGTGGCCATCGCCTACTTCTGGATCGTCGGCTTCTCCAACGCGGTCAACCTGACCGACGGCCTGGACGGCCTGGCGATCATGCCGACCGTGCTGGTGGCCTGCGCACTGGGCGTGTTCGCCTATGCGTCGGGCAACGTGGTGTTCTCCAATTACCTGCAGATCCCGCAGATCCCCGGCGCGGGTGAACTGGTGATCATCTGCGCGGCGATCGCCGGCGCCGGCCTGGGCTTCCTCTGGTTCAATACCTACCCGGCGATGGTGTTCATGGGCGACATCGGTGCGCTGGCGCTCGGTGCGGTGCTGGGCACCATCGCGGTGATCACCCGCCAGGAGCTGGTGCTGGTGATCATGGGCGGCGTGTTCGTGATCGAAACGCTGTCGGTGATGATCCAGGTCGCCTCGTTCAAGCTGACCGGCAAGCGCGTGTTCCGCATGGCGCCGATCCACCACCACTTCGAGTTGAAGGGCTGGCCCGAGCCGCGCGTGATCGTGCGCTTCTGGATCATCTCGGTGGTGCTGGTGCTGATCGGCCTGGCCACGTTGAAGGTGCGCTGATGAACGACCTGTCGCGCCAGGCAACCCGCCTTGAAGCCATCGGAGGCCACTTCGACAAGTGGCTGCTGGGCGCGATCATCGCGCTCACCGGGCTGGGCGTGGTGATGGTCGCGTCGAGCTCGATCGCGCTGATGAGCAGCCCGTTCTACTACCTCAACCGCCACCTCATCTTCCTGGCGGTAGGCATCGTGCTGGCGGCCATCGCCATGCGCACCGAGCTGAAGAGCATCGAGCAGTACAACCAGATGCTGCTGCTGGGCTGCTTCGCGCTGCTGGTGGTGGTGTTCATCCCCGGCCTGGGCAGCAGCGTCAACGGCGCGCGGCGCTGGATCAACCTGGGGTTCTCCAAGTTCCAGACCGTCGAAGCGGTGAAGGTGCTGTACATCGTGTGGCTGTCCAGTTACCTGGTGCGCTTCCGCGACGAGGTCAATGCGACCTGGCCGGCGATGCTCAAGCCGCTGGGCGTGGCCGGCGCGCTGGTGGTGCTGCTGCTGCTGCAGCCCGACTTCGGTTCCTCGACCCTGCTGCTGGCGATCACCGCCGGCATGCTGGTGCTGGGCGGGGTGAACCTGCCGCGCATGTCGATGCCGATCGTGTTCGGCCTGGTGGCGATGAGCGCGCTGGCGATCATCGAGCCCTACCGCATGCGCCGCATCACCTCGTTCTGGGACCCGTGGGCCGACCAGCAGGGCGACGGCTACCAGCTCTCCAACGCGCTGATGGCGGTGGGCCGCGGCGAATGGACCGGGGTCGGCCTGGGCAACTCGGTGCAGAAGCTGTACTACCTGCCCGAGGCGCACACCGACTTCATCTTCTCGGTCACCGCCGAGGAGCTGGGCTTCGTCGGCACCTGCCTGATCGTGGCGCTGTATGCGCTGCTGGCCGGGCGCGCGTTCTGGATCGGCATGCGCTGCGTGGAAATGAAGCGCCACTTCTCCGGTTACATCGCCTTCGGCATCGGCCTGTGGGTGAGCATGCAGAGCTTCGTCTCGATCGGGGTGAACCTGGGGATCCTGCCGACCAAGGGCCTGACCCTGCCGCTGATCTCCTCGGGCGGCTCGAGCATCCTGATGACCTGCGTGGCGATGGGCCTGCTGCTGCGCGTGTCCTACGAACTGGACCGCGCCGAGCGCCGCCAGGCCGTGCGCATGGGGGCTGCCGACCTGGACGAGGCGGCACCGGTCGCGGCACCGGCCAGCGCCAGCGCCAGCGCCAGCGCCGCCACGCCGGCACCGGCGCATCGGGACAGCGCGCCGCGCGGCACCAGCCGCATGCAGCAGCGCATCGAACCGACCCTGGGGAGGATGGGATGAGCGCCCAGACCTCCCCGCGCCCGGTGCTGATCATGGCCGGTGGTACCGGTGGCCACATCTTCCCCGGCCTGGCCGTGGCCCGGGTGCTGCGCGCGCGCGGCATTCCGGTGACCTGGCTGGGCAGCGAAGGCGGCATGGAAACCCGCCTGGTGCCGCAGCACGACCTCCACATCGACACGCTGGCGATCAGCGGCCTGCGCGGCAAGGGCAAGCTGGCCCTGCTGACCGCACCCGGGCGCCTGCTGCGCGCGGTGCGCGCCGCTGGCTTCCTGATCCGCGACCGCAATCCGCGCGCGGTGATCGCCTTCGGCGGCTTCGCCTCGGGTCCGGGCGGCCTGGCCGCGCGCCTGCACGGCCTGCCGCTGCTGGTGCACGAACAGAACCGCGCGCCGGGCCTGACCAACCGCGTGCTGTCGCGCTTTGCGCGGCGCGTGCTGACCGGCTTCCCGGGCAGCTTCGCCCAGCGCGAGGAAGCGGTGGGCAACCCGGTGCGTGCCGAGATCGCCGCGATTTCCGCCCCCGAACAGCGCCTGGCCGACCGCCACGGGCCGCTGCGCCTGCTGGTGCTGGGGGGCAGCCAGGGCGCACGCGCGCTCAACAACGCCGTGCCCAAGGCACTGGCCGCCATTGCCGGCGAGGTCGCCGTCGAGGTGCGCCACCAGAGCGGTGAAAAGCTGCATGCCGAAGCGCTGCAGGCGTACCAGGACGCTGGCGTTGCCGCGCAGGTGCAGCCGTTCATCGCCGACATGGCCGACGCCTTCGGCTGGGCCGACCTGGTGGTGTGCCGTTCCGGCGCGTCGACCCTGGCCGAGCTGTGCGCGGCCGGCGTCGGCAGCGTGCTGGTTCCGTTCGCGGCGGCGGTGGACGACCACCAGACCCGCAATGCCGAATACCTGGTCGAGCGTGGCGCGGCCGTGCTGCTGAAGCAGGACGACGCGCTCGCCCTGCAGCTGCAGCACGTGCTGCGCGACCTGGCCGCCAATCCCGCCCGTCGCATGCAGATGGCGGTTGCCGCGCGTGCGCTGGCCAAGGTCGATGCCGCCGAGCGCATCGCCGACATCATCCTCGAGGAATCCAAATGAACACCGCAACGCGAGGCCGCGCATGATCCGCCGCCTTCACGACACCAATGACCTGGTGCGCGCCTTCCCGCGCGTGCACTTCGTCGGCATCGGCGGCACCGGCATGAGCGGTATCGCCGAAGTGATGCTGACCCTGGGCTATGAGGTGTCCGGTTCGGACAACGCCGACAACGCCGCCACCCGCCGCCTGGCCGGGCTGGGCGCGCGCGTGATGCGCGGCCATTCGGCCGCCAACGTGCTGGGAACCGACTGCGTGGTGGTCTCCAGCGCGATCCGCGAGGACAACCCGGAACTGATGGAAGCGCGCAGCCAGCGCATTCCGATCATGCCGCGTGCGGCGATGCTGGCCGAACTGATGCGCTTCCGCCGCGGCATCGCCGTGGCCGGCACGCACGGGAAGACCACCACCACCAGCCTGGCCGCCGCGGTGCTGAGCGAGGGCGGGCTGGATCCGACCTTCGTCATCGGCGGGCAGCTGCTGGCGGCCGGCGCCAACGCCAAGCTCGGCAGCGGGCAGTGGCTGGTGGCCGAAGCCGATGAGAGCGATGGCAGCTTCCTGCGCCTGAATCCGCTGGTCTCGGTGATCACCAACATCGACGCCGACCACCTGGAAAACTACGGCAACGATTTCGCCCGGGTGCAGGCGGCGTTCGCCGAATTCCTGCAGCGCCTGCCGTTCTACGGGCTGGCGGTGCTGTGCATCGACGACCCGGAAGTGGCCGCGCTGGCCGCGCAGACCCCGCGTCACGTGATGAGCTACGGCATGAGCGCGCACGCCGACGTGCGTGCCGAAAACGTGGTCCAGGACGGCGCCCGCATGCGCTTTACCCTGCGCCTGCCGCAGGGCACCAGCCAGGACGTGGTGCTGGCCCTGCCGGGCCGCCACAACGTGCTCAACGCCCTGGCCGCGGCCGCAGTGGGCTGGCAGCTGGGCGTGGCTCCGGACGCCATCGCGCGCGCGCTGGAAAGCTTCGCCGGCGTCGGCCGTCGCTTCAACGACCTGGGCGAAGTCACCACCGCCACCGGCGCCAGGGTGCGGGTCATCGACGATTACGGCCACCACCCCAGCGAACTGGAGGCGGTGTTCGCCGCCGCCCGCGGCGGCTGGAGCGACAAGCGCCTGGTCGTGGCCTTCCAGCCGCACCGCTACAGCCGCACGCGCGACCAGTTCGACAAGTTCGCCGCGGTGCTCTCCAGCGTTGACGCGCTGGTGCTGTGCCAGGTGTACCCGGCCGGCGAGGAGCCGATTGCCGGCGCCGATTCGCATGCGCTGGCCCGCGCCATCCGCGCCCGCGGCCGCAGCGAACCGGTGGTGGTGGGCAAGGCCACCGAACTGGCCAGCGTGCTGCCCGATGTGCTCCAGGACGGCGACCTGCTGCTGATGATGGGGGCGGGCGACATTGGCGCGGTGGCCACCCAGCTTGCCGTGGAAGGGTTCAGCAGCGAGGCGCAGGCATGAGCGCGCTGACCTTCCCGCCGCTGCGCACCACCGACCCGGCCGTGTTCGGCCGCGTGGCGGTGCTGCTGGGCGGTACCTCCAGCGAACGCGAGGTGTCGCTGGATTCGGGCCGCAACGTGATCGAGGCGCTGCGCGCGCGCGGGGTCAACGCCACCGCCGTGGATGGCATTCCGGCGCTGGCACTGGCGCTGGTGGAAAAGCGTTTCGACCGCGTCTTCAACATCCTGCACGGCCACAACGGTGGCGGTGAGGACGGCATCGTGCAGGGGCTGATGGAAGCCTTCGGCGTGCCGTACACCGGTTCGGACGTGCTCGGCTCGGCGCTGGGCATGGACAAGATCCGCACCAAGCAGGTCTGGCTCGCGCTGGGCCTGCCCACGCCGCAGTACCGCAAGGTCACCGCGGAAAACGTGCACGCCAGCGCGGCCGAGCTCGGCCTGCCGGTGGTGGTCAAGCCGGCCAACGAAGGCTCCAGCGTGGGCATCAGCCGGGTCACCGACGACGCCGGCCTGGACGACGCCGTCGCCCTGGCCGCGCGCTACGACGGCCAGCTGCTGATGGAACAGATGGTGGTGGGCGACGAACTGACCGTGGGCATCCTCGGCGACCAGGCGCTGCCGTCGATCCGCATCGTGCCCAAGGGCCAGTGGTACGACTACAACGCCAAGTACATCGCCGATGACACCCAGTACCTGTGCCCGGGCCTGGACGGCGAGGACGAGCTGGAGATCCGCCGCATCGCGCTGGACGCGTTCCGCGCCGCAGGCTGCCGTGGCTGGGGCCGGGTCGATGTGATGCGCGACCGCGCCAGTGGCCGCTTCTACCTGCTCGAGGTCAACACCGCCCCGGGCATGACCAGCCATTCGCTGGTGCCCAAGGCGGCCGGCCAGGCCGGCATCGGCTTCGAGGAGCTGGTCTGGCGCGTGCTGGAGCAGACCCTGCCGGCCGGCTTCGGCAACGTGGAGGCACGCCACGCATGAACGCGGTGCTGCGCATCTTCGTCTGGTTGCTGGCCCTGTCGCTGGTGGCGCTGCCCGTGGTGGCGGTGCTCAACGGCTGGGTCGGTGCCGAACGCTGGCCGTTGGCCAAGCTGCGCGTGCACGGTGAATTCAAGCGGGTGCCGGCCGAGCAGCTGCAGCAGGTGGTGCTGCCGTATGCGAAGTCCGGCTTCTTCGCGGTCAAGCTGCAGGACGCGCAGGACGCGATCGAAACCCTGCCGTGGGTGGAAAGCGCGCAGGTCCGCAAGCAGTGGCCGGACGTGCTGGAAATCACCCTGGTCGAGCACAAGCCGTTCGCGCGCTGGGGCAAGGACCGGCTGCTGTCCGAGCAGGGCAAGCTGTTTGCCACCCCGCAGAAGCTGCAGGACCTGAAGCTGCCCGACCTGGACGGCCCGGATACCCAGACCGAAGAAGTGGTGGCGCTGTACAACGATGCGCGCGCGCTGTTCGCGCCGGCCGGGGTCGACGTGACCCGGGTCAGCATGGACGCACGCGGCAGCTGGTCGCTGCAGCTGAGCAACGGCACCGAAGTGGTGGTCGGCCGCGACGACGCGCGCTCGCGCCTGCAGCGCTTCGTGCGCGTGCTGCCGCAGCTGGCCAACCAGCAGGTGCCGATCGAACGCGCCGACCTCCGCTATACCAATGGTTTCACGCTGAGCTGGGGTACCCCGGCCGCGGCCGCGCCGGCCAATGTGGCGCACAGCACGCAGGACAGGACATGAATCGCAAGGGTGACAAATCACTGATCGTCGGTCTGGACATCGGCACCTCCAAGGTGGTGGCGCTGGTCGGCGAGTACTCGCCGGGCAATCCGATCGAGGTCATCGGCATCGGCTCGCACGAATCGCGCGGCCTCAAGCGCGGCGTGGTGGTGGATATCGAATCGACCGTGCAGTCGATCCAGCGCGCGGTCGAAGAGGCCGAGCTGATGGCCGGCTGCGAGATCCGCTCGGTGTATGCCTCGATCTCCGGCAACCACGTGCAGTGCAAGAATTCGCCCGGGATCGTGCCGATCCGCGACGGTGAAGTGACCTGGGGCGACCTGGACCGCGTGCTGGATGCGGCCAAGGCGGTGGCGATCCCGGCCGACCAGAAGATCCTGCACGCGATTCCGCGCGAATACGTGCTGGACGATTCGCAGGAAGGCATCCGCAACCCGGTCGGCATGACCGGCGTGCGCCTGGAGGTGCATGCGCACCTGGTGGTGTGCGCACAGTCGGCCGCGGCCAACATCAGCAAGTGCGTGCAGCGCTGCGGCCTGCAGGTGGATGACCTGGTGCTGTCCTCGCTGGCCTCCAGCGTGGCCGTGCTGACCGCCGACGAGCGCGAACTGGGCGTGGTGCTGGTCGACATGGGCGCCGGCACCACCGACCTGGCCGTGTTCGTGCAGGGCGCGATCTGCCACACCGCGTCGCTGCCGATCGCCGGCGACCACGTCACCAACGACATCGCGCACATGCTGCGCACGCCGACCCCGGAAGCCGAGCAGATCAAGGTGCGTTACGCCTGCGCCCTGGCCCAGCTGGCCACCGCCGAGGAAAGCATCCAGGTGCCCAGCGTCGGCGATCGTCCGCCGCGCCGGATGCCGCGGCACGCGCTGGCCCAGGCGGTGCAGGGCCGTTATGAGGAAATCTTCGAAATGGTGCAGGCCGAACTGCGCCGTTCCGGCTTCGAGGAACTGGTGCGCGCCGGCATGGTGCTGACCGGCGGCGCCTCGAAGATGGAAGGCGTGGTCGAACTGGCCGAGGAAATGCTGCAGATGCCGGTGCGCGTGGGCATCCCGCAGCACGTCACCGGGCTGGGCGAAGTGGTCGGCAACCCGGTGCATGCCACCGGCGTGGGCCTGCTGCTGATGGGCAGCCAGATCGAGCATCCACGCCGCCCGTCGCTGCCCACCGGGCGCGCAGGCAGTCTCTTCAACAAGGTAAAGACGTGGTTCCGCGGCGAATTCTGACGCAACGGAATCTGCTTCAACCGGCCCCCTGCTGGTTGCAAGTGCAGTAGAGCCGACGGTCAGTCGGCTGGCTTCAAACCGGCCCCCGCCGGCGCAACAAAAAAAGCAACACACAACCCACACAGCCGCAACGGCAACATGCAGCGCAATGGCAGGACGCCAACGCGCCCATGCCAACCAGAAGCGGATATAACGAGGACACGGACATGGCGCATTTCGAACTGATTGAGAAGATGGCACCCAATGCGGTGATCAAGGTGATCGGCGTGGGCGGCGGCGGCGGCAACGCCGTGGCGCACATGGTCAGCACCAGCGTGGACGGCGTGGAATTCATCACCGCCAACACCGACTCGCAGGCCATCAAGAATTGCGGTGCCAAGCTGCAGCTGCAGCTGGGTACCAATGTCACCAAGGGCCTGGGCGCCGGCGCGAATCCGGAAGTGGGCCGCCAGGCCGCGCTGGAAGACCGCGAGCGCATCATGGACGCCCTGCAGGGTGCGGACATGGTGTTCATCACCGCCGGCATGGGCGGTGGCACCGGGACCGGCGCTGCACCGGTGGTGGCACAGCTGGCCAAGGAGATGGGCATCCTGACCGTGGCCGTGGTCACCAAGCCGTTCCCGTTCGAAGGTCGCCGCCGCATGCAGGTCGCGCTGAAGGGCATCGAGGAACTGAGCCAGCACTGCGACTCGCTGATCACCATCCCGAACGAAAAGCTGATCACCGTGCTGGGCCGCAACGCCACCATGATCCAGGCCTTCCGTGCCGCCAACGACGTTCTCCAGGGCGCCGTGCAGGGCATCGCCGACCTGATCGTGCGCCCGGGCCTGATCAACGTCGACTTCGCCGACGTGCGCACCGTCATGTCCGAAATGGGCCTGGCGATGATGGGTACCGGCACCGCCCGTGGCGATGACCGCGCCCAGGCCGCCGCCGAAGCCGCCATCCAGAACCCGCTGCTGGACGATGTGAACCTGGCCGGTGCCAACGGCATCCTGGTCAACATCACCGCCGGCGCCGACTTCACGATGGCCGAGTTCGACGAGATCGGCCGCACCATCGATGGCTTCGCGTCCGAAGACGCCACCGTGGTGGTCGGTACCGTGCTGGACCCGGACATGCAGGACGAGGTCCGCGTCACCGTGGTGGCCACCGGCCTGAACCGTGCGGTGGCCTCCAAGACCCAGCGTCCGGGCGAGCGCGCGCCGATCAAGCTGGTCCGCAATGCCACCACCGGCCAGCCGGAGTTCGGCGATTTCGACACGGGCGGCGACGCCGTGTCCAAGGCCGTGGGCGGCATGGGCCTGGGCCTGCGTCGTCCCAGCGCCGACACCGTGGCCCCCTCGGCCCCGTCGTCGTCGAGCCCGGCCGCTGCCGAACTGCCCAACGATTACCTGGACATCCCGGCGTTCCTGCGCCGCCAGGCGGACTGAAGGATCGCCGGCCGGGGTCTTGTCCTCCCCGGTAAGCGCCTCCATGTCCCTTGCTGCCGGGCCAGGATGGGCCCGGCAGTCTGCCGCCTCCGGTTCAGAAAGGAGCGGTGGTAGTGCGTGTTATTCTTGTTTGTCACTGTCGCGCTGACTGCGCGCTTCCCCCGGTCGCCCCCATGATTCCCCAACGCACCCTCAAGAACACGATCCGCGCCACCGGCGTTGGCCTGCACAGTGGTGACAAGGTCTACATGACCCTGCGCCCGGCACCGGTCAACCATGGCATCGTGTTCCGGCGCGTGGACTTGGACCCGGTGGTGGAGGTCCCCGCCCGTGCCGACCTGGTCACCGAAGTGACCCTGTGCACCGGGCTGACCTGCAATGACGCCAAGATCCAGACCGTCGAACACCTGATGTCGGCCCTGGCCGGCCTGGGCGTGGACAACATCATCGTGGAGCTGTCCTCGGCCGAACTGCCGATCATGGACGGTTCCTCCGGCCCGTTCGTGTTCCTGCTGCAGTCGGCGGGCATCGCCGAACAGGACGCGCCGAAGCGCTTCATCCGCATTCTCAAGACGGTGGAAGTGACCGACGGCGACAAGGTCGCCCGCTTCGAGCCGTATGAAGGCTACAAGCTCGGTTTCACCATCCAGTTCGATCACCCGATGATCCCGGCCAAGCAGTCGCGCGCCGAGATCGAGTTCTCCACCGCCGCCTATACCCGGGAAATCTCCCGCGCACGCACCTTCGGCTTCATGCGCGACCTGGAATACATGCGCGAGCGCAACCTGGGCCTGGGCGGTTCGATGGACAACGCCATCGTGCTCGACGAATTCCGCGTGCTCAACGACGACGGCCTGCGCTACGCCGACGAGTTCGTGCGCCACAAGATCCTCGATGCGATCGGCGACCTGTATCTGGCCGGCGGCCAGGTGCTGGGGGCCTACGAAGGCTTCAAATCCGGCCACGCGCTCAACAACAAGCTGGTGCGTGCGCTGCTGGCCGATGCCACGGCGTGGGAGTGGGTCAGCTACGAAACCCCGAGCAGCGAGGTTCCGGTCGTGTATGGCGTGCCAGCGTACGCCTAACCAGTTGAATTGAAAGAAAAAACAACGGCGCCCAGGGCGCCGTTGTGCGTTTGGCGGTCGCGGCCGGCGTGATGTTGATGTCAATGAACCGTCTAGGTACCGTCGTCACGTTTTTGTGAACCGGGTCCGGTTTTGGCCTGAATTTAACGATTCTTTAATAAAAGACTAACGACTGGACGGCCCGGCACGGCTACGATGGCCGCCGGCTCCCTGCCAGATTCACATGATCGTGACGACGGCGGGGAAGGGGCGGGATGCCCTGATGCCTGTGCGGCCGTGGGTTACTCCATGTCCTTCAGACAAGCCAACGCGTCGCGTAGCCCTTTGTGCGTGGCGGCTGAAACTGCGTGGGGGCCATTCCTGTTGTCGATCGCTGGGGAGCGTGGAGGAGGGGCAGCCGCAGTTTTGACGGTCACCTTGGTGACCTTCAGCCCGATGGACCGGGCCGCGTCGATCAACTGTGCTTCGGCCAGCCGGACCTTGGCGTGCCACACAGCGGAGTCGACGACAAAAACGAGGTGTTCGCCGTTTACATTCGCCAGCCGGCAACGGGTGGCCAGGGTGGGCGGCAGATGGGGGCGCAACTGACGGTCCAGCGCATCGAGCCACAGGGCACGACGCAGCGGATTGCCGGCTTTGTCACCCATGACTGCATCCAGCGCCGGCTTCGGTGTTGATGCAGGACGGGCACTGGATTTCGGCTCAGACATGAAAACTCACTGATGGCATTCAAAAAGATCGTAATCAAAACGCGTGAAGGACAGGCCAAGACGCCGCTTGCGCGTTTGCGTTTCTACTTCGAGGACAGGCCCCGTGCCCTGCTGGGCAGCGTGCTTGGCCTGGGCTGCCTGATCGGCTTCGGTGCCGGTCTGGGTGGCAGCATGTTCAATGATTCCCGGCTCCACGCCAAGGTCGCCCAGCAGGAGCGCGACCTGGCCAAGGCCCAGCAGGACGCCCAGACCCAGGTCAACGCGCTCGCCGCCCGCATGGGCGAGCTGCAGGCGCAGGCCACCCGGCTCAACGCACTGGGCGAGCGCCTGACCCAGATGGGCAAGCTGGAAGACGGCGAGTTCGACTTCAACGAGACCCCCGGCCTCGGTGAAGGCGAGCCCGGCCCGACCCAGGACATCCCGGTCAACGAGGTCAACGCCGACTTACAGGTGCTGGAGCAGCGCTTCGCTGCTTCAGGCCGCCAGTTGTCGGTGATGGAGTCGCTGCTGTTCGACCACCAGCTGGAGCAGAACGCGGTGCCGGGTCGCATGCCGATCCGCAACACCTACATCACCTCCGGCTTTGGCGGTCGCAGCGACCCGTTCGGTCGCGGTCGCGGCAACCACAAGGGCATGGACTTCCACGCCAAGGTCGGCGACCCGGTCATGTCCGTGGCCGACGGCGTGGTCAGCTTCTCCGGCGTGAAGGGCGGCTACGGCAACGTGGTCGACGTCGACCATGGCAACGGCTACGTGACCCGCTACGCGCACAATTCGCGCCTGGTGGTGAAGGTCGGCGACCTGGTCCGGGCCGGGCAGGAAGTGGCCAAGGCGGGGTCCACCGGCCGTTCCACCGGTGCCCACGTGCACTTCGAGGTCTGGGAACGCGGCCAGGTGGTCAACCCGCGCAAGTTCCTTGGCGATGGCGGCAACACCCCGGTCGGGCGGGTTTCCCGCGGCTGAGGGTGCTTGAATCCACGGGCCCTCGTCCCAAGCTACAATGGGTGTTGCCATAGACAGGGCGCGATGCGCCCTGTTTCGTTTGCGGCGGGCGGCTCCCGAGGGAGCGTCGCCGTTGGGGCGTCTCATTCCAACCGGTTCCTTCAATGATCAACAGCCTGCTTACCCGCGTCTTTGGCAGTCGTAACGAACGCCAGCTGCGCCAGCTCAACCGCATCGTCGCCAAGATCAATGCGCTGGAGCCGGACATCGAAAAGCTCTCCGACGAGCAGCTCAAGGCCAAGACCCCGGAGTTCAAGCAGCGCATCGCTGACGGTGAAGCCCTGGACAAGGTGCTGCCGGAAGCCTTCGCGGTCTGCCGTGAAGCCAGCCGCCGCGTGCTCGGCATGCGCCACTACGACGTCCAGCTGATCGGCGGCATGGTCCTGCACCTGGGCAAGATCGCCGAAATGCGCACCGGCGAAGGCAAGACCCTGGTGGCCACGCTGCCGGTGTACCTGAACGCGCTGGAAGGCAAGGGCGTGCACGTGGTCACCGTGAACGACTACCTGGCCCGCCGCGACTCGGCGCAGATGGGCAAGCTGTACAACTGGCTGGGCATGAGCGTCGGCGTGGTCTACCCGGGCATGCCGCACAGCGACAAGCGCGAGGCCTATGCCAGCGACATCACCTACGGCACCAACAACGAATTCGGCTTCGACTACCTGCGCGACAACATGGCGCTGTCGCGTGCCGACCGTTACCAGCGCGGCCTGCATTACGCCATCGTCGACGAAGTCGACTCGATCCTGATCGACGAAGCACGTACCCCGCTGATCATCTCCGGCCCGGCCGACGATTCCCCCGAGCTGTACATCCGCGTCAACCGCGTGGTGCCCAGCCTGATCCGCCAGGACGCCGAAGAAGGCGAGGGCGATTTCTGGGTCGACGAGAAGGGCAAGCAGGTGCACCTGTCCGAAGCGGGCATGGAGCACGCCGAGCAGCTGCTGGTCGAGGCCGGCATCCTCAGCGCCGAAACCGAAGGCCTGTACGCCGCCCAGAACCTCACCGTGGTCCACCACCTCAACGCCGCGCTGCGCGCGCATGCCATCTACCAGCGCGACGTGGATTACATCGTGCGCGATGGCGAAGTGGTGATCGTGGACGAATTCACCGGCCGTACCCTGGCCGGCCGCCGCTGGTCCGATGGCCTGCACCAGGCGGTGGAAGCGAAGGAAGGCGTGCCGGTCCAGCGCGAGAACCAGACGCTGGCGAGCATCACCTTCCAGAACCTGTTCCGCATGTACAAGAAGCTGTCCGGCATGACCGGTACGGCCGACACCGAAGCCTACGAATTCCAGAGCATCTACGGCCTGGAAGTGGTGGTCATCCCGACCAACCGCCCGACCATCCGCAAGGACTCGCCGGACCAGGTGTTCCTCAACCGCAACGGCAAGTTCAACGCCGTGCTGGCCGACATCCAGGAATGCAACAAGCGCGGCCAGCCCGTGCTGGTCGGCACCACCTCGATCGAAACCTCGGAAATGCTGTCCGAGCACCTGCGCAAGGCCGGCGTGCACCACGAAGTGCTCAACGCCAAGCAGCATGACCGCGAAGCGACCATCATCGCCAACGCCGGCATGCCCGGTGCGGTGACCATCGCCACCAACATGGCCGGCCGTGGTACCGACATCGTGCTGGGCGGCTCGCACGAAGCGGAGCTGCACGCGCTGGGCGAAGATGCCACCGCCGAGCAGCGCGCCAAGGTCAAGGCCGACTGGCAGGTCCGCCACGACCAGGTCAAGGCCGCCGGCGGCCTGCACATCGTGGGCACCGAACGCCACGAATCGCGCCGTATCGACAACCAGCTGCGTGGCCGTTCCGGCCGCCAGGGCGACCCGGGTTCGTCCCGCTTCTACCTGTCGCTGGAAGACAACCTGATGCGCATCTTCGCCTCGGACTGGGTCCAGAAGGCGATGCGCATGATGGGCATGAAGGAAGACGACGTCATCGAAGACCGCCTGGTCAGCCGCCAGATCGAAAAGGCGCAGCGCAAGGTCGAAGCGCACAACTTCGACATCCGCAAGAACCTGCTGGACTTCGACGACGTCAACAACGACCAGCGCAAGGTGATCTACGCCCAGCGCGATGAGCTGCTGGACGCCGAGTCGGTGAAGGACAACGTCGACGGCATCCGCGGCGATGTGATCTACGACATCGTGGCCCGCTTCGTGCCGCCGAACTCGATCGACGAACAGTGGGACCTGCCGGGCCTGGAAGCCACCCTGGCCTCGGAGCTGGGCGTGCAGATGGACGTCACCGGGCTGGTCAAGCAGCACGAGGAACTCGACGCCGAAGCCATCGCCAACAAGGTGCAGGCCCGCGTGGACGAGCACTTCGAGCAGAAGGAAGCCGGCGTCGGCGAAGAAACCATGCGCGCGCTGGAGAAGCACGTCATGCTCACCGTGCTCGACCAGAGCTGGAAGGAGCACCTGGCGCGCATGGACTACCTGCGCCAGGGCATCTACCTGCGCGGGTATGCGCAGAAGCAGCCCAAGCAGGAATACAAGAAGGAAGCCTTCGAGCTGTTCTCGGAAATGCTGGAGAACGTCAAGCGCGAAGTGGTGACCCTGCTGGCGCGCGTGCGCATCCGCAGCGAAGAAGAAGTGGCGGCGCTGGAAGCAGCCGAACGCCAGCAGGCCGAAGCGCGCCTGCTGCAGTCGCAGTTCCAGCACCAGAACGTGGGCGGCTACGGCGCCGACGAAGAAGCGGCGGACGTGGAAGCCCAGCGCAACGGCGTCGTCGGCCAGGTGACCCGCGAAGAGCCCAAGGTCGGCCGCAACGATCCATGCCCCTGCGGCAGCGGCAAGAAGTACAAGCACTGCCACGGCCAGTTGAGCTGATCAGAAAAACCCCGCGAAAGCGGGGTTTTTTCTTGGGGCGGCGCCTGCGATATTTCGGACGCTGTTCAACGCCTCAGTACATTGCGCTGGCTACAGTGATCTCCGGGTACAACTTTTGAAATCTGGAGGTGGGTGTGGGCCAATTTCAGCGTAGTGCTGCAATAGCTGCGGTGCTGTTCACAGCGATGCCGATACCGGAGGCAGCGGCCGCGGGATCTGAACCGAAGCAGGCGCCTGCTGCTTGCTGCCTTGGGGACGACAACACTTCGCAGCTCAAGGGCATCGGCCTGGGCCAGGAGAACCCTTCAGCTCCCGACCTGAGTGTGGATCCAGGGTGGCGGGTTCATGGATTCAAACGCGATGGAATCTCATATTTCCAGGTCAATGACACTATGGGGCGCGTCCAGCTCATCATCGGCACGGTGGATGGCCTGTTCTGGGCATTGCCTGCCGGGGAGACATCAGATCAAGTGGTTCTGCCTCCCCGGCGCGTGGTGGACGTCGACGCCATGGCTCGTTCCGAGGTGTACCGGCATCCAGGATTCACACTTGTGCGCTATCGAAACGGTGGCGGCGCCGTGTGGTCAGTCGAGCAACCAGTAACGGAGCGTTGAACGACGGGTGCGTCCATGAGGACCATGCGGATACGATTGTGGCGGCACTGAACGGTGCCGCCGTAGGCGAGCGCGCGACCAGAAAGCCGATCGATTGCCAATGTTCGGGTTGCTTCGGAAAGGCGATGTCGCGGGTCAAGAAGCGCCACCACCACAACGATGCCGTGGCGGCCTCCCGCGCGGCCGCAACGCGCATTGACGCGAATCTGCGAGGACTCATTCTGCAACAACAGAGAAACCGCCTCGGTGAGGGTGCGGTACGTGGCCAGCTGCAGCGGGACTGTCAGCCGGCACGGATCGCCTACAAGTCGAGGTTGGGCGATGCTTCCCGTGTTCGACCATGCCTCGCTGATTCCGCCGACCTGCAGGGCCAGATACAGGCCAACATGCTCCAGCGCTGTCGGGTAGACCATGCTGGCCTGCTCGCGGAACTTGAGTGAGTACAGACTGGAGGTCCGGATCAGGCTGCTGGCAATCTCCCCATGGCCTTGTCGTTTCAACCAGTCGGCTGTTTCGCTGAGGTAGGCGTCAATGCCGTCGCCGATCCGGTTGATCTCCAGCGCGCGGTGCCGAAGATCATTTTCACCCGTCAGGTGCGATGTCTTCGTCAGGGATATGACCTGTCTGCTATGCAAGTCCCGCGTCCTGTAGCGATGGTAGTAGTGACTGATCGTCGAACCCAAGGCGAGCAGCGCAGACCCAGCTACGGCCAGAATGAGCTGAACGGTGAATGTTTCAGCGTCGAAGGACCACGCGATACCGGTGGTGGGCATGGTCAGGCCGACGACAAGGTTCAGTAGCGGAACTCCGAGCACAGCGCCGCGCCACCCGTACAGGCAGGTCAGCACGATGGCAGGAAGTGCCATCGTCAGCTGAAGACTAGGTCGAAGTCCCTCATACGCCGCCGGAAGCTGGATCGCAGACAGGCCAAGGGCAAGCATCAGCAGGAGCAGCCCCGTGGTCGCAATCGGAAGGCGCGGAGCCTGGTTCAGGCGCTGCCGCTGCCGTTGCAGCCATAGCAGCGCCAGTGGCGCCACGGTCAAAATGCCGATGAAGTTTCCAAGGATCTGATGTGCCGCCCTCGTTGGAAGGGGGGTGCTTGAAGCTACCGGCCAAAGCAGCTGGGCGGTTCCAATGTTGATCAATGCAGCGGCGATGGAGGTCGTGGCGGCAAGCATGAGCAGCCTTGTACCTGGTGCTTCGGGAAGCAGGTTCCGATGAAGCCGCACGATCAACGCAATAGTCGGCATCAGAAGGGCCGAGCTGATGATGGCCCATGCCATGCCGTACTTTTCAACCAAGGGATACCGAACCTGTGCAAGGTGGGCATACTCTCCGAGGATCAGATAAGGCCAGAGTCGGGTCGGGAACAGGAGTAATGCGGCAATCCGAAGGCCCGCCAGCAGGTTGAACTGATCAACCGATATCTGGCGCGAGGCCAGGCAGGCCAGCGCATAAAGGGTGGCAAGCAGTAACCCATCTGGGTAGATGCGAACCTGCAGCTTCAACTGAAGTCCATTCTTCCACCAGTTCACCAGCACATTTTGCCTCCTGTTCAGTGCACGACGACATCAGCGGAGATGTGCCTCCGCTCGTCGGTGCGGGGAAGGTATCGGCGGTGGTGAAGGGGTGCAATCGGGTCGGCGAACTTTCGGATTGGGCTGATTTTAGGGTTCTGCTCTCGAAGTGTGGTGGCTATCACCAAGGCGATAGGATGCAATGCCGAACCGGGTGTTGAATGCGACTTTCCATGTTGGGTTTCACAGCGTTTGTCGCACTGAGCCACTTGGCGCCATCGGCCCGCCACGTGTGGCGATTCAACGTGTGCACTCCGGCTCATGCGTCGCACCATCTCGAACGCTGTGCAATCGCATGAAGGTAGTGTTCTGTGATCGGCTTCTCTAATGCAGATCTTTCAGAAAAACCTGACACAGATGCGTGGCGCATTCCCACGCGAGTGTCAGATGCGACCCACGGGTGAAAATGCGACAGCACGTTAACGTGTTCGGCGCTGTCGCGAATGCATTGCATTCGGGGCCGCTCGACGCGCATTGCGCTCCGCAGGCTGCGGCAGCGTCGCGTTTCCCCTGAGTCGCCATCCATGGAGTTTCATGAACAGGATTTATCGCCTGGTGTTCAACCGCACCACCGGCATGATGCAGGTTGCATCCGAACTCGCCACATCCCCCTTGTCCACTTCTCCGGCCACCGACAACCGTCGCCGGCGTTCGCCGCTGAGCGCTGCCATGCTGGTTGCGCTTGGCCTGTCGGCCGCATCGTTGCCCACCGCCTTCGCGGCGGTGTATGACTTCAATGCGCCGGATATCGTCAATGATTCGCGTGCTTACGTGGATGGCTTCCGCGTCGGCCCCAACGGCCAGGTGCAGGTCGACGTCCGCGACGGTGGGAAGATCACCTCCAACGGCCTGGTGTCGGTGGGCACGTCGGTGGGCAGCGACGGCAAACTGTACTTCACTGGCCCAACCTCGACGCTGTCCGTGAACAGCGCATCGGTGCGCGTGGGTGAGGCCGGCAAGGGCGAACTGCGTCTGGGCGACGGCGCCGCAGCCACCGTTGCCGGCGGCACCGTGTCGTTCGGATTTGGGGCCGATGGCGTTGGCATCGGGCGGGTGGAAGGTGCAGGCTCCTCGCTCAGCGCGCGCCAGCTGCTGGTGGGCCGCGAAGGGGCAGGCCTGCTCGACATCGTCAATGGCGGTCGCGTCGAAGTGACCCAGCCATGGCCGCTGGCGGGTACCTCCTTCGGCATGAGCATCGGCACTGCCGCTGGTGGCTTGGGCGTGGTCAACGTGAACACCGGCGGCGAGCTGGTCGTCACCGACAACGAGCTGCGGGTCGGCGAGGCCGGGACGGGCACGCTCAACATCGACAATGGCACTGTCAGTGTCGGTCGCAACCTCGTGCTCGGCGCTGCCCAGAACGCAGAAGGCACGGTCAACGTGCGCAATGGCGGTAAGGTCAGCGCACAGCTGCTCAGTGTCGGCGCGGCGCAGGACTCGGGCGGCACGCTCCTGGTCAGTGGCGCCGGTTCCACCGTGGCCGCCGATGAACTGCGCGTTTCCGCAAACGGCAACGGCACGCTGCGCGTTGAAGACAGCGCCGTCGTTGCGGTCGCCGGCAACGTCACCGCCGAGGATGAGCAGGGCCTGCCGAGCAGGCACGCGCGCACCGGCCGCATCGAGGTGTCCGGTGCAGGCTCCGTGCTGAGCGGCGACCGCGTGATCACCAGCACGCATCTGCTGGTCGACAACGGCGGCCAGATCCAGTCCAGCAGCGCCCGTATCAAGGACTCCTACAGCAGCACCGGGACCGCAACCCTCACCGGCACCGGCAGCCGCTGGACCAACCAGGGTGAGATGGACATCCGCACCGGTGTCAACGTGCTCGATGGCGCAGTCATCAACACGGGTACATTGCTCGTGTCGGGAGGCGCCAACACCGCCACCCTGTTGGGGGAATCGCTGAAAGAACAGACCCGTGTCAGCGGCGCCGGTTCGGCCATCGAGGCCGATGCTGGCATCACCGTAGGCAGCCATCTTGTCGGCGAGCCCTTTGCGGTGCTCAGCGTCGGCAATGGCGGACGCGTTGCAGCGGGTAACGGCGACCTCAGCCTGGGCACCTCCGGTTACCTCGCGATCGGTGGCGGCATGGACACCTGGTCGGTGGCCAACCGTGGGCCGCAGTGGTCCGCAGCCGAAGCGGCCGGTGAGCTGGACGGCGCGAAGATCGTCATGCAGGCCGCCTCCGGTGGCCTGGTGTTCAACCATACCGGCGACATCACGCTGGCCAACACCCTTGCCAGCGCCACCGGCGCAAGCGGCGCGGTGATCCAGCGTGCCGGCAACAGCACCCTGACGGGCAACCTGGCCAATTTCGGCGGCAGGGTCGCGGTCAGTGGCGGCACCCTGCACATCACCTCTGACATGTACACCGGCCAGGGCTATGCGGGCACCAGTGCGGCCCCGCTGCAGCAGATCGACGTATCCGGCGGCACGCTGGTGCTCGACGGCAGCGCCGGCTTCCGGCAAACCCTCAATTACGGTACCGAAACCAAAGTGGTGCGCAGCTCGAACGTGCTGGTCCAGGGCCCCGGCGTGCTGGCCGGCAACGGCACCGTGGGCGACACCTACGTGGTGGATGGCGGCACCCTGTCGCCGGGTCATGGCGATGTTGGAACGCTTGGCGTGGATGGCGACCTGTACATCAACACCGGCGTGACACACCTGTGGAGCACACGCCGTGACAGCACGTTCTATGACGCGCAACTTCGTGCCAACGGGCAGGCCGACCTGATCTCGGTGACGGGCAAGGCGTACATCGGCAGCAAGGCCAACCTTGCCAACTCAGGCCTTGCGGCCATCCGCATCAACGCGTTGGACCCCTACACCAGCTACCAGCAAGGGCAGAGTTACGTGATCCTGGACGCCGCTGGCGGCATACAGGGCGGGTTCGACAACATCACCACGGACTCGATCTTCATCCGGCCGAAGCTCACCCAGACTGACAACCAGGTGCTGGTGGCGGTCGAGCTCCAGACCTGGACGAACGAGCCGGATCCGGTCGACCCGGGTACCCCAATCGATCCGGTCACGCCCGCCGACCCAGGCACCCCGGTGGATCCGGGGTTCCCGGGCACCCCGGGCGTGACCCCGCCGATCGTGTTCGGCGCCGTGGCCGTCACCGGCAACCAGCGCGCCACGGCAGCGGCGCTGGATTCGCTGCAGCAGTCCGGCGACGCGCTGGCGCTGTACAACGCCCTGCTGATGCTCGATGAGGCCGGTGCGCTGGTTGCCTTCGATGACCTCGGCGGCGAACTGCATGCCAGCAACCGTGCGCTGCTGCTGGATGACCGCTTCCTGCGTGAAGGCATCTCCCAGCGCCTGCGCCCGGCCCCGGACACCAAGCTCAACGGCTCCTCGGCGTGGGTGGCCGGCAGCGGCGCCTCCAAGCGCCAGGACAGCGACGGTACCGCCTCGCGCACCCAGGAAACCCGCCAGGGCCTGATGGCGGGCTACGACTGGACCTTCGGCGACCGCTGGACCGTCGGCGTGGCCGGTGGCCCGGAATCGCTGCGCCAGCAGATCCGCGACCGCAACGCGATCACCGAAGTGGACGCGGTGCACGGTGGCCTGTACGCCGGCTTCCGGGGCGAGCAGGCCTGGATCAACGGCGGCGCCAGCTACGCCGACTACGAGGTGGACACCCGCCGTGAACCGGGTGCCGGCACCGTCTGGGAACAGACCCTGAGCAGCCGGCATGACGCTCATTCGGTCCAGGCCTTTGCTGAAGGGGGGTGGGACATCCCGCTCAGTGCACTGACCCTGAGCCCATACCTGGCCGTGGCCTACACCCGCCTGTCGAGCGAGGCCGCCACGGAAACCGGCGGCACCGCAGCCCTGTCGGTGGCATCCAGCAAGGATGAGGTCTGGACCACCACGGCCGGCATCCGCGCCGCGTGGGACATCAGCGGTGGCCAGACCGACGGCGCCCGCCTGGAGGCCGGCCTGGCCTGGCAGAACGCGGCCGGCGAACTGCGTGCCGACTCGCGCAACCGCTTCGTGGCCGGCAGTGACAGCTTCACCGTCAGCGGCCTGCCGCTGGCGCGCAACGTGGGCATCGCCGAACTGGGCGTGTCGCTGAACACGTCCGACAACAGCCGCCTGTCGATGTCCGCGCAGGGCCGTGCCGGCGATGGCCAGCGTGAAGTGGGCGCCCAGCTGAACTGGAACGTGGTGTTCTGATCGAACCCACTGCCTGATCCACCCGAAGGGCCCCGCATGGGGCCCTTCGTCTGTCCGGCATTGCGCATGCCCGGGCCGATTGGGCATTCTGGCCGCATGCCATCCCCCAAACGATCGATCCACGTCGTGGCCGGCGTCATCACCGACGCCCGCGGCCGCATCCTGCTCAACCGCCGTACCGAGAACCGCGACATGGCCGGCCTGTGGGAGTTCCCCGGCGGCAAGCGCGAGGAGGGCGAAAGCTCCGAGCAGGCCCTGGTGCGCGAACTGCGCGAGGAGCTGGGGATCGAGGCCGAGGTTGGCGACTGGATCATGGACGTACCGCAGCTCTACCCGGACAAGCACCTGCGCCTGGAAGTGCGGCACATCCGCAGCTGGAAGGGCTCCCCGCGCGGCCGGGAAGGCCAGGCGATCACCTGGGTGGCGCCGGACAAGCTGTCGCGCTATTCGATGCCGCCGGCCGACCTGCCGGTGGTGGCCGCGCTGCGCCACCCGGACCGGTACCTGATCACCCCCGAGCCGGCCGCCGATGATGCCGCCGCGCACCAGGACTGGTACGCGCGCCTGGCCCGCGCGCTGGAGGCGGGCGCACGCCGCGTGCAGCTTCGCACCCCCGGCAGCGCCGCGCGCGTGGCGCTGGCCGAACAGGCCGTGGCACGCCACCGTGGCAGCGTGCAGTGGCTGCTCAACCGCGACATCGAGCTGGCGCGCCGGCTGGGCGTGGGCGTGCACCTGGGCGGCGAGCAGCTGCTGCAGCTGGAAGCGCGGCCGTTGCCGGCCGACCAGCTGGTGGCCGCATCCTGCCACGACCTGGCGCAGCTGCAGGCGGCGCAACGGCTGGGCTGCGACTTCGCCGTGCTCGGCCCGGTCCAGGCCACCGGCAGCCATCCCGATGCCACCCCGATGGGGTGGGACGCATTCGAGGCGCTGCGCGCCCAGGTCTCCCTGCCGATCTACGCGCTGGGCGGGCTGGGGGCCGACGACATCGTGCAGGCCCGCCGGCACGGTGCGCAGGGCGTAGCCGCGATCCGCGCGTACTGGCCCGCCTGAGACGGCGCAGCCGTGGCTACAGCGTGATCCAGAAGCACCCATACTGACGCCGCAGCCCGAATACCGTCCGCGCCGGGGTGGCGGTACTGCCCAGCGTCTGTTCCAGCCGCAAGCCGATCGGGCGCGGCCTGCCCGCCGGCGGCACGGTCGCCTCCACCGCCTCTACCAGCGTGGCGTTCGGATCCACCGGCAACGGCGCAGGCGCGACCGGCGCCTCCGGATACACCGGCGCGATATCCACCAGCGGCCGCTGCACCACCGATTCCAGCCGCCCGATGATGTGGTTGGCGGTGGCGTCGGAGACATTGCCCCACAGGTAGATCGACGACAGCCGGTTGACGTCCTGCAGGCTGACCGCGTCGCGGATCTGCCCGGTGAGCTCGCTCAGCCGCCGCGCACACCCGGCGCGGTAGATGCCGGTGTTGCCCACCGACGCGGCGCGCGCCGGCATGCGCGCGGTCGCACCCAGTGCGTCACAGCTGCGGTCGGTGAACACCGTCTCGCCCTGCGCGGTGGTGCAACGGTTCACGCGCTGTGCCTGCGCCTGCGCCCAAGGGGCCCAGCACAGCGTGCACAGCGACAGCAGCAACAGAACGACCGGTCTCATCGCAGCAGGGTAGCGGCGCGGGCGTTATCTGCAAGCGGTGGCCGGCAGGGTGTTCAGCGGCCCAGCAGCTTCAGCACCTGGGTGGTCGGGCGGGCCAGGTTGAGGGTGTAGAAATGCAGCCCCGGTGCGCCGCCGACGACCAGTCGCTCGCACAGCTGCGCCACCACCTCGGCACCGAACGCGCGCACCGAATCGGCGTCATCGCCATAGGCCTGCATGCGCTTGCCGATCCAGCGCGGGATTTCCGCGCCGCATTGTTCGGAGAAGCGACGCAGCTGGCTGAAATTGGAGATCGGCATGATCCCCGGCACGATCGGCACCTGCACGCCGAGCCGGCGCACCGCGTCCACGAAGCTGAAATACGCGTCGGCGTTGTAGAAATACTGGGTGATGGCGGCATCGGCACCGGCATCGACCTTGGCCTTGAAGTACTTCAGGTCGCGCAGCGCGTCGTCGGACTGCGGGTGGGTTTCCGGGTAGGCGCCGACCTCGATATGGAAGGCATCGCCATGCTCGGCGCGGATGAAGGCGATCAGCTCGCTGGCATAGCGCAGGTCGCCGGGGTGGCCCATGCCCGACGGCAGGTCGCCGCGCAGCGCGACGATGCGCCGGCAGCCGATGGCCCGGTACAGTTTGAGCAGCTCGCGGATCTCCTCGCGGCTGCCGCCCACGCAGGACAGGTGCGGCGCGGCCTCGAAGCCGTGGTGCTGCTTGAGGTGGCGCACCGTTTCGGAGGTGTAGCTCAGGGTCGAACCGCCCGCGCCGAAGGTGCAGGAAACGTACTCCGGGGCATACGCCTTGAGCCGGGCGGCGGTGCGGTCGAGCTGGGCGCGCTGTTCGTCGGTCTTGGGCGGGTAGAACTCGAAGCTGAGGGCGGTCATGGGCGGCGGCGGCGACGGGTGTGGGACCATCATATCGCTTCATCGCGATGAATGTAAAAGACGGCGCGCGGGGCGTTTACACCCGGGCGGGTAAAGTGGCGTTCCCCACGGAGAGCACGCATGGACATCCTGATCACCGGCGGCACCGGCTTCATCGGCCAGCGCCTGTGCCAGCGGCTGCTGGCGGCCGGGCACCGGGTGACGGTGCTGACCCGCAGCCCGGGCCGATCCGGCCAGGCCGGGGTCCAGTACGTCGGTGCACTGGGCGATGTCGGCCCGGTCCACGCGGTGGTGAACCTGGCGGGCGAACCGCTGGTGGAAGGCCGCTGGAACCCGGCGCGCAAGCAGGCCATGCTGGCGTCACGCATTGGCACCACCCAGGCCCTGCTGGATTGGATGCGCGGGTTGCCGACCCGCCCGCAGGTGCTGGTCTCCGGCTCGGCGATCGGCTACTACGGGCCGCGCGATGGCACCGCGCTGGAGGAGAGCGCGTCGCCCGGGCATGACTTCGCCGCGATGCTGTGCCGGCACTGGGAGGCCGAGGCCGCCAAGGCAGAGGACCTGGGGGTGCGCACCTGCGTGGTGCGCACCGGCATCGTGCTCGACCGGGACGGTGGTGCGCTGGCGCGGATGCTGCCGCCGTTCCGGCTGGGCCTGGGCGGCCCGATGGGCCACGGCCGGCAGTGGATGAGCTGGATCCACCGGGACGACCTGGTCGGGCTGATCCTGTGGCTGCTGGCCGATCCGGAGGCGCGCGGTGCCTTCAACGGCACCGCGCCCGGGGCGGTCACCAACGCGGCGTTCGCCCGCACCCTGGCCGACGTGCTGGGCCGCCCGGCGTGGGTGCGCACGCCTGCGTTCGCCTTGAAGCTGGGGTTTGGCGAGATGGCCGGCCTGTTGTTGACCGGCCAGAACGTGGTGCCGGCGCGCGCGCTGCAGGAAGGTTATCGGTTCCGCCGCCCCACGCTGGACGGTGCGCTGCGCGCGATCCTCGGCTGAGCACGGCACCGGAGCGGCCCGCGCAGCGGTTACCCTGTGCGCCTGTTTTCCAGCCGCGTGCGCCATGTCCATCGTCCTGACCGAATTCGCCCGTCCCCGCCTGTTTCCGCGCGTACCGCGCGCCAACACGATCCAGGACTGCAGTGCCGAACAGTTCCAGGCGCACCTGAATGCAAACGCGCCGTTCAGGGTGCTCGATGGCTATGCGCCGTTCTGCAAGCTCCATGTGTACGAGAACTGGACCTCGACGCGCTGCCTGACCGTGCCGGTCACCGACGCCAACCGCCACCAGCTGCGCAGCGCCTACGAGGCGCGCAACCGCGACGAGCTGCCGGTGCTGGTGCGCTGGTTCGAAGGCGTGCAGTCGCCGCGCGCGAATTACCTGGTGGTGATCCTGTACAGCGCTGAACAACTGGCGAAGGAAGGCTCGCCGATCGACGCCGACTGGGGCATCGTCGGCTGCATCTACACCGCCGAACCGGAAGAAGTGCCGATGGCGCCGATCACCATGATGCGCAATGCGTTGGGGGTGGAGGAGGGGGGATCCGGTGTGCCGCTCGACCGTGAGGCCTACCAGCGCGCGGTGGCGTTCTGGGAAAGCCACGCGAACTGGCGGCCGTAACCTCACGTCACCGTAGCGCCACGCCCCTCGTGGCCGGGCCTGGTCCAGCACCGCGCGGACACACATGGCGTGTCCCTATGGCCGGGCGATGTCGGCGACGTGGGCCTGGGTCAACGCCGCCAGATCCCTCGGCGCCAACGCCACCTCCAGCCCCCGTCGGCCGGCGCTGACGTGCATGACCGGCAGCGCCTGCGCGCTGCCATCGATGAAGGTGCGGTGCTTCTTCTTCTGGCCCAGCGGACTGATTCCGCCGACCAGGTAGCCGGTGGCGCGCTGTGCCGCATCCACCGCCGCCATCTCGCACTTTCTACAACCTGCGGCCTCGGCCAGCGCCTTGAGGTCCAGCGTGCCGCTGACCGGCACGATCGCCACCAGCAGCTCGTGCTTTTCGGTGCTGGCCAGCAGGGTCTTGAACACCACTGCGGGATCGAGCCCGAGCTGCTCCGCCGCTTCGCCGCCATAGGAGCCGGCGTTGGCATCATGGGCGTAGGACAGTACGTGGTGGGCGATGCCGTGCGTCTTGAGCAGAGTGATGGCCGGGGTCATGGTCATGCAGCTGGCGTGGTCGCACTACCTTAGCGCGGGCGCGACCGCAGAATCTTGACCCGGACTATCGGGGGCGGTTCCAGGAAGCGGTCGATCCTGCTGCTGCCGGCACTGGCGCCGCCAGCAGCAGGCATACACCCTCAACCCATGGGCGAGCAATCGACAGAGTCGACTTTCCCGGCCCCGTACTTTGCTTCGGCCTTGGTCTTTGCCAGGCCATCGGCCACGTCAGTGTTGCTGGCGGCAACCTCGAAGTACCCCTCCGCCTCGCCCCTGAGCACAGTGCCGTCCGCATCGTGCACGGCACACCGGTAGTCCCTGGTTGCACCTGTCGCCGGGGTAGAGGGAGCCGTTGGCGTCGGATGGGGTGTCGTGGTCGGTGCTGACGTTGCGGTGCTCGATGCTCCTGCCACCGCATCGCATTGGGCCTTGGTCAGCGTGACGCTGTTTTTCTTGTAGCGCGTGGCGGCCGCCAGGGCACCGGCCTCCGCTGCCTTCAGGTCGGCCGCCTTGATGGCGTATTTCCCGTCCGCGTTGGAGCTCGCTTCCGGCGTTTTGCCATCGGCACCTGAAAACACCATGCACCGATACTCGGCGGCGTGGACGGGGGACATGTAAGCGGCACCGCACAGCACCAGCAGTGCGGGAAGTACGAACTTGATATTCATGGAAATCTCCGGAATGCACCCAGATATTCCCCCGCGCGCTGATGATCCCGGCGCGGATGTGAGGGCAGGGTGCAGTCCGGGTGAAGCCCGGCTAACAAAAAAACGGGCGCCCGAAGGCGCCCGTGGTATCCGGTAGTGCCGACTGTCAGTCGGCAACCATCATCAGTAGCGGTAATGCTCCGGCTTGAACGGACCATCCACCGGCACGCCGATGTAATCGGCCTGTTCCTTGGTGAGGGTGGTCAGCTTCACGCCGATCTTTTCCAGGTGCAGGCGCGCCACTTCCTCGTCCAGCTTCTTCGGCAGCAGGTACACCTTCTTCTCGTAGCTGTCCTTGTTCGCCCACAGGTCGATCTGCGCCAGGGTCTGGTTGGCGAAGGAGTTGGACATCACGAAGCTCGGGTGGCCGGTGGCGCAGCCCAGGTTCACCAGGCGGCCTTCGGCCAGCAGGAAGATCGCGTTGCCGTTCGGGAACACGTACTTGTCCACCTGCGGCTTGATGTTGATGTGCTGCACGCCCGGGAAGCCGACCAGCGCATCGACCTGGATTTCGTTGTCGAAGTGGCCGATGTTGCAGACGATGGCCTGGTCCTTCATCGCGCTCAGGTGTTCGATGCGGATGATGTCCTTGTTGCCGGTGGTGGTGACGTACAGGTCGGCACGGCCCAGGGTGGATTCGATGGTGTTGACCTCGAAGCCTTCCATCGCCGCCTGCAGGGCGCAGATCGGATCGATTTCGGTCACGACCACGCGCGCGCCGTAGGCGCGCAGCGACGCCGCGCAGCCCTTGCCCACGTCACCGTAGCCGCAGACCACGGCGACCTTGCCGGCCAGCATCACGTCCATCGCGCGCTTGAGGCCATCGGCCAGCGACTCGCGGCAGCCGTAAAGGTTGTCGAACTTGGACTTGGTGACCGAGTCGTTGACGTTGATCGCCGGGATCAGCAGGGTGCCGGCCTGCGCCAGCTGGTACAGGCGGTGCACGCCGGTGGTGGTTTCTTCGGAAACGCCCTTCCAGTCCTTGACCACGCGGGTCCAGTAGCCCGGACGCTCCTTGGCCACGCGCTTGAGCAGGTCCTTGATGACCTGTTCTTCGTGCGAGGACGCCTTTTCATCGACCCAGGTGCTGCCGTTTTCGAGCTCATAGCCCTTGTGGATCAGCAGGGTGACGTCGCCGCCGTCGTCGACCACCAGCTCCGGGCCGGTCAGGGTGCCGTCGGCCAGGGTGAAGGTCAGCGCGTCCAGCGTGCAGTCCCAGTACTCCTCCAGCGTTTCGCCCTTCCAGGCGAACACCGGGGTGCCCGAGGCGGCGATTGCCGCAGCGGCGTGGTCCTGGGTCGAGAAGATGTTGCAGGAGGCCCAGCGCACGTCGGCGCCGATGTCCTTCAGCGTTTCGATCAGCACGGCGGTCTGGATGGTCATGTGCAGCGAACCGGTCACGCGCACGCCCTTCAGCGGCAGGGTGGCGGCATGCTTGCGGCGGATCGACATCAGGCCCGGCATTTCGTGCTCGGCGATATCCAGTTCCTTGCGGCCCCAGTCGGCCAGCGCGATATCGGCAATCTTGTAATCACCTTCGGTGGAGAAGGTCTTGGCAACAGCGTTCATGCAGAAGCTCCGGTAATGGACGAATGGCTCGTCTTTGCCGGGCGCCGTTGGAACCAGCCCTGCCACCGAGCCTGGCCGTGCGGATCGGGTCCGGCAGCGGTCGCAGCGCCCCTCGGTGGAGGGGATGCCCATTATATCCCGACGCACCGCCCGGGCATGAATCGGTGCCGGCCCCCAACCATCGGCAGGGGGGCAAACCGCGCGCCACTGTTAAGGTCCAAGGTTTGCACAGCATGGGGTGGAACGATGACAGGCAACGACCGTACGCGCCGCGCGCGCTGGAGCAACCGGCTGATCGTGGGCATGGCCCTGCTGGCGGTCGCCCCGGCGGCGCTGGCCGCCGCACCGGTGACCGGCGGCAAGGCGTCCCCGGCGGCGACCGCGCCGGCCGGCCAGGGCTACCAGCTGCCCTCGGCCGCGCTGCAGGCGGTGGCCAATGCGCCGCGTGCGCCCACGCTCAGCCTGTCGCCGCGCCGCGACATCGCCGCCCTGTTGCAGACCCCGCCGCTGCCGTCGATCAACGAGGTGGCCCAGCCCGAACTGAAACTGGCCGGCGTGCGCATCAACCCGGCGACGCATTCGGCCAGCGCCTTCACCTTCGGCAACAAGCTGTGGCTGATGACCGTTGCCGACGGGAAGGAGCGTCAGATCAGCGGCCTGCCGCAGCCGCTGTCGATCGCCTCGCTGGCCTGGTCGCCGGACCAGCGGTACCTGGCGTTCAACCAGGTGCAGGCGGCCAGCGGTGCCAACGAATTGTGGATCGTCGATGTGGCCGACGGCAGCGCGCGGCGGCTGCTGGCCGACCTCAACACGGTGTTCGGCGAGGGCTACAGCTGGCTGCCCGACAGCCGCGGGCTGCTGGTCACCCAGCAGCTGAAGAACCCCGGCCCGGCACCCGCCAGCGGGGGCATCCCCACCGGCCCGGCGATCCAGCAGACCCAGGCTGACGCAGGCGTACGTGCGATCCGGACCTACCAGGACCTGCTGTCCAACGAGGCCGACGCGCGTCAGTTCGACTTTTTTGCCCGCGCGCAGCCGGCCCGGGTCACGCTCGACGGCCAGGTCACCGCGCTGTCCAGCGCCGGCATCTACCTGGACCTGAGCGTGTCGCCGGACGGCCGTCATGTGCTGGCCGAACGCGTGCAGCGTCCGTACTCCTACCAGGTGCCGGTGGAGGATTTCCCGCGCCGGATCGAAGTGCTGTCCAGTGCCGACGGCTCGCTGCAGCACACCCTGGCCGAGCTGCCGCTGGTGGAAGGCCTGCCGACCGGCAACGATGCGGTGCCGGTCGGCGTGCGCAGCGCCAGCTGGCGCGCCGACGCGCCGGCCACGCTGGTCTGGGCCGAAGCCCAGGACGGCGGCGACCCGGCGCGCGCGGCCAAGGTGCGTGACGCGGTACTGATGCAGGCGGCACCGTTCGACACCGCGCCGGTCACGCTGGCGCAGCTGGGCAGCCGCTATGCCGGCATCCAGTGGGGCCGCGGCGACCTGGCGCTGCTCAACGAGTCGTGGTGGAAATCGCGCGTGGTCAAGCAGTGGCGGATCGCGCCGGACCAGCTCGACCAGGCGCCGCAGCTGCTCTCCGAGCGTTCAGCGCAGGACCGCTACAACGATCCCGGCAAGCCGGCGCTGGTGCGCGATGTGAACGGGCGTTCGCGCCTGCAGATCACCGCCGATGGGCGCAGCATCTTCCTGATCGGCCAGGGTGCTTCGCCGGAAGGCGACCGACCGTTCGTGGACCGCTTCGACCTCGAGAGCCGCACCGCCACCCGTCTGTTCCATTCGCAGGCGCCGACCTATTCCCTGCCGCAGGCGCTGCTCGACCAGGAAGGCACCTCGGTGCTGCTCACCCGCGAGTCGCCCGACACGCCGGCCAACTACGTCGTACAGTCGCTGGCCGATGCCACCGCCGCGCCGCGCGCGCTGACCCGCTTCGAGCATCCGCTGCCGCAGCTGCGCGGGGTGAGCAAGGAGCAGATCCGCTACAAGCGCAACGACGGCGTGGACCTGACCGCCACCCTGATGCTGCCGCCGGGGTACAACGCGAAGAGGGACGGCCCGCTGCCGATGCTGATGTGGGCCTACCCGGGCGAGTTCAAGACCGCCGCGGCCGCCAGCCAGGTGACCGATTCGCCGTATCGCTTCAATGCGGTTGGCTACTGGGGCCCGCAGGCGTTCCTGGCCAAGGGCTATGCGGTGCTGGTGAGCCCGTCGATGCCGATCATCGGGGAAGGCGACAAGGAGCCCAACGATACCTACCTGCCGCAGCTGGTCGCCAACGCGGAAGCGGCGGTGGATGAAGTGGTGCGGCGGGGCGTGACCGACCGCGACCACATCGCCATCGGGGGGCATTCGTATGGCGCGTTCATGACCGCGAACCTGCTGGCGCATACGCGGTTGTTCAAGGCCGGCATCGCGCGCAGCGGTGCGTACAACCGCACGCTCACCCCGTTCGGGTTCCAGGCCGAGGAACGCAACTTCTGGCAGGCGCAGGACGTGTACCTGAAGATGTCGCCGTTCAACTACGCCGACAGGATCAAGGATCCGATCCTCTTCATCCACGGCGGGGACGACAACAACTCCGGCACGTTCCCGATCCAGAGCGAGCGCATGTTCGCGGCGGTGAAGGGGCTGGGCGGTACGGCGCGGCTGGTGATGCTGCCGAACGAATCGCACCACTACCGCGCGCGTGAGTCGCTGATGACCATGCTGGCGGAAAGCGAGCGGTGGTTGGAGCAGACCATCGGGCCGGGGATGAAGATCAAATGATGCCGCGCCGGGCGTTGCCCGGCGGCTGCAACACATGCAATTGAAACCATTTGCGCGGCAGGGATTGCCGCGCAATCTGGGTTAGGCTTGATGCGATTCCGTTCCCGAGGCCAGTGCGTCGCAGATGAACGAGTACCGCAGCAGCATCGTCTTTGCCACCCCCGACATTCCCCTGCGTGACGACGTGCGCCGACTCGGCGCACTGGTCGGCGACCTGCTTGCCGAGCAGGTCTCCACGCAGTTCTTCGATGATGTGGAACAGGTGCGTACCCGCGCCATCGCGCGCCGTGAAAGCGAGGCGCCGCTGTCCGACCTCAACGATGCGTTGACCGGGCTGCCGCCCGAACGCGCCGAAGCGATGGTGCGTGCGTTCAGCACCTACTTCCAGGTGGTCAACATCGCCGAGCGCGTGCACCGCATCCGTCGCCGTCGCGATTACCAGCGCGCCGGCACCGCGCCGCAGCCCGATGGCCTGCAGGACGCACTCCAGCAGCTCAAGGCGCAGGGCGTCACCCTGGAGGAGCTGGCCAGCTGGCTGCCGCGCATCGACATCGAACCGGTGTTCACCGCGCACCCGACCGAAGCGGTGCGCCGCGCACTGCTGGAAAAAGAACAGCTGATGGTGGCCAGCCTGGTCGACAACCTCGACGGCCAGCGCACCCCGGGCGAGGCTGCGGCCGATGCGGCGCGCTTCCGCATGGCGCTCACCGCGTCCTGGCAGACCACCGATTCCTCGCCGGTACGCCCCACCGTGGACGACGAGCGCGAACACGTCGGCTTCTACCTGGTGCAGGTGCTGTACCGGGTGATTCCGGTGCTGTACGAATCGCTGCAGCAGGCCCTGCTCGATACCTACGGCGACAGCGTGGCGCTGCCGCGCCTGCTGCGATTCGGCACCTGGGTGGGCGGCGACATGGACGGCAACCCGAACGTGGATGCCGGCACCATCCGCAGCACGCTGGATGCGCAGCGCCAGGCGGTGCTGGGGCGTTACCAGAAGGACCTGCTGCAGCTGGCCAGCCTGCTCAGCCAGTCCACCGAACGGGTAGCGGTCAGCGACGCGCTGCAGGCCCGGGTGGCGCACTACCAGCAGCTGTTGCCGGGCGTGGTCTCGCGCCCACGCCATGCCGACATGCCCTACCGCCTGCTCAACGACCGCATGCGCGCACGGGTGCAGGCCACGCTGGAGGATGCCGACGGCGCCTACGCCTCGCCGCAGGAACTGGAGGAGGACATCACCCTCATCCTCGACAGCCTGCATGCGAACAAGGGCGACCACGCCGGTGGGTTCGCGGTGCGCCGGTTGTTGTGGCGGGTGCGTACCTTCGGCTTCCATCTGGCGCGGCTGGATGTCCGCCAGGAATCGAGCGTGCATGGGCGCGCGCTGGCCAGCGTGCTGGATGGCCAGGACGCCTGGGACGCCGCGGACGCGATCACCCGTGCGCACCGCCTGGCGCCGTTTGCCAGCGGCGAACAGGCGCTGCCCGCGAGCACGGAGGAGGGCGGTGAGCGCCTGGACGCGGTGTTCGCCGCGCTGGCCGATGCCCGGCGCCGGCATGGGGCCGACGCCCTGGGCAGCTACATCATCTCGATGGCGCACGACCGCAGCGACGTGCTGGCGGTGCTGGCGCTGGCGCGCCGCGGCGGGCTGGTCGACGACACCGGGGCGGTGCCGCTGGACATCGCCCCGCTGTTTGAAACCGTGGACGACCTGCAGCGCGGCACGGACACGCTGCGCGACCTGCTGGCCGACCCGGTGTACCGCGCCCACCTGGCCGCGCGCGACGACGTGCAGATGGTGATGCTGGGCTATTCGGACAGCGGCAAGGACGGCGGCATCGCCGCGTCGCGCTGGGGCCTGCAGCGCGCCCAGGTGGAGCTGCTGGACCTCGCCGCGGAAAGCGGCATCCGGCTGACCTTCTTCCACGGCCGTGGCGGCTCGATCAGTCGCGGCGGTGGCAAGACCACCGACGCGGTGGACGCGTCGCCGCGCGGCAGCATCGACGGCCGCCTGCGCGTGACCGAACAGGGCGAAGTGATCCACCGCAAGTACGGCATCCGCGCGCTGGCGCTGCGCTCGCTGGAGCAGTCCACTGGCGCGGTGCTGCGCTCCAGCCTGCGCCCGCGTGCACCCGAACCGCGCGAGGCGCAATGGCGCCCGGTGATGGACCTGGTCGCGCGGAAAAGCGCGGAGGCCTATCGGGCATTCGTCGGCCAGCCCGATTTCATGCAGTACTTCCGCCAGGCCACCCCGATCGACGTGATCGAGCGGATGACGCTGGGCTCCCGGCCGTCGCGGCGGCTCGGCCAGGACGCGGCGTTGACCAACCTGCGCGCGATTCCGTGGGTGTTCGCCTGGAGCCAGGCGCGCGCGGTGATTCCGGGCTGGTATGGCGTGGGCAGCGGCTTGCAGGCGGCGATCGATGCCGGGCATGCGGATGCGCTGCAGGAGATGGCGCGCGACTGGCCGTTCTTCAGCACCTTCCTGGACGATATCGCGATGGTGCTGTCCAAGGGCGACATCACCATCGCCGAGCAGTTCTCACGCCTGGCCGGTCCGCTGCATGCGCGGTTCTTCCCGCAGATCCAGCACGAACTGGCGCTCACCGGCAGGCAGATCCTGGCCATCACCGGGCAGGACGGGCTGCTGCAGCACGACCAGCGCCTGGCGCTCTCGATCCGCCTGCGCAACCCCTACATCGACCCGATCAGCGTGCTGCAGGTGGACCTGCTGCGTCGCTGGCGGGAGAGTGGCGGCGAGGATGACGAGGTGCTGCGCGCCTTGGTGGCGTGCGTCAACGGCGTCTCCCAGGGCGTCCAGAACACCGGGTAACGCACGTATCGACCAACGGTCGATACCTACCGGCATTGCGTCGTGGTCAGATACGCCACCGCCGGTAGGTCACGACCGTTGGTCGTGACGCACGCAACGCCCCGGCGGTAGGTCACGACCGTTGGTCGTGACGCCCGCAACGCCCCGCCGGTAGGTCACGACCGTTGGTCGTGACGCCCGCAACGCCCCGCCGGTAGGTCACGACCGTTGGTCGTGACGCACGCAACGCCCCGGCGGTAGGTCACGACCGTTGGTCGTGACGCCCGCAACGCCCCGCCGGTAGGTCACGACCGTTGGTCGTGACGCCCGCAACGCCCCGCCGGTAGGTCACGACCGTTGGTCGTGACGCACGCAACGCCCCGGCGGTAGGTCACGACCGTTGGTCGTGACGCCCGCAACGCCCCGCCGGTAGGTCACGACCGTTGGTCGTGACGCCCGCAACGCCCCGGCGGTAGGTCACGACCGTTGGTCGTGACGCCCGCAACGCCCCGGCGGTAGGTCACGACCGTTGGTCGTGACGCCCGCAACGCCCCGCCGGTAGGTCACGACCGTTGGTCGTGACGCTTACTCGGGCGACGGCGGATTGGACGCCAGCAACTCACGCTGGCGCTGCTCCATCTCCGCCCGCAACTGCCGGCGCAGCAACGCGGCGGCCTGGCGGCGGCGCTGGTCGCTCGATTCCAGCTGCAACGGCGGTACCGGGGTCGGCTTGCCATCGTCATCGACGGCCACCATGGTGAAGAAGCAGCTGTTGGCATGGCGCACGCTGCGCTTGAGGATGTCCTCGGCCACCACTTTCACCCCGACTTCCATCGACGAGGTGCCGGTGTAGTTCACCGAGGCCAGGAAAGTGACCAGCTCACCGACCGCGATCGGTTCGCGGAAGGTCACCTGGTCCACCGACAGGGTGACCACGTAGCGACCGGCATAGCGGCTGGCGCAGGCATAGGCGACCTGGTCGAGCAGGCGCAGGATCGCCCCGCCATGGACCTTGCCGGAGAAGTTGGCCATCTCCGGCGACATCAGCACGGTCATGGTCAGCTGGTGGGATTTGATATCGGTAGGCATGGGGAAAGTGTAGCGCTCAGCGTCCCTCCAGCTGCACCAGCAGGTCCTCGGCGGGAAAACCGCGGGTCAGGTAGCGCGGCGGGTGCAGGTGGCGCGGATCGGGTTCCAGCAGGTGGCCGATGATCGGCATTGCCGTCTCCCACGGAACGCGGATGATGCGGGATTCATCGTCTGTGGGAACCACGAGCGCCAGATGGTCCGCGCGGGGCAGGGACGCGTCCACGCCCTGCGCCCAGCTGGCAATCGAGAATACGTCGCTGCCGCTGGCATAGACAAGGAAGCTGGCCACGAACACATTGATGCCCTGGGCCGCATGCACGCGCTCAAGCAGCTGTTTCTGGGCCTGGTAGGCGTCCTGGCGGAACGACAGGCGCAGCCTGTGCTGTTTGGCGCGAAGTTCCGCCGTCGCCGGCTGGCGTACGGTGATGCGGCCTTCGTCATCGTGGCAGAGCAGTTCCGGGGAGATCGCGCGTCCCGCCTTGATCTCCTCCAGCGCGATGTCGAACATCGCGCTTTGTGCCGCCTCGTCGTCTTCCCCGGCGACCATCATCAGATCGCGCGTGGCCAGCAGAAATACGGGTCGTCCCCCCACCGGCACCCGGTTCACCAGCTCGGGCAGCAGGGCGCGGCTGCTGTCATAGCAATCTGCCCACGCGGCGCGGAACAGGCCCGGGCTGAGCGGGACGAAATCCACCGGGTCGATGCCGCGCAGGTTGCGGCGCGCAATGTCGAGCGCCTCATGCAATGAAACGCCCCATTCCGGCGAAGGGCCCTCCTGCCGGGTCACCATGTGCTCGGCATGATCGATGGCGATCAGCTCCACACACTCCTCGGTGAGCTGACGATACTGCAGGGTGTCGGGGGCGTCCCATCCTTTTTCCGCGAAGGCGTGCAGGCGGATCTGCTCCAGCTGGGAGAGGTTGCGGATGACGGGGCGCAGCAGGGGGCGTAGTTCGTCCCATCCGCCCTGCTGGTCCTGGCCATTGCCGGCGTGCAGGGCGCGCACGAACTGGGCCAGTGCCTGCTGCTGCTTGCCACGCGGTGCATCCACGTAGGCGCGATGTGCGTTGTGCAGGTTGAAGTAGGAGCCCTCACCCACCTGGACCCGGAACAGCTCAGCATCGTAGGTCAGCGGCCGGGTGACACCGCTGCGGCGGGCGGCGTTGATGAAGCGTTCGGCGAATGCGTCGTTGCCGGGGGTGTCCTTGAACCATTTGTCCAACAGCGTGGAGAGCATGAGCGAGCGTCCTTGGTCGATTGCGACATGCTCGCTTGGGGAGGCGGTGGTTTGCAATGGGCAAAAAAAAGGGCCGCTTCCGCGGCCCTTCTTCTTGCTTCATTTTCGTCTTATTTCAGTTTCGCATCGGCGCGCAGGGCGGCAGCGCGGTCGGTCTTCTCCCAGGAGAAGGCCGTGGCGTTGACCGTGTCACCGGCAGCGTTGAGGTAGCTGAAGTCCTTCGGCTTGCGGCCGAAGTGACCGTAGGCCGCCGTCTGCTGGTACATCGGGTGGATCAGGTCGAGCATCTTGATGATGCCGTACGGGCGCAGGTCGAAATGCTTGCGGATCAGCTTTTCGATCTTGTCATCGCTGATCTTGCCGGTGCCGAAGGTGGTGACCGAAATCGAGGTCGGCTCGGCCACGCCGATGGCGTAGGAGACCTGCACTTCGCAACGGTCGGCCAGGCCGGCAGCCACGACGTTCTTGGCCACGTAACGGGCCGCATAGGCCGCCGAACGATCGACCTTGGACGGATCCTTGCCCGAGAACGCGCCGCCACCGTGACGGGCCCAGCCGCCGTAGGTGTCGACGATGATCTTGCGGCCGGTCAGGCCGCAGTCGCCCACCGGGCCGCCGATCTCGAACTTGCCGGTCGGGTTGATGTGGAACTTGGTGCCCTTGTGCAGCCACTTGGCCGGCAGCACCGGCTTGATGATCTCTTCGCGGACGGCCTCGATCAGGTCCTTCTGCTTGATCCCCGGCGCATGCTGGGTCGACAGCACCACGGCGTCGATGGCGGCCACTTCGCCGTTCTCATAGCGCAGGGTGACCTGGCTCTTGGCGTCCGGGCGCAGCCACGACAGCGGCGAGTTCTTCTTCTTGCGGATCTTGGCCTGCTGCTCGACCAGGCGGTGCGACAGGTGGATCGCGGCCGGCATGAAGCTGTCGGTTTCGTTGGTGGCATAGCCGAACATCAGGCCCTGGTCGCCAGCGCCCATTTCTTCGGGCTTCTTGCGGTCCACGCCCTGGGCGATGTGCGGCGACTGCTTGCCGATCAGGTTCAGCACGCCACAGGTGGCGCCGTCGAAGCCGACGTCGGAGCTGTCGTAGCCGATGTCCAGGATCACCTTGCGGGTCAGCGCTTCCAGGTCGATCCAGGCGGAGGTGGTGATTTCACCGGCCACGATCGCCACGCCGGTCTTGACCATGGTTTCGCAGGCCACGCGGGCACGCTGGTCCTGGGCAAGGATCGCGTCCAGCACCGCATCGGAGATCTGGTCGGCAATCTTGTCCGGATGGCCTTCGGAGACCGATTCGGAGGTGAACAGGTAGCTGGACATCAGGCGTAATATCCTTTGATTCGGATGGAAAGATGGGCGCGAATGATACACGGCAAGTCGCGCCATTGCATTGTGGCCCAGCGGGGGTTGCCCGTGGTTAAGCCGGCGTGCCCACCGGCAAGGCCCGCCGCACGGCGATTCCCCCCCAGCGTCGCGGCCCAGCGTTCCACCAGCGTGACAACGCCGCCCCAACCCGCGCGATATGCCCCTGCGCCCGTAAACCCGCTTGCGTCCCGTACCATCGCCCCATGGATTCCCTAAGCCAGATCGTCCTCGGCGGCGCCGTAGCCGCCGCCATCGCCCCCGCCGGCCACCGCCGTGCCGCCCTGCTTGCCGGCGCCGCGCTGGGCACCCTGCCGGACCTGGATGCCCTGCTGCTGGCCTTCACCGCCACCGACCCGGTGGCATTGATGACCGAGCACCGCAGCTACAGCCACTCGCTTCTCGTGCTGCCGTGGGTGGCGCTGCTGGTCTGGTGGGTCTTCAAACGCTTCGGCCACGGCCGGGTAGCCCAGTCGCCCGCACGCTGGTTCTGGGCGATCCTGCTGGCGCTGATCACCCACCCCCTGCTGGACGCGTTTACCGTGTACGGCACCCAGCTGTGGTGGCCGTTCACGCCCCCACCGACCATGTGGTCCAGCGTCTTCATCATCGACCCGCTGTACACCGTGTGGCTGCTGCTCGGCTGCATCGTGGCGTGGTTCGCGCGCAGCCGGCCGCTGGCGCAGAAGGCGCTGCTGGCGGGGCTGGTGCTGAGCACCGGGTACCTGGGCTGGTCACTGCTGGCCAAGCAGCAGGTCGACCGCGAGGCGGACCGCGCACTGGCGGCGATGGGGCTGGGCGATGCGCCGCGCTTTTCGGTGGCCACCCCGTTCAACACGTTGCTGTGGCAGGTGGTGGCGATGACGCCGGGCGGGTATGTGATCGGCGAACGCTCGGTGGTCGCCGACCACGGCCCGATGACCTTCCGCGGCTACCCGTCCAACGTGCAGGCCCTGCGCCAGGCCGCGCACGTTCCGGCCGTTGCCCGATTGAACTGGTTCAACCGTGGCTTCATGCGTGCGCAGGTGGTCGATGGCCGGCTGCAGCTGAGCGACCTGCGCATGGGGCTGGAACCGGACTACACCTTCACCTTCGCGGTGGCGCGCGCCGACGGCGGGCGCTGGGTGGCGATCGCCCCCGAGCAGCTGCGCCCGGCGTACGACGGCGAGCGGGGCCGGGCCCGCGCCAAGCGCCGCCTCGGGGCGCTGTGGCAACGCATCTGGCACGCCCCGCAGACGCAGGACCGGTAAGTAGAGCCGACTGTCAGTCGGCTGCCGGCGACCAGCCGACTGACAGTCGGCTCTACCGCCGTCAGCAGCACCCGCCATTTTTTCAGTACACCGTCGCGCGTGCCTGCACGAACGAGAAGAAGAACACGGCGTTCGGGTCGTTCTGCACCAGGCTGAACTCGCGGCGCATGCCGTCCACCGTTTCCTGGTCGACCAGGCCCGCCTCCAGCAGCGGGTCGGCGGCCGACAGCAGCACCTGCTCCCAGAACGCGATCATGGTCTTGCGCCGGGCCGGGTCGCGGTTGTCCAGGTGGATGGTCTTGATCTCGGTCTGCACGTCGCGGAAGCCCCCGGCCAGCAGCAGGTTGCCCAGCTTGGCGCCGACGAAGGGGTCGCCGCCGTGGTCGTACTGGAAGTCGTTGAAGGCCATCCAGTAGCGCCAGATATGCGGCGAATACGGATCGAGCAGGAACGAGGCGTTCATCACTTCGGTGACGTACACCGGCGAGCCCGGCACCAGCACGCGGCGCACTTCGCTGAGCACGCGGGCCGGGGAGGGCACGTGTTCAAGCACCCAGCACAGGAAGGCGGAATCGAAGTCGCGGGCGCCGAAGGGCAGGTTGCCGGCGTCGGCCTGCAGCAGGGTGTATCGCTCGCTGCACCAGGGGGTCTTCTCCAGGTTGCGGCGGGCGGTGGCCAGCTGGGCGTCGCTGAGGTCGACTCCGGTGACATGCAGGTCGGGGAAGCGGCGCAGCAGGATCTCGGTCTGCGCGCCGACGCCGCTGCCGACCTCGAGCAGGCGCCTGGCGCCGCTGTAGTCGATGGCGTTGAAGATGGTCGGCTCCAGCAACCGGGCCTGGGTGACCAGGCGGTGCTGTTCGGTGTCGGAGAAGCCGTGCAGGTAAGTGGGGGCGGCAATCGGGGTCATGGCGGCGGTCGCGTGGCGCCGGGCGGGGCCCGGCCAGGGAGGATCAGGCAGCGGAGGACAGCGGTTCGCCGGCGGCCAGTGCGGTGAAATAGTCGGTGGTCAGCGCGATCTGGGCGGCAGCATCGTCGGCGCGGTTGACCACGGCACGGAAGGCGGCATTCTCCGGCCGGTCCTTGGCGTACCAGCCCAGGTGCTTGCGGGCGATGCGCACGCCCTGCGGTTCGCCGTAGAAGGCGTGCAGGGCATGCAGGTGGCCAAGCAGGATGTCGCGCACTTCGTCCAGCGACGGCGGCGGCAGCAGGCTGCCGGTGGCCAGGTAGTGGGCCACTTCGCGGAAGATCCACGGGCGGCCCTGTGCGGCGCGACCGATCATCACCGCGTCCACGCCGGTGTGGGCCAGTACGTGCGCGGCCTTCTGCGGCGAATCGATGTCGCCGTTGGCGATCACGGGAATGCGCAGGGCGGCCTTGATCGCGGCGATGGTCTCGTATTCGGCGCTGCCGGTGTAATGCTGGTCGCGGGTACGGCCGTGAACGGCGAGGGCGGCGATGCCGCTGTCTTCGGCGATGTGGGCGATGCGGGGGCCGTTGCGGTGGTCGCAGTCCCAGCCGGTGCGGATCTTGAGGGTAACGGGCACATCGACGGCGCCAACGACGGCGCCGAGGATGCGCGCCACCAGGTCCTCGTCACGCATCAACGCCGAGCCGGCCCACGCGTTGCAGACCTTCTTGGCCGGGCAGCCCATGTTGATGTCGATGATCTGGGCGCCATGGTCGACGTTGTAGCGGGCGGCATCGGCGAGCTGCCGGGGTTCGGTGCCGGCGATCTGCACGCTGATGGGGTCGGGTTCGCCGGCGTGGTCCATGCGGTGGATCGACTTGCGGGTGGTCCAGAAGCGCGGATCGGAGATGGTCATCTCCGAGGCGGCCAGTCCCGCGCCCAGCCGTTTGCACAGCAGCCGGAACGGCTTGTCGGTGACGCCGGCCATGGGGGCCAGCACCACGTTGGGCTGGATGGTGTAGGGACCAATCTGCATGCGGCCATTGTAGTGCCGGCCCAGGGCCGGCAACCACGCAATCCGCGGTGATCCCGCCCCATGTTCAGGCCGATCCGGAAGGCCCTGATGCCGTACCGGCATGAGCAGATGCTTGACGGTTGCTTCCAGCGCCCCCACGGCTACGCGATGGTGGGCGGTTCAAACCAGAACCGGCCGCGCGGATTTACACGTCCGCCGGCGTGAAATGCGGCATCGCCACGGCGGCACCTTCCTTTTCGGTGGAGCGGCCGGCGAACTGGTTGGCGAAGCGGACGTGGCGCGAGAAGGCGGCGTCGGGGTCCTGGGCCAGCGAGGCGACCAGGGCGCCATTGAAGGCATCGCCGGCGCCGGTGGTGTCCATCACCTGGACCTGTTCGGCGCCCACGCGGTAATACGGCTGGGTGTCGCCACGCAGGGTTTCCTCGGCGTGCGAGACGAACACACCCACCGCGCCGAGGGTGACCACCACGGTACCGTTGCCGACCAGCTTGCGGCACAGGGCGTGCAGGCTGGCACCGTCGAGGGCGGCGACGTCGTCGGCGTCCACGCGCTCGCCGACGTGGCGGCCAAGCAGGGCGGCGAACTCGGTTTCGTTGGGGGTGAGGATGTCGGCCAGCTTGAGCAGGCCGATGCTGGACGGGGCGTCGGCCGGGGCGGCATTGAGCACGGTGGTGACGCCGGCCTCGCGGGCGATGGCCAGGGCCGCTTCGATGGTTTCCACCGGTGATTCAAGCTGCGCCAGGACGACCTTGGCTCCGGTCAGCAGCGCGCGCTGCTGGTCGACGTAGCCGGTGCTGAGCGCGGCGTTGGCGCCGGGGCCGATCACGATGGTGTTGCGGCCACGGCTGTCGACGTAGATGCCGCCGGTGCCGGTTGGTTCGCTGCTGGCTTCGGCGGTGAGGGCGAAGCCGTCCTGTTCGGCCAGGCCACGCGCCATGGCGCCACCGGCGTCATCGCCGAGGGCGCACAGGAAGGTGGTCGGGGCGCCGGCGCGGCGGGCGGCCACGGCCTGGTTGAAGCCCTTGCCACCCGGGCCGGTGCTGTAGCGGCCGGCGATGGTCGCACCCGGGGCCGGGAGCGACTCACAACGCCAGACATGATCCACGTTGAAGGAACCGACAACGACGACACTGCTACTCATAAAGTTTGTTTCTCTAAAACGGATATCAGCTGAAATGCGTCAGCACGCCGGCGATGGTCGCCGTCATGAAGGTGGCGATGGTACCGCCGAGCACGGCGCGCAGGCCGAACCTGGCCAGGTCGTGGCGACGTTCCGGGGCCAGTCCACCAATACCACCGATCTGGATGGCGATCGAGCTGAAGTTGGCGAAACCGCACAGGGCGTAGGTGGCGATCAGGCGGCCTTCGGCCGACAGCGACACGCCGGGCACCTGGCCGTTGACGATTTCCGACAGCTTGGAATACGCCACGAACTCGTTGATGACCACCTTCTGGCCGATCAGCGAACCCACCGTGGTGGCATCGGCCCACGGGGTACCGATCACCCAGGCGATCGGGGCCAGCAGGTAGCCGAAGATGGTCGACAGGTCGGTCGGGCGGCCCAGGGCAGCCTGCAGGCCGGTCACTTCGCCCAGCCAGGTCAGCGGGGCATTGAGCAGGGCGATCAGGGCGATGAAGGCCAGCAGCATGGCGCCGATGTTCAGCGCCAGCTTGAGGCCGTCGCCGGCGCCGGCGGCGGCCGCGTCGATGATGTTGCTGGAGGTCTTCTCCACTTCCATCTTGACGGTGCCACGGGTCAGCGGGGTGCCGGTTTCGGGCACCAGCAGCTTGGCCACCACCAGGGTGGCCGGGGCGGCCATGATGCTGGCGGCCAGCAGGTGCTTGGCGTAGAAGGCCTGCTGCACCGGGTCGCTGCCGCCCAGCATGCCCACGTAGGCGGCCAGCACGCCGCCGGCGATGTGCGCCATGCCGCCGATCATCATGGTGATCAGCTCGGACTGGGTCATCCGGGCGATGTACGGGCGCACGGTCAGCGGTGCTTCGGTCTGGCCGATGAACACGCTGGCGCAGACGCTGGTGGTTTCCGCGCCGGACACGCGCATCACCTTGGTGATCGCCCAGGCCATGCCGCGCACGATCATCTGCATCACGTTGAGGTGGTACATGACCCCCATCAGCGCGGAGAAGAAGATGATGGTGGGCAGCACCTGGAAGGCGAAGATGAAGCCGAACCGGCTGGTATCCATCAGGCTGCCGAAGATGAAGCCGGAGCCTTCGTTGACGAAGCTCAGGATCTTGACGAAGCCCTTGCCGAGCGCATCGAACACGTCGCGGCCGCCGGGGACCAGCAGGACCAGCGCGGCGAACGCGATCTGCAGGGCGATACCGGTGACCACCAGGCGCCAGTCGACGGCGCGCTTGTTGTTGGAGAACAGCCAGGCGATGCCGATCAGCACTGCCAACCCAAAGAGGCCGAAGCCAATCCTGCCCAAACCTTCGACCATGAGACTCCCCTGGGGCGCCGCGAAAAACGGGAAGCCTAGAGCAGCGGCAGGGGCGGAGCAAGGAAAAGCAGCGTGCAGGGGGCGATTGGCCGCGATCGGGCAAGCAACGACAAGGGGCGCGCTGGCCGCGGCTACACTGGTGGGCCGCGTCCGGGCCACGCTCCGGCGCACCGCAACGCGTTCAGCTTTCCCCTTTTCCGCAGGAGAATCACATGCACTACCGTCGCCTTGGCTCGTCCGGCCTGAAGCTGTCGGCCCTGTCGTTCGGCGCCTGGGTCACCTTCGGCGACCAGATCGGGCGTGACGAGGCCCGCAACCTGGTCGCCTGCGCCTGGGACCATGGCATCACCTTCTTCGACAACGCCGAAGGCTACGCGCGCGGCCGCGCCGAGCAGGTGATGGGCGATGTCATCGCCGACCTGCGCCTGCCGCGCGACGGAGTGTGCGTCTCCAGCAAGGTGTTCTTCGGTTCGGTCGAGGACCCGCGGCCCACCCAGCACGGGTTGTCGCGCAAGCATGTGACCGACGCCTGCCACGCGGCGCTCAAGCGCCTGCGGGTGGACTATCTGGACCTGTATTACTGCCACCGCCCGGACCAGGACACGCCGATCGGTGAGACGGTACGGGCGATGGACACCCTGATCCGGCAGGGCAAGGTGCTGTACTGGGGCACCTCGGAATGGTCGGCGGCGCAGATCCAGGAAGCGGTCGACTTCGCCCGCGCGCACAACCTGCACCTGCCGACGATGGAACAGCCGCAGTACAACCTGCTGCACCGCGGGCGGGTCGAGCGCGAATACGCGCCGCTGTATGCCGACCCCGGCCTGGGTACCACGATCTTCTCGCCGTTGGCATCGGGCCTGCTCAGTGGCAAGTACAACGGCGGCTTCGACCCGGCGTCGCGGCTGGGCCAGGGCCAGATGGGCTGGCTCAAGGACATGGTGCTGGGCGATCCGGCCGAGCAGCGGCTGCACAAGGTGCGCACCTTCACCGCGCTGGCCGCCGAACTCGGCCATGCGCCGGCACAGCTGGCCATCGCCTGGTGCCTGCGCAACCCCAACGTCTCCAGCGTGATCCTCGGCGCCAGCCGGGTCGGCCAGCTGGAGCAGAACCTGGGCGCGCTGCAGGTACTCGAGCAGGTCGCGGACGCCGACTGGACCCGCATCGAAGCCGTCTTCGCCCCCTGACAGACGTCCCGTAGCCCCACGCCCTGCGTGGCTTCCCGGTGCCCGATCGCCCCGGACCGCCACGCAGGGCGTGGCTCTATCCATAGGCTGCGTCAATCGAATATTGGAAATCGATCATCAATTCCATCAATGAATATGAGAATGGTTGTTGATTGTAAATTGAGAATCATTATCATTTGACTCGTCCCTCGCACGAGTCCAGACAATGAACACTCAAGCTGCTGTACTGCTGCGCCCCGAAACGCTGACCCTGCGCGACCGCCCGGTCCGTGCCGTCCCGGCCGAAGAAGTGATCGACAGCGAGGCCCTGCTGAAGGGGCGCCGCGAGATCCTGATCCAGCACGGCGACCGCTTCTATCGCCTGCGCCATACCAGCAACGACAAGCTGATCCTCACCAAGTAACGGCCCGCCTCCCCCACGGGATGCACCCGCGCGGCCGTACGGGTGCACCGCCGGCCGCCGCCTGACCGCTCTCTCCCCCTCGGCACGTCGCCTGCGACCTCACGGTCCCGGCGTCTGTCGGGGGTCTCCTTCCGCGTCCAGCGAACTCTGTCCACCCCATGACCCGTCCGACCGTTCTGAGCCTTGCCGTGTGGCTGGCGCTGCCGTTTGCCGCCCACGCCGCCCCCGCCAGCCCCGACGCCGCCGATGTGCGCGACTTCGACCGCGTGCAGGTCACTGCCACCCGCACCGAACGCGCGCTCAGCGACGTGGCCGCCACGGTCGATGTGATCGACCGCGAGCAGCTGGATGACCACCTGGTCCGCGACATCAAGGACCTCGTCCGCTACGAACCGGGTATCTCGGTGACCCGCAGCCCGGCGCGCTTCGGCCTGGGGGGATTCCGCATCCGCGGCCTGGACGGCAACCGCGTCCTGGTCCAGACCGACGGCATCGCCATGCCGAAGGCGTTCAGCATCGGCAGCTTCTCCGACGCCAACCGCAACTTCACCGACCTGGAAACGCTGAAGCGGGTCGAGATCGTGCGCGGCCCGGCCAGTGCGCTGTATGGCTCGGACGCCCTCGGCGGGGTGGTCGCGTTCGTCACCAAGGATCCGGCGGACTACCTCGAACACGGCAAGGACGCCTACGTCGGCCTGAAGTTCGGCTACGACGGGGACTGGAACGGACTGCTCGGCAGCGCCACCACGGCCTCCGGTGGCGATCGCTGGAGCGGCATGGTGAACGTCAACCATCGCCAGGGCCAGGAAACCGAAAGCATGGGCGAGGTGCGCAGCAGCGACCGCACCCGCACCGCCGCCAACCCGCAGGAGCGTGACGGTCGCAGCGTGCTGGGCAAGCTGGTGTACGCGCCCAGCGACGACCAGCGTTTCCGCCTCACCGTGGAAGGCAACGAAGACCGCGTGGACACCGATGTGCTGTCGGCCATCGACCACACCACCACCACCGGCATGCAGGCACGCGACCACCAGACCCGGGCGCGGGTGTCGTTCGCCCACGAAATGGACACTCTCGCGGCCGGCTTCGCCGACAGCCTGTCCTGGCAGCTGTACCGGCAGGACAGCGAAACCACCCAGCGCACCGACGAACAGCGCGCCAACCGCAGCACCCGCCACCGCGAATTCAACTTCGACCAGCGTGTGTACGGCCTGCAGGCGGCATTCCACAAGGCGCTGCAGACCGGTGCGGTCGACCACGCGCTGACCTATGGTGTCGATGGCACCTGGACCGAAACACGGCAGAAGCGCGACGGCTACCAGGTCCTCGCCAATGGCCAGACCAGCACCACGATCCTGCCCGATGCCTTCCCGGTACGCGATTTCCCGATCAGCAGGACCACCGAGCTTGGCCTGTACGCGCAGGACGAGATGCAGTTCGCCGACGGCCGCTTCTCGCTGGTGCCGGGCGTGCGCGTGGACCACTACGAACTGCGCCCGGATGTCGACGCGATCTTCGCGGCCGACAACCCCGGCATGCCGGTGTCCGACCTGACCAAAACCAGCGTGTCGCCGAAGCTGGGCATGGTCTGGCGCTTTGCCGACGACTGGTCGCTGTTTGCCGGCTACGCGCACGGCTTCCGTTCGCCGCCGTACAACGACGTCAACCTCGGCTTCACCAACGTGATGTTCGGCTACACCGCCATTCCCAACCCGGACCTCAAGCCGGAAAGCAGCGATGGCCTGGAACTGGGCGTGCGCTTCATCGCGCCGGCGGCGTACGTGAGCCTGAGCGGCTACTACAACGACTACAAGGACTTCATCGAATCGCAGCGCCAGGTCGGGATCAACCCGCAGGGTCTGATCGTGTTCCAGTCGCAGAACATCGCCGATGCCGAGATCTACGGCGCCGAACTCAAGGCCGGGGTCGATTTCGGCCAGCTCAGCAGCACCCTGGACGGCTGGTCGATGAACGGCGCGGTGGCCTGGTCGCGTGGCCAGGACAAGACCGAAGACGTGCCGCTGGAATCGATCGATCCGCTGCGTGGCACGCTGGGCATCGCCTTCGATCGCGACGGCTGGGGCGTGGAACTGCTCGGCACCTTCGCCAGGCGCAAGGACCGCATGGCCAGCGCCACTGCGTTCCGTCCGGCCGGCTACGGCGTGCTGGACCTGGTGGCGCACTGGGAGTTCGCGCCGGGTGCGAAGTTCAACGTCGGCGTGTTCAACCTGGGCGACCGCACGTACATCGATTACGCATCGATCACCTCCGCGCTGGCCAGCAACAGCACCGTGATCGACCGTTACACCAACCCTGGCCGGAACCTGTCGGCCAGCCTTGCCGTGAGCTGGTAGCCACCATGAGCCGAGCCCTTTCCGCATTGCGATCCACCGACCGGTACCTGCGCCCCGGCCAGCTGCCTTCCCCGGAACAGCTGGCGGCCGTGGGCACGGTGCTGTGCCTGTACCGTCCCGAGAGCAGCGAGCTGGGCGGCTGGAAGCATGCCGTGTCCGCGCACGCCTGCCAGGGCATGGACAGTGAGGGCATCCGCGAAAGCCTGTGCTTCGCCGATGCGCGCGGCCGCTGCTGCTGGCGGCTGTACCTGCTGCCCGACAGCGATTTCCTGGCCTGGGACCGGCTGGTGTCGGCCTTCCCCGCGCGTCCTGAGCCGAGCAACGACGGTGGCGTGGCCGAGCGCCTGTGGCGACGCCTGGCCACGCGCCTGGGCGGTGAACCCTGGCGGATGTGCGCGTTGCGCCTGCACGCCGGCGACGGCCAGGGACTGGCCGCCAGCGTCGCCTCGCTGTCGGCGCTGGGCGCCACCGCCGCGCGCCGCATCGCGCGGGTCGAGGGCGCCGACGGCGAGCTGTGGATCGACGACGCCAACGTGGCCCCGCTCCTCCACCTTTCCTCCTGAAGGCGGCACCATCGATGAACGTGAATTCCGTAGCGACACGCCACGCGTGTCCCGCGATATCCGCAGGCACCCCGCAGGACACGCATGGCGTGTCGCTACGAGCGCAGGTGGGCCTGGTAGCGTTGCTGCTTGCCAGCAGCGGCATCGCCCACGCCCAACCCGTCGACCTGCAGCGCGACCACGCCAGCATCCTGGCCATGAAGGGCGAACACATCGTCGACTTCGCCTTCGACGAAACCGTGCTGCTCAAGCCCGGTTATGAGCGTGCGCCGGCGGTGCGCAGCGGTGGCAATGAAGTGGTGATCGTGGTCGAGGACAGCCCGCAGCGCATCGTGCTGCAGCACCTGCTGGTGGACGGCAAAAGCGGCCACGTGACCAAGCACTGGCGGCAGGACTGGGTGTACCAGGCACCGAGCCGCTTCGAGTTCAGCGCCGACCAGACCTGGCAGGTGCGCGCGATCGACCCGGCGGTGAATGCCGGTGCCTGGACCCAGTGCGTGTATGAAGTCAGCGATGCACCGCGCTACTGCGGTACCGGCAGGTGGGAGTACCGCAACGGCGTGGCCACCTGGACCAGCGACGTGAGCTGGCGGCCGCTGCCGCGCCGGGAGTACACCCGCCGCAGCGACTACAACGCGCTGGCGGTGGTGAACCGGCACACGCTGACGCCCAACGGCTGGACCCACGAACAGTTCAACACCAAGGTCCTGCGCGGGGCCGACGGCCGCCAGCAGGAGATCGCGCGCGAGTTCGGCTTCAACGACTACACCCGCACCACCGACGTCGACTTCACCCCGGCGTACGACTACTGGACCGCCACCGCCGATTACTGGGCCAGGGTCCGCGCGCGCTGGAACGGCTTCCTCGGCCAGGCCCCGGGCGTACACCTCAAGACGAAGCTCGACGGCATGGCGATGATCATCCCGCTGTTCACCCAGGCCCAGGACATCCAGGACGGAAAGACGGTCGCGGACGCGCAGATCGACGCGGTGTTCCAGCAATGGGTGGAACGCGCGCCGGCGGACACCCGGTGAAGTAGCCGGGAGGAGTGATGGATTCCTGGTGGTTTTTTCCGCACGCCAGGCAGCTACTGGAAGGACCTGCAGACCGAGGTCCTTCCTGCCATGCACTTTCCGAACCTGCTCACCGCCCTGGTCGGCGGCGCCGCCGCATTCCATGGCACGCGCGCCGCGCCGGTCGAGACCTCCCGCAGCGGGGCGCCCCTTCCGTTGAGCGGGATCGGCAACACCGCACTGCCGCCGGGTCTGGCGACCTCGTTGCAGCGCAATTACGCCGCCTGCCTGCAGCTCATCGAGGGCAATCCGCGCATGTTCGGTGCCTTGAGCGACACCGGCGCGCAATCCCTGTGCGTCGCCCAGGCCGGACTCGACGCCGGTTTCGGGCGTGCGCTGCAGGCACGACCCAGCGAAATTGCGCTGCTGCGGGAGGGCCTGCACCGCCTTGCAGGCAGCCGCTCACGCAATCCCCTGGCCGCGCCGGCAACGGCGGAACACCCGCTGCAGGACCTGCGCTGGATCAACTTCCAGGACTACCGGCACAGCGCTTCGACCCGCTACGCCGACCAGCTCGAACGCCAGGTTGCGGTGCTGCGCGCGCATATCCCGCCGGCCCAGCGCGGCTCGCTGGATGACGCGCGCCACGCCTCGCAGGCCAAGGCGTGCCGCCAGGCGTGGAAACGGCAGCTGCCGGTCTGGGTGCGTACCGAAATCGCCGAACGCAGCACCCTGGTGACCATGCGCGAAGTGGGCCATCCCGAATCGATCAGCCGCGCGCAGGCCGACGCCCTGCGTGCGGACCTGGCGCAGATGCGGTTTGGGCGTACCGCCATGAAGCAGCGCATGCACGAAGATGCACTGGTGGCGCTGGTCGAGGGGTCAGCCGGGCACCGGTCGGACACTCCCGGGTGAGCGCTGCGCGCTCACTCCTTGAACATCAGGAACGCGGCAACCACGATCAGGCCGAACGCGGCGTAGTGGTTCCACTTCAACGGCTGGTCCAGGTAGAACGCGGAAAACACCGCGAACACCACCAGGGTGATCACTTCCTGCATGCCCTTCAGCTGGGGCGCGGAGTACACGGCGCTGCCCAGGCGGTTGCCCGGCACCTGCAGGCAGTATTCGAAGAAGGCGATGCCCCAGCTGACCAGGATCACCATCATCAACGGCGCGCTCTTGTACTTGAGGTGGCCATACCAGGCGAAGGTCATGAAGATGTTGCTGCCCAGCAGCAGCAACACGGGGTAGAGGTAGGCGGTGAACGACGTGCCGGGCATCAGGGGGTCTCGAGGGCGTGGGAAGCGCAATGGTAGCCCCGGCCGTTGGCCGGTCCACGTGATGCCCGCCGCCCCGCGGGCCGGCCAAGGGCCGGCGCTGCCGTCAGGCTTCCCTCAGGGCCAGCGCCGGCGGGGTATGCAGGATCCGCCGCGTGCCCCACCAGCCGGCCAGCATGCTCAGGGCCACGCCCAGTGCGCCCCCGACCAGCAGCGGTGCCCACGGCGGGGTGAGCTGCAGGTCGAACACCTGGCGGGCGACCACGCTGCCCAGCAGTGCCGCCGTACCCACCGCCAGCAGCGAGGACAGCAGCCCAAGTGCACCGAACTCCACCAGCACCGCGCCGCGCAGCTGGGTGCGGGTGGCGCCCAGGGTGCGCAGCACCGCGCTGTCGTAACGGCGCTCGCCGGCGGTGGCCTGCAGCGCGGCCAGCAGCACCAGCACCCCGGCCAGCAGGCTGAAGCCCATCACCAGCTGCACCGCCTGGGTGACCCGGTCCACCACCTCGCGCACCCGCTGCAGGATGCTGTCGATATCCAGCAGGGAAATGTTCGGGTAGTCGCGGGTCAGGCTGGCCAGCGCCGGGGCCTGCGCGCGCTGCAGGTGGAAGGCGGTGATCAGGTTGTACGGCGCATCGCCGACCGCGCCCTCGTTGAGCAGCAGGAAGAAGTTGACCCGGAACGAGTCCCAGTCGGCCTTGCGGATGCTGGTCACGGTGAAGGTGCGCTCCTGCTCGCCCATCTGCAGGGTCACCGTGTCGCCGAGCTGCAGGCCGTAGCGCTCCGACCAGCCCTGTTCGATCGATGCCTCCGCGCCCGTGCTCCCCGGTGCCCAGTAATGCCCGCTGAGCAGGGTATTGGCGGGTGGGAAATCGTGCCGCCAGGAAAAGTTGACCGGGCGGTTGCCGTCGTCATCGCCATTGCTGTTGTCCTCGCGCGCCTGCCGCTGCGGTGGCTTGCCGTTGACCGCCAGCAGCCGCCCGGTACTGAACGGCTCGATCCCCGGCGCTTGCACGCCCAGCCCTGACAGCGCGTCCAGCACGGCCTGGCGTTGTTCGGGCTGGATGTTCATCAGGAAGTAGTTGGGGGTGTCGCTGGGCAGGCGGTCGCGCCACTGCGCCAGCAACCCCGGACCAATCACCGACAGCAGCAGCAGGGCGCACAGCGACAGCGACAGCCCCACCAGCTGCATCACCGCCAGCCCACGACGGCGGGTCAGTGCGGCCAGTCCCAGTTTCCAGCGCCCGCGCAGGCGCGGTTGCACGCCGCGCAGCAGCCACAGCAGCGCCGCACCGGCGGCCCCGGCCAGCAGCGCCAGCGCCGCCAGCCCGCCCAGCACCCAGGCTGCCAGCCGCACATCGCCGGTGGCCTGTACGGTCAGGGCCACGGTGGCCACCAGCGCAGCGGCATAGACCAGCATCGAACTCGGCGGCAGGGTGGCGAAGCTGCGGTTGAGCACGCGCATCGGCGGCACCTTGCGCAGCCGCAGCAGCGGCGGCAGCCCGAACCCCAGCAGCAGCACCAGGCCGATGCCGGCACCGCTCAGCGCCGGCGTCGCCTGCGGCAACGGCAGCCGGCCCGGAATCAATCCGCCCAGCGCCTGCACCAACCCGGCCTGTGCGGCCATGCCCAGCCCGATCCCGACCAGGCAGGCCGGGATGGCCAGCAGCACCAGCTGCAGCGCCATGGCGGTGAGGATGTCGCGATTGCGCGCGCCCAGGCAGCGCAGCACCGCCACCTGGTCGATCCGGCGCAGCGCGAAGCGGTTGGCGGCCAGCGCGGTGGCCACGCCGGCCAGCAGTACCGCCAGCAGCGCGGCCAGCGACAGGAAGCGGCCGGCCAGGTCGAACGCGCCGCGTACGCCACGCTGGGCATCGGCAATGCCGACGATGCGCAGGCCCTTGGCGCGCGGCTGCAGCCAGCCGCGGAAATCGGCAATGGCCCCGGCACTGCCGGCAAACATCATCCGGTACGAGGCGCGGCTGCCCGGGCCGAGCAGGCCGGCACGGTCCACGTCCACGCGGTTCACCAGCAGCGGCGGCGACAGCTGCATCAACTCGCCGGAGGTATCCGGCTCAGCCTGCAGCACGCGGGTCACGGTGAGCGTGCCGGCGCCGAATTCGAGGGCGTCGCCCACCTTCAGCCCCAGCGCCTGCATCAGGCGCGGGTCGGCATAGGCCTCGCCTGCCGCCGGGGTGCCGGCCACTTCGCCGGCGCCGCCCGGGGCGCGGCTGACCCGCAGTTCGCCGCGCAGCGGATAACCGTCGCTGACCGCCTTGATGTTGGCCATCTGGCTTTCATCGCCATGGAACAGCACGCTGGGGAAGCTGACCATGCGGGTGCTGGCCAGCCCACGCGCGCGCGCCTCGTCGGCGAAGGCCTGTGGCACGTCCTCGCGGCCGCCCAGGCCAAGGTCGCCCCCGAGCATTTCCGCCGCGCTGCTGGTCAGCGCCAACGTGACCCGGTTGACCAGCGTGCCCACCGCCGTCATCACCGCCACGCCCAGCACCAGCGCGGCGAATACGGTGAGCAGGTCGCCGGCGAGAAATTCCCGGCGCAGCGCACGCCCGGCATGGCGCAGCACGTTCATGCGGTGATTCCGGCGGCATCGACCAGGCGGCCGCCGTCGAGCCGGTAGATACGCTCGCAGCGCTGGGCCAGGCGCAGGTCATGGGTCACCAGTACCAGCGTGGTATCGCTGGTGGCGTTGAGCGCGAACAGCAGGTCGCTGATCTGCTGCCCGGTGGCCTGGTCCAGGCTGCCGGTGGGTTCGTCGGCGAACAGGATGCGCGGCCGTGCCACGAAGGCACGCGCCAGCGCCACGCGCTGCTGCTCGCCACCGGACAGCTGGCGCGGGTAATGCCGCGCACGGTGGGCCAGACCGACCTGTGCGAGCACCTCGCGGACCCGCGCGGGGTCTTCGCGCCCGGCCAGTTCCAGCGGCAGTGCGATGTTTTCTTCAGCGGTCAGCGCGGGCAGCAGGTGGAAGCTCTGGAACACGAAGCCGACCTCGCGTGCGCGCAGCTGGGCGCGGGCTTCCTCGTCCAGCGCACCCAGCGTGGCCCCGGCCAGGACGATGTCGCCCCGGCTGGGCAGGTCGAGTCCGGCCAGCAGCCCGAGCAGGGTGGTCTTGCCCGAACCGGAGGCGCCGACGATGGCCACGCTCTCGCCTTCATGGACGGTCATGTCGATGTTGTCCAGTATGTGGACTTCACCCTCCGGGCCACGCGCGGATTTGCCCACCTGGTGGGCGGCGATGGCGACGGGCGCGCTGCGGGGGGACAGGCTGTCGATGAGGAGTCTCCAATGTACCGAGCAAAATGGGCGGGCCGCGTGGCCCAGACGTTCTGGCTGCTGGCAGGGTTGCTGCTGTTGCCTGCGCTGGCGAGTGCCAAAGGGGGTGCCGACACCCGGCATGCGGTGCTGGTGGTCGGCGACAGCCTCAGTGCCGCCCACAATATCCCGGCCGCATCGGGCTGGGTGAACCTGCTTCAGCAACGGGTTAACCAGCAGATCACGCCGGCCCCGGCGGTCATCAATGCCAGCATCAGCGGCGAAACCACCGCCGGGGCGCTGACCCGGCTGCCGGCGCTGCTGCAGAAACACCGCCCGTCGGTGGTGGTGATCGAACTGGGCGGCAATGACGCGCTGCGTGGGCTCACCCCGGCACAGCTGCGCGGCAACCTGGAAAAGATGATCGTGGCCAGCCAGAAGGCCGGCGCCAACGTGCTGCTGCTGGGCATCGACGTGCCGCCCAATTACGGCCCGGCCTACCGCGACCGGCTTCGCCAGACCTATGCGGGGCTGGCCGCCCAGTACAAGGTGCCGCTGCTCCCGTTCCTGCTGGACGGGGTGGCGCTGAAGCCCGGTCTGATGCAGTCGGACGGGCTGCATCCCACCGCAGCCGCGCAGCCGCGGGTGCTGGAGAACGTCTGGCCATTGCTGAAACCGCTGCTGTGATGAATATTTCAGCGGGGTGTGAGCGGCTTCACATCGCGTCTACCGACGATCCGGCATGTTTCACAAAGCTGAAGAAAGAGGGACTCCCATGCGTCAGACAAAGGAAACCTCCGGCCTGGTGCTGGTGGTCGAAGACAACCGCAATATCTCCGAGATGATCGGTGAATACCTGGAAGGCCGCGGGTTCGAGGTCGACTATGCCCAAGATGGGCTGGACGGCTACCGGCTTGCCGCCGAAAACAGTTACGACGTGGTGGTGCTGGACCTGATGCTGCCGCGCCTGGACGGCATCGAAGTCTGTCGCCGGCTGCGCAATGACGCCCGCAAGTCCACGCCGGTGCTGATGCTGACCGCGCGCGACACGCTGGATGACAAGCTCACCGGGCTTGGCTTCGGCGCCGACGATTACCTGACCAAGCCGTTTGCGATCCAGGAACTGGAAGCCCGCCTGCGCGCGCTGATCCGCCGCGAACGTCGCCAGGTGGGGTCGGAAGTGCTGAAGGTCGCCGACCTGGTGCTGGATCCGGTCAGCATGCGCGCCACGCGTGCCGGCACGGAACTGCAGCTGTCGCCGATCGGCCTGCGCCTGCTCACCATCCTGATGCGCGAATCGCCGCGCGTGGTGACCCGCCAGGAAATCGAACGCGAAATCTGGGGCAATGGCCTGCCGGACTCGGACACGCTGCGCAGCCACCTGTACAACCTGCGCAAGATCATCGACAAGCCGTTCGACCGTCCGCTGCTGCACACCGTGCAGAGCGCCGGCTACCGTATTGCCGATATCGCCCAGCCCATGAGCTGATGCGACACGATGCCCCGGCGCACGTCGGGGCATCCGAACCGCCCTGGACGTCGTAATGCCGCACGGTCTGCCGCGCAAGATCCGCATCGTTTTCATCCTGCAGGCCGTACTTGCCAGCCTGGGCATCCTGCTGGGCGCGTGGCTGGTGTCGCTGGTGATCAAGCACAGCCTGGTCAGCAGCGCGCTGCAGGAAGAGGCGACGTATTTCTGGGACCTGCACGCGGCATCGCCGGTGCAACCGCCGCCGAACACGCGCAACATCCGCGGCTACCTGCTGGAAGCGGGGCAGTCGCCGCTGAGCCTGCCGGCCAACCTGCGCGCCCTGGAGCCGGGTTTCCACGAACTGAAGGCCGATGACCAGCTGGTGCTGGTCGACGCGCGTCCGGAAGGTCGCCTGTACCTGGTGTTCCTGCGCTCGCGCGCGGAGATGCTGGCGTTCTGGTTCGGCATCGTGCCAGTGCTGCTGACCCTGCTGGCGGTGTACGGCGCCTCGTGGGTCACCTATCGCGCGTCCAAGCGGCTAGTCTCGCCAGTGAACTGGCTGGCACGCCGCGTGTCGCGCTGGAACCCGGGCCACCCGGAAGCGGCCGACCTGGCACCGGACAAACTGCCGGCCGACATGCAGGGCGAAACCCGGCAGCTGGCGGCAGCGCTGCACCAGCTGGCCACGCGGGTGACCGCGCACGTGGCGCGCGAGCGCAACTTCACCCGCGATGCCAGCCATGAACTGCGTACCCCGCTTACCGTGATCCGGGTGGCCAGCGACATGGCGCTGGGCGACCAGGACATGACCCCGCGCCTGCGCCGGGGCCTGAATCGCATCCAGCGCGCCGGGCGCGACATGGAAGCGGTGATCGACGCGTTCCTGATCCTGGCGCGCGAAGCCGACGTGGAACCGCAGATCGAGCTGTTCGACGTCAACGACATCGTCCGCTACGAAGTGGAGAACGCACGCGAGCTGCTGGCCGGTCGCCCGGTCGAGATCCACGTGCACAGCGAGGCGCCGGTACAGCTGCATGCGCCGCCACGCGTGCTGCAGGTGGTGGTCAGCAACCTGCTGCGCAATGCCTGCAGCTACACCGACGAAGGCCGCATCGACGTGGACGTGCTGGACGACCGGGTGGTGGTACGCGACACCGGCATCGGCATGTCGGCCGAAGCGCTGTCGCGCGCGTTCGAACCGTTTTACCGCGCCGAGCCCAGCCGCCCGCAGGGCACCGGCCTGGGCCTGTCGATCGTGCGCCGGCTGTGCGACCGCTTCGGCTGGAAGATCGCACTGACCAGTGACCCCGGCGTCGGCACCCAGGCCACGATCATCTACCGCTGACGCGCAACGCGGACGGCTTCACCGCATCACACTGCACCTTCGGTGCCAATGCCTTGCGCCAGATGGCATATCCCTCCGGCTTCATATGCAGCATGTCCTCGCGGAACAGGGCGGCGCGCGGCTGGCCATCCTTGCCCAGCATCGGCGTGTAGACGTCGGTGAACCCAGTTTTGGGCAGCGTCGCCAGCGCGGCCTGGATCAGCCCGTTGGCTTCGCGCACCGCCGGCAGCAGCTGCGCGCGCGACGGGCTGGGTTTGATCGAAATGACCTCGACGGATGTCTTCGGCAGGTCGCGGTGCACGCGCTGCACGAAGGCGACCACGTCGTCGCGGACCTGCGTGGGCGTGCGGCCGCTGTTGAGGTCGTTGTCGCCGGCGTAGAAGAACACCTTGCACGGCGCATACGGAATCACGATCTGGTCCGCGTACCAGGTGCTGTCGCGGACTTCGGAGCCGCCAAAGCCGCGGTTGAACACCTTCTGCCCGGGGAAGTCGGTGGCCAGGGTGTCCCACATGCGGATGGAGGAGCTGCCGATGAATTCGATGCCGCCGCGCGGCGGCGGATTGGCCGCGTCCGCCTTGGCGAAGGCGGCCATGTCGCCGGCCCAGGCCACGTTCGATACCTGTTCCGGAACCTGCGGCGGCGGTGCGGCCGGCGCGGATTCCAGGGCCAGCGCGGGCAGGCTGGCGGTCAGCGCCAGGGCGAGCAGCAGGGGACGGGTGACGCGAAGGGACATGCGGAACTCCTTGCAGGGTGCCGGACCATCTTAGAGCCCCCGGCGTCCGCTGCCGGGGGCCGGACTGTGCCGGATATGGCAAAATGGAGGATTCACGCCCTGTCCATGCGCTGCCCATGACCCTTTGCCGTGCCCTGCACCTGCCTCCGTGCCACGCTTTCCGCCGTGGAGCGTGCCTGCGTGGCTGACGAATTCGGGCACCTGCCGCGCGGCCCCAGGCGCATCTTCAAGGCCGCGGTATGGTCGTGGCAGGGACTGCGGGCGGCGTGGCTGCACGAATCCTCGTTCCGCCTTGAGGTGTACCTGCTGGTGGTGCTGGCCCCGCTGGCGCTGTGGCTGGGCCAGAGCCCGGTCGAGCGCGCGCTGATGATCGGCTCGATGCTGCTGGTGCTGGCCATGGAACTGGCCAACTCGGCGATCGAGGCGGTGATCGAGCGCTACGGCGCCGAATTCCACGAACTGGCCGGCCGCGCCAAGGACATGGGCTCGGCGGCGGTGTTCGTGCTGATGATGAATGTGCTGGTGTGCTGGTTCTTGGTACTGGCGCCGCGAATCTTCTGACGCGCCTGGCGCGTCATTTCCCCCTGTAAGGATGTCTCCATGTTCCTCGACCTGCTGTCCGATCCCAACGTCTGGCTGACCCTGTTGACCCTGAGCGCACTGGAAATCGTGCTCGGCATCGACAATCTGGTGTTCATCTCCATTGCGGTCAGCAAGCTGCCCGAGGAACGCCGCCCGTTCGCGCGCAAGCTGGGCATCGCGGTCGCCTGCATCACCCGCATCCTGCTGCTGGTGTCGCTGGCCTATCTGGCGCACATGCAGGCCAACCTGTTCACCGTGGCGGGGATGGGCATTTCCATCCGTGACCTGGTGCTGATCGTGGGCGGGCTGTTCCTGATCATCAAGGGCGGCATAGAAATCCGCGAGCTGATCACCGGCGGCGAAGACGAGGACCCGACCACCACCAAGGCGTCGGCGGTGTTCGGCCTGGTGATCGCGCAGATCGCCATCATCGACATCGTGTTCTCGCTGGACTCGGTGATCACCGCGGTGGGCATTGCCGAGCACGTACCGGTGATGGTGGCGGCGATCCTGCTGTCGGTGGCGGTGATGCTGCTGGCCGCCAACCCGCTGGGCCGCTTCATCGACGCCAACCCGACCGTGAAGATGCTGGCGCTGGCCTTCATCCTGCTGATCGGCGCGGTGTTGATCCTGGATGGCCTGGACGTGCACGTGCCCAAGCCGTACATCTACGCCGCGATGGGGTTCTCGGTGCTGGTGGAGTGGCTGAACCTGCTGATGCGCCGCCGCGCCGTGGCCCACCACGTGCCGGGCGCCGGCAATTGGTGAAACCCGTACCGACCAACGGTCGGTACCTACCGGGGGCGGAATTACCCGGCGATGGGCGAAGCCGACCTGGGTTGGTTTCGCCCGTACCGACCAACGGTCGGTACCTACCGGGGGGCGGAGTCATCCGGCGATGGGGGCGAACCGATCGACCCGGCAAGGGTGCGCGGACCCACCGGGTAGGTGACGACCGTTGGTCGTCACGCCCGGACACCCTAACGGGGAATTAACCCCTATTCATGCCATTCTCCGGCCGCGTCCATCCCGATCCGGAGCCGGCCATGCGTATCTCTCCCCAACTGATCCTGCTGGCCCTGCTGGCCAGCCTGTTGTCCGGTTGTGGCTACAACTCGATCCAGCAGAAGGACGAGCAGGTAAAAGCCGGCTGGGCCGAAGTGCTCAACCAGTACAAGCGCCGCGCCGACCTGATCCCGAACCTGGTACAGACCGTCCAGGGCTATGCCGATCAGGAACGGCAGGTGCTGACCGACGTCACCAACGCGCGTGCGCGGGTCGGCCAGGTCAATGTGAATGCCGACGACGCCGAATCGCTGAAGCGGTTCCAGCAGGCGCAGGGCGAACTCAGCGGGGCGCTGTCGCGATTGCTGGTGGTCACCGAGAACTACCCGAACCTGAAGTCCGACCAGGGCTTCCGCGATCTGCAGGCGCAGCTGGAGGGCACCGAGAACCGCATCACCGTGGCCCGCGGGCGCTACATCCAGCAGGTGCAGGACTACAACACCTACATCCGCTCGTTCCCGCAGCTGATCACCGCCAAGATCTTCGGCTACAAGGAAAAGCCGAACTTCACGGTCGAGAACGAAGCGCAGATCTCGCAGCCGCCAGCGGTGAAGTTCGGTGCGCAGCCGGCGGCCCCGGCGCCCGCGCCGCAGCCGCAGCAGGCCCCGGCGCAGTAACGCGGTGAACATCCGCCTGCTGCTGCGCGCGTTGCTGCTGCTGGGACTGTGCCTGGCCGGGCCCGCATGGGCGCAGGCCGAAACGGCAATTCCGCCGATGAGCTCGCCGGTGGTGGACACCACCGGCACCCTGGATGCCACGCAGAAGCAGGCGCTGGAAGCGCAGGCGCTGGCCCTGCAGCAGCGCAAGGGCAGCCAGCTGCAGATCCTGATGGTGGCCAGCACCCAGCCCGAGACCATCGAGCAGTACACCCAGCGGGTATTCGAGCAGTGGCAGGTCGGGCGCAAGGGCGTGGATGACGGCGTGCTGGTGGTGGTGGCCAAGGACGACCGCAAGGTGCGTATCGAACCCGGCTACGGGCTGGAAGGCGCCATTCCCGATGCCATCGCCAACCGCGTCATCCAGGAATACCTGGCCCCGCACTTCCGCAGCGGCGACTATGCCGGCGGACTCGCCGACGGCACCGCCGCACTGGTCAAGCTGATCGACGGCGAGGAACTGCCCGCACCGGTCAGCGCCAACCCGGCACCACGCGGCAGCGGCAGCGAGGGTTTCAGCATCGCCCTGGTGATCGGCTTTTTCGTCGGCACCTTCGCGCGTACCCTGCTGGGCGGACTGCCGCGCCCGCTGCGCGCGCTGCTGGGCGGCGGCGGTGCGGCCGTGGCCGCGTTCCTGTTCACCTCACTGTTGCTGGCCAGTGGCCTGGCCGGGCTGATCGGCCTGTTCCTCGGTGCGTCCTCCGGCCGTGCCGGCCGCTTCGCCCGCAACAGCGGCTGGGGCGGCGGCGGCTTCGGTGGCGGCAGTTGGGGCGGCGGTGGGGGTGGCGGCTTCGGCGGTGGTGGTGGCTGGGGCGGTGGCGGCGGGCGTTCCGGAGGCGGCGGCGCCTCGGGAGGCTGGTGATGCGCATCTGGCGCCATCTGTTCGCTCCCTCGCTGCACCGCGCCTTCAGCGAAGACCGGCTGCGGGCGATCACCGACGCGATCGCCGCCGGCGAGCGTCGCCACGGCGGCCAGGTCATGTTCGCGGTGGAAGCCGACCTGCCGTGGCTGGCCCTGTGGCAGGGCGTCACGCCGCGCCAGCGCGCCGAGCAGGCCTTTGCCCAGCTGCGCACCTGGGATACCGAGCAGAACAACGGTGTGCTGGTCTACCTGCTGCTGGCCGACCACGCCATCGAACTGGTGGCCGACCGCGGCCTCCGCGGCAAGGTCGGCGAGGCGCAGTGGCAGGCGGTGTGCGCGCACATGCAGCAGCAGCTGCGCGACGGCGCCCTGCAGGATGCGGTGCTGCTGGCCATTGAAGAGGTCTCGGCGATACTGGCCGGGCACTATCCGCCCGGGTCCGGGTCGAAGGACGACGCCCTTCCGGACAGCCCCCAGCTACTTTGAGGTCGGCGGGCGGTCGTAGAATAGCCGCTTACCTGCAAGGCGCCGCCCATGATCTATTTCCACGATATCGACCCCATCGCCCTTTCGCTTGGGCCGGTCAAGGTGCACTGGTACGGCATCATGTACCTGCTCGGCTTCATGGCCGCCTGGTGGCTGGGGCGCCGGCGGATCGCGGCGGGGCGCCTGCCGGGAGTGGATGCCAATGGCTTCTCCGACCTGCTGTTCTACGCCATGCTCGGCGTGGTGGTGGGCGGCCGCGTGGGCTACATGCTGTTCTATGCCACCGCCGAATTCCTGCACAACCCGCTGCTGCTGTTCAAGGTGTGGGACGGCGGCATGAGCTTCCACGGTGGCCTGCTGGGCGTGTTGTTCGCCTCGTGGTACTGGTCGCGCAAGCACCGCCTGCACCTGGGCGACACCATCGACTTCATGGCGCCGCTGGTTCCGCTGGGCCTGGGATTCGGCCGCATCGGCAACTTCATCGGCGCCGAGCTGTGGGGCAAGTACACCGACGGCACCTGGGGCGTGGTGTTTCCCTCCGGCCTGCCGTCACCGCTGAACCAGCTGGACATGCCGACGCTGCGGGAGCAGTTCGCCACCGGCGCGCTCAATCAGTTCGCCCGTCACCCCTCGCAGTTGTACGAAGCGCTGCTGGAAGGGCTGGTGATGTTCGTGGTGCTGTGGGCGGTGTCGGCCACCCCGCGCCACCGTTACCTGGTCTCGGGCCTGTTCGCGCTGATGTATGGCGTGTTCCGCTTCGCGGTGGAATTCGTGCGCATGCCCGACAACGGCGTGTACCTGGCCTTTGACTGGTTCACCCGCGGCCAGCTGCTGAGCCTGCCGCTGGTGGTGCTGGGCCTGGTGCTGCTGGCCCTGTCGCGCCGCGCGCCGGTGCTGCAGCCGGTGCTGCCGGTCACCCCCGCCACGGCCGGGGGCAAGGCATGAAAGCCTACCTGGACCTGCTCGAGCATGTGCTTGAACACGGCACGGAAAAATCGGACCGCACCGGCACCGGCACGCGCAGCGTGTTCGGCTGGCAGATGCGCTTCAACCTCAACGACGGTTTCCCGTTGGTCACCACCAAGAAGCTGCACCTGCGCTCGATCATCCACGAGCTGCTGTGGTTCCTGAAGGGCGACACCAACATCGGCTACCTGCAGGACAACCAGGTGCGGATCTGGGACGAATGGGCCGACGAGAACGGCGACCTCGGCCCGGTCTACGGCAAGCAGTGGCGCAGCTGGGCCACCGCCGACGGCGGCAGCATCGACCAGATGCAGTGGCTGGTGGACGAGATCAAGCGCAATCCGGATTCGCGCCGGCTGGTGGTGAGCGCCTGGAACGTCGGTGAACTTTCGCAGATGGCGCTGATGCCCTGCCACAACCTGTTCCAGTTCTACGTGGTGGACGGCAAGCTGAGCTGCCAGCTGTACCAGCGCAGCGGCGACATCTTCCTGGGCGTGCCGTTCAACATCGCCAGCTACGCGCTGCTGACCCACATGGTGGCGCAGGCCACCGGGCTGGGCGTGGGCGATTTCGTGCACACGCTGGGCGACGCGCACCTGTATTCCAATCATTACGAACAGGCCCGCGAGCAACTCGCGCGCGAACCGCGCGCGCTGCCCACGCTATGGTTGAATCCGGACGTCACCGACCTGTTCGGCTTCCAGTTCGACGACATCCGCATCGACGGCTACCACCCGCACCCTGCCATCAAGGCACCGGTAGCGGTATGAAGCTTTCCCTGATCGTCGCCCTCGACCGCGACCACGGTATCGGCCAGAACAACCAGCTGCCCTGGCAGCTGCCGGATGACCTGAAGCGCTTCAAGGCGCTGACACTGGGCAAGCCGATCCTGATGGGGCGCAAGACCGCGCAGTCGCTCGGCCGCGCGCTGCCGGGGCGCCCCAACCTGGTGTTGACCCGTTCGGGCCAGGTGCCGTTTGACGGCATGCAGGCAGTCGCGTCAATCGAAGAAGCAAAGCAGTTCGCGGACGCCGCCGGCGCCGAAGAGCTGTGCGTGATCGGCGGCGGCGAGATTTTTCGCCTGGTGATGGCGCAGGCCACCGACATGCACCTGACCTGGGTGGATGCGCAGGTAAACGCGGACACCCATTTCCCGGCGTTCGATTCAGCGAAGTGGGTGGAAGTCGCGCGCGAGCATCACCCGGCCGATGCGAAACACGCGTATGCGTTCGACTTCGTGGATTACGTGCCTGACAGGTAGGTCCGCGCGCTGACGGAACACACACGCATGGCATGTCACTACGCGTCACCCAGCGTCCAGAAGATGCGGTCGCTTATTCGCACCGTTATGCGCGTCAGGCCGTGGTCGGTGTGCCGTTGCCTTCGTTGCCGCTTGGTTCGGCCGTGCGGCGTGGCTGTTGTTGGCGGGGGCCGCGGTTGCTATTGCGCGGACCACGCGGCGGGCGGCCGTTGGACGTGTTGCCTTCGCCCTCGTTGCGCCGCGCTGGCGGACGCGGCGGGGTGACCGGCTTGGGCACGTCGCGGCCCGGCACCTGCACCACGCGCAGTTCTTCGGTGTCCAGCTGCAGTGCCGTGAGCTTGCCGCCCCACACTGCGCCGGTATCGATGGCATGCACGCCCTGGGTGATCGTCAGGCCCAGCGCCGACCAGTGGCCGCACACGATCTTCAGATCGCGCTCGACCCGCCCCGGTACCTCGAACCAGGGGTACAGCCCCTGTTCCTGCGTGCCGGGCGTGCCCTTGTCCTCGATCCCGATCCGCCCGCGCGGCGTGCAGTAGCGCATGCGCGTGAGCAGGTTGATGATCGCGCGCGAACGGTCATACCCCGACAACCCCGGCGACCACACCGGCTTGTCGCCGTACATGTTGCGGAACAGCTTGCGGTAGCCGCTGCCATGCAGCTGCTGCTCGACTTCACGGGCATGCTTCTCGGCCAGCTGCGTGGTCCACTTCGGGGCCAGCCCGGCGTGCACCATCATCCAGCCCAGCTCGCGGTCCACGTGCACCAGCTTCTGCATGCGCAGCCAGTCCAGCAGCGTGTCGCGGTCCTCGGCCTGCACGATCCGCAGCAGGTCCGGATTGACCTTGCGCTGCTCCTCTTCCGAACGCGCGCCGACGGCCAGCAACGACAGATCGTGGTTACCCAGCACCACCACGCTGGACGCGCGCAGCGAATGCACCAGCCGCAGCGTCTCCAGCGACTGTCCGCCGCGGTTGACCAGATCGCCACAGAACCACAGCGTATCCACCGCCGGGTCGAAGCGGATCTTCTCCAGCAGGCGCTGGGTCACTTCGTAACAGCCCTGCAGGTCGCCGATGGCCCAGACACTCATGCGTGCGCCTCCATCAGTGCAGCGTGCGCGGAACGGTCAACACGAACGGTGCGATCGGGGCGGCGAACTCGGTGCCATCATCGGCCACCATGTCGTAATGCCCCTGCATCGTGCCGTGTTCGGTTTCCAGCATGACACCGGAGGTGTAACGGAAGTCTTCACCCGGGCGCAGGCGCGGCTGTTCGCCGATCACCCCATCGCCGTCCACATGCTCGACCCGTCCATTGCCGTCGGTGATCCGCCAGTGCCGCGCCACCAGCCGGGCGGCCACGCGTCCGGCATTGTGGATGCGGATCGTATAGGCGAACGCATAGCGGCCGTCCTCCGGCATGGACTGGTCATCCAGGAAACGCGGGGCGACCTCGACCGAGATCGCATAGTGTGCAGCGTCGTTCATGCAGACAGTTTAGAGGGAGTTTCAATCTTCCGCGCGCGGCACGTTGGCCAACGCGATGAACTGGGCCACTTCCAGCTGCTCGGCGCGCGCATCGCTGCGCACGCCGGCCGCGTCGAACTGGTCCGGCGTGACCACCCCGTTCAGCGCATTGCGCAACGTCTTGCGGCGCTGGCCGAAGGCAGCCCGGACCACTTCGGCAAAACGCCTGCGATCGAGGATGCCGACCGTCGCCGGATCCCGTGGTACCAGGCGGACCACCGCCGAATCCACCTTCGGCGGCGGCCGGAACGCGCCCGGCGGCACCACGAACAGCGACGTCACCCTGCACCAGGCCTGCAGCATCACGCTCAGGCGGCCATAGACCTTGCTGCCCGGCTCGGCGGCCATGCGGTCCACCACTTCCTTCTGCAGCATGAAGTGCATGTCGCGGATCACCGCCGCATGTTCCATGGCATGGAACAGGATCGGCGAGGAAATGTTGTAGGGCAGGTTGCCGACCAGGCGGATCTGGCCGTCACCGGCCAGTTCGGTGAAGTCCACCTGCAGCACGTCGCGGTGCACGATGGTCAGCTCGCCCAGCGGCGCGGCGGCGGCGGTCAGCGGTGCGATCAGGTCGCGGTCGAACTCGATCACGGTCAGGCGCGGGTGGCGGCGCAGCAGCGGCAGGGTGATCGCACCCTGGCCCGGGCCGATCTCGACCAGGCGGTCGTCGTCCTTCGGGTTGACCGCAAGCACGATCTTGTCGATGTAGCTGCGGTCGGCCAGGAAATGCTGGCCCAGCTGCTTCTTGGCCGGGGCGGTGAAGCCGGGCGCGGAGGGGGAATGCGAAGAGGTCATGCGCTCATTTTACGTTGCCGCGCCAGCCGGGCGCACAAGGCGGTGGCGGCGAGCAGGCTGGAGGGATCGGCAATGCCGCGACCGGCCAGCTCCAGCGCCGTGCCGTGGTCCACCGCCACGCGCGGGTAGGGCAGGCCGAGTGTGATGTTCACCGCCTGCTCGAAGCCGCTGTATTTCAGGACCGGCAGGCCCTGGTCGTGGTACATGGCCAGCACCGTATCGAACCCGGCCAGCTTCTTCGGCAGGAACGCGGTATCGGCCGGCAACGGCCCGACCAGGTCCATGCCGTCGGCGCGCAGCCGCTCCAGCAGGGGGATCACCACGTCCAGTTCTTCCCGGCCCAGGTGACCGTCTTCGCCGGCGTGGGGATTCAGGCCCAGCACCGCGATCCGCGGCGCGGCGATGCCGAACTGGTCGCGCAGGGCGCCGTGCACGGTGTGCAGGGTGGCCGCCAGGCCGTCAGCGGTGATCGCGTCGGCCACCGCGCGCAGCGGCAGGTGGGTGGTGGCCAGGGCCACCCGGACGATGTCGTTGGCCAGCATCATCACCACCTGCACGCCGGCCTGGTCGGCCAGCAGTTCGGTGGTGCCGCTGTAGGCGATCCCGCCCTGGTTGATCACCGCCTTGTGCACCGGGCCGGTCACCACGCCGTCCACGCGCCCGTCCAGGCAGGCCTGGCCGGCCTGGAGCAGCGCGCCGATCACCGCGCCGGCGTTGGCCGGGTCGGTCTGGCCAAAGCGCGAAGGCCGCACATTGGGGACGTCGCACAACGGCAGATCGCCCGGCTGGCGGGCGATGGCATCCTCAGGCAGGAGGGTCAGGGGCAGCGACAGCGCCGTGGCCGCCGCGCGCAGCGTATCGGGGTCGGCGAACGCCAGCAGCCGGCAATCGGTGCGCGGCTGCTGGATCAGGCGAAGGCAGAGTTCCGGGCCGATCCCGGCGGGCTCGCCCGGTACCAGAGCGAGCTGCGGGAGCATCGGCGCCGGCTCAGGGCTTGGCCGGCGCGGGTGCCGGGGTGGCCTGGGCGCGGTCGCCCGTGCGCAGGTCCACGTAGGCTTCGCCACGCAGTTCCTGCAGGTAGCGGTTGTATTCTTCTTCCAGCTTGCGGCGGCCGATGGTCTCGCGGATCTGGGCACGCTTGTTGTCGGTGCCGGCATCGGTCTGGCGGCTGCCCACGCGTTCGACGATGTGCCAGCCCGCGTCGGTGCGGAACGGCTGGCTGACGCCGGCGTCGCTCAGCGCGGTGACCTGCTTGCCGAAGTCCGGGCCGAACGCGTCGGCCGGGAACCAGCCCAGGTCGCCGCCCTGGCCCTTGCTGTTGCTGTCTTCCGACGATTCCCGGGCCACCGCCTGGAAATCCGCGCCGCCGGCGATGCGCGCACGCAGGGTGTCGATCTTGGCCTTGGCGGTGGCGTTGTCCTGCTGGTCGTTGACCCGCACCAGGATGTGCCGGGCATGGTATTCGGTGATGGTCTGGCCACTGGCGGCGGCGCTGGCATCACGCACTTCCACCAGCTTGAGCAGCTGGAAACCGCTGGGGCCGCGCAGCGGGCCGACCACGTCGCCGGCCTTCATGCCGTTCATCATCTGGGCGAAGGCGCCCGGAATCTCATCCAGCGAACGCCAGCCCAGGTCGCCGCCTTCCAGCGCGTTGGGGCTGTCGGAGTAGCGCACGGCCGCCGCGTTGAAGTCCAGCTCGCCCTTGTCCAGCAGGGCCTTCACGCCGTCGACCTTCTTCTGGCCGGTGGCGATCTGCTCGGCGGTCGCCCCTTCCGGCAGCGCGATCAGGATGTGCGCCAGGTGGTACTGGGTACCGGCGGTGGCTTCCTGCTTGAGCGCGGCGTCCACTTCGCCCTCGCTGACGCTGATGCGGCTCTGCGCGAAGCTCTGGCGCAGGCGCTGCACGGTGATTTCGTCGCGGACCGAGTTGCGGAAGTCGTTGAAGTCCAGGCCGTCGGCGGCCAGGCGCTGGCGCAGGGCGTCCAGGTTGGAGCCGTTCTGCTGGGCGATCGAATTCAGCGCCTGGTTGAGTTCCTGGTCGCTCACCTTGATGCCGCTGCCCTGGGCCCGGGCCACCTGCAGCTTGACCAGCACCAGGCGCTCCAGCACCTGCCGGTTCAGCACGTCGTCGGGCGGCAGCTGGCCTTCACGACCGGCGTACTGGGCCTTGATGTTCTGCACGGCGCGGTCCAGCTCGCTCTGCAGCACGACATCCTCGTCGACGATCGCGGCGATGCGGTCCAGCGACTGGGTCTGCTGGGCCAGCACCTGCAGCGGCGCGGAAACGGTGGTGACGGCGAGGACGGAAGCGAGAAGGACGGGAAGGGTCTTGGTCATGGGATCAGGTTCGGATCGTAGTCATCGCGCGTGGGCGCACCGGTAGTGCTGGGCGGCACGAGATAGAGGTCGTCCCGGTAATAGCCGAGAATAGCACGGCGCAAAGTGCGGTCCGTGTTCTGGCCGATCGAGCTCAGGCCCTTGAGCACGAATTCGATCTGGAACGAATTGTTCAGCTCGCCCTCGCGGTTGCGCACGTAGCGGCGGGCCAGCGCCCGGACGGCCAGGCAGCAGCTGTCCCACTGCACGCCGCCGATGATTTCCAGCGGCGCCTTGTCTTCGATCGAGTAGTAATAGCGGCCGACCACGCTCCAGGTGGCATTGATCGGGTACAGGAAGGACAGGTCGACCTGTTCCAGCAGGGTCCGCTCTTCCTTGGTCGCCGTCGCCGGGGCGCCCGAATTGAGGCGGTGGCGGTAGGTCAGGTTGACGATGCCGTCGTTGGACATCAGGTAGCGCGCGCGCACGCTGGCCAGGTCCTCACGCTTGTACTTGGGGTCCCACTGGTAGGTGGCGCCCAGGTTCCAGCGGTCGTTGATGGCGTAGTTGGCGTCGGCGATCCAGGCCGACTTGCCCTGTTCGATCTGGGCCTGCTGGCCCGGCAGGGTGACCCGCGAATCGTCGAAGTACAGGATCTGGCCGATGCTGCCGGAGAACCGCTCGCGCCCGGTGGTCTGGTCGATGAAGCGGGTGCTCAGCGCCATGGTCAGCTGGTTGGCGTCGTTCTGGCGGTCGGCGCCGGTGTAGCGCGAATCGCGGAACAGCTGGCCCCAGCTGAAAGTGAAGTCGCGGGTATCGAAGATCGGCAGGTCGCTCTGGTCGCGATACGGCGTACGCAGGTAGAACAGGCGCGGTTCCAGCGTGTGCAGGTAGCCCTTGCCGTTGATGGTGGTTTCGCGGTCGAAGAACATGCCCGCGTCCAGGCTGGCGATCGGCACGCCGCGGTGCGGCGAGGTGTTGCCGCGCAGCTGGTCCGGGGTCGCCGTGGCCGGATCGATACCGGCGTCGCGCAACGCCTGCGCCCGGGTCTGGTCAGCCAGCCCGCGGTCCAGCTCGTAGCCGGTGTAGCGGTAGGCCACGGCCGGGGTGACGTACCAGGAGGCACCGGCGAACGGCAGCGACACGTACGGCTTCACGTCCAGGCGCGAGCCGTTGTAATACGGGGTCACGATGCCATTGCGCTCGTAATCGCCATCGGCGCCGAACTTCTGGTTGACGTCGTCATGGGTAAAGCGCACCGCTTCGGCGTATACGCCCACTTCTAGCCACGGCAGCAGCGGCTTGTCCCAGGTACCGAACAGGCGCGGCTGGCGCGAATAGGGCAGCGAGGCCTCGGTGAGGGTGTAGTCGGTCAACTGCCAGTAGTCGGCCATCAGGCCGCCACTCCAGTTCTCGCCGGTGCCGTAGATGCCGATCTGGCTCTGCAGGCTGGAGGTGGTCACCCCCAGCAGCTTGCTGGAAAAGTCTTCGGTGTAGCGCTCGTCGCTGACCCAGGCAATGTTGGCGCGTGCCTGCCAGGTCGAATTGACGTTGTGGTAGCCCTCGAACTCGACCTGGCCGCGATCCTTGTCGCGCAGCTTGTCGTTGGGCAGGTACGCGGTCTGCAGCTCGCCGCGGCCGCCGTCGTACAGATAGCGGAACTCGTTGTCGAGCATCAGGCCGCGCTTGCTCATGTAGCGCGGGGTCAGGGTGTCGTCGTAGTTCGGCGCCAGGTTGAAGTAGATCGGCTGGGCGTAATCGAAGCCGTTGCGTCCGGACATGCCCAGCTGCGGGTACAGCAGGCCGGTTTGGCGGCGGTCGTCGATCGGGAACTTGAAGTACGGTGCCCACAGCACCGGCACCTTGCCGATCCGGAGCACGGCGTTGCGGGCGGTGCCGAAGCCTTCGTCGTTGTCCACTTCGATCTGCGGGGCGGACAGTTTCCACACCGGCTGCGAGGGATCGCAGGTGGTGTAGGTGGAGCGGTGCATCTGGCCGACCGAACCCTGCAGGTCGATCGAGTCGGCGCCGCCGTGGCCACGGCGCGACACCAGCTGGTACTGGATGTCGCTGATCTTGTGGGTGTCCGCTTCCTGGTTGCCTTCGGCCCGCTTGGCGGTCATCCGGATCGACGCGTCCTGGTAACGGACGTTGCCTTCGGCAACATAGTTGCCGCTCTCGGTATCGAAGCTCAGGTGGTCGGTGCCCAGGAACTGGTCGCCGCGCTTGAGCGCTACGTTGCCCTGGTACTGCGGCACGGTGCTGGTGCCGAACAGGGTGTCGCCTTCAATGTCGGTGGGCTGCTGGTCGCGGGTTTCGGCTGCGGCCTTGTCCGCCACCGGGGCGTCCTGGAAGGCGGGCAGCACGTCTGCGACCGGGCACAGGCCCCAGTTCACCGGTTTCTCGTCGGCCATGGCCGGCAGGCAGATGGCGATGCTCAGGGGGAGGGGCAGCAGGCGGAGGGCTCGGCGCACGCGGGATTCGGATTCAGGCGAAAACGGATCGTAGCTTGCCCCATCCCTTGCATAGGGGCAATGAAGGTGTCCGGCGCGGAGGGGGCCGGGTTCATGGTTCCAGCAGGGCACCCGCGTGCGCAACGCTGCACTCGGCCAGCGCCTGCAGGTCGTAACCGCCCTCCAGCATGGAGACCAGGCGTCCGGCCGCATGGCGCCGGGCCAGCGTGCGCAGCTCGGTGGTGATCCAGGCGAAATCGTCGGTCTCCAGCATCAGGTCGGCCTGTGGATCGCGCAGGTGGGCGTCGAACCCGGCCGAGACCAGCACCAGCTGCGGCCGGAAGTCGTCGATTGCCGGCAGCATTTCATCGGCCCATGTGTTGCGGAAGCGGAAGCTGCCGCTGCCGGGCGGCAACAGGATGTTGAGCAGGTTGCCGGCGCCCCGGTCGCGGCGCAGCCCCGAGTTCGGGAACAGGCCGGCCTGGTGGGTGCTGTAGTACGCCACCCGCGGATCGGCGGCAAAGATGTCCTGGGTGCCGTTGCCATGGTGCACGTCGAAATCGACGATGGCGATGCGCTCAAGCCCATACCGGTCGCGCGCATAGGCGGCGGCGATGGCGATGTTGTTGAACAGGCAGAAGCCCATCGCGGTACCGGCGGTGGCATGGTGGCCCGGGGGACGCACCGCGCAGAACGCCAGCGGGTCGTCGCCCAGCATCACCGCATCGACGGCCGCGACGCCGGCGCCGGCGGCATGCAGCGCGGCACCGGCCGAGCCCGGCGAGGTCATCGTGTCCATGTCGATCAGGCGCAGGGGCTCGGTCTGCGGGGCCAGCACCTGGTCGATCAGGGCACTGTCGTGGACCCGCGCCAGCTCGCCGAACTTGGCCGGCGGTGCCTGGCGCCAGTCCAGCGTGCCCGGGTAGGCCGCGTGCAGCGCATCGAGCACGACCTGCAGGCGCCGCGGGCATTCGGGGTGGCCCGGGCCGGGATCGTGGTGCAGACAGGCGGGATGGGTGAAAACCAGCATGCGGGCAGGGTTCCGGGCGGGGGCGGCTCAGCCGTGGCGGCGGGCGTGCTGCCAGAGCACCTCGCCATGGCCATCGGCGCGGGCCAGCACCCGCGCCAGCACGAACAGCAGGTCGGACAGCCGGTTGAGGTAATGCAGCGCTTCGGACCGGACCGCCTCCAGGCGTGCCAGCGTCACCGTCTCGCGCTCGGCACGGCGGACGATGGTGCGCGCCAGATGGCAGCGCGCGGCCGCTTCGCCACCGCCGGGCAGGATGAATTCCTTCAGCGCCGGCAGCGTGGCGTTGTAGTGGTCCAGCTGCTGTTCCAGCGCGGCCACATCGGCGGCCTGGATGGCGGCATGGCCGGGAATGCACAGTTCGCCGCCGAGGTCGAACAACTGGTGCTGCACCGTCGTCAGCAGTGCGCGCACGTCATCGGGCAGGGCCACGGCCAGCAGCACGCCCAGCGCCGAGTTGGCCTCGTCCACGCTGCCGAAGGCGTTGACCCGGGCCGCGTCCTTGGCCACGCGGCTGCCGTCGCCCAGGCCGGTGCTGCCGTCGTCGCCGGTGCGGGTGTAGATGCGCGAGAGTCGGTTGCCCATGCGCCGTTCTCAGCGCAGCAGGTCGCGGCGGGCCTGGTTCAGCTTGATCACCTGTTCGGTGGCCAGCTGCAGTGCGGCGGCCAGGCCGACGTAGATGGCGGCCGTGCGCAGGTAGGGCAGGAACCAGTCCGCGTAGTTCTTCGCCCAGCCGCCCAGGGTGGGCGCTGCGACCACATCGCTGGTCCAGTAGAAGCCGCTCTGCGCGAACAGGTGGCAGACCGCCACGGCGGCCACCAGCAGGACGGCGGCCTTGGCCAGCGCGGTCCAGTCGGCGCTGACATAGCCCTGGCGCAGCAGGGCCCCGCCAGCCCACATCGCGAAGTAGGCCGGCACCAGCAGGGCCGTGCCCGGCGATACGCAATAGTGCTGCCAGTAGCCGATGCCACTGGCGCGGATCACCAGCACGTCGATCACGATCGCCAGCACCATCAGCAGCGGGAAGGCCCAGCGTGTCCAGCGGCGCAGCTGGAAGCCGCCGATGAAGAACACGGCCCACGAGGCATCGGGAATCGCGGCGAAATGATTGACCCGGGTCGCGGCCATCAGCAGCACGAGCACGAACAGGATGAAGGCGCGTTGGGCAGTGGTCATGGGCAGGGGCGTTGGAGGTCCGGCGTTCATTCTAGCGCCTGCCACCGCAGGGCGTAGCGGGGCCGCACGCACTATCATGGGCGGCATGAGTGAACGTCATGACGTAGTGATCGTGGGCGGCGGGCTGGTCGGCGCCAGCCTGGCCATCGCGCTGGACCGGGCCGGCCGCAACGTCGGCCTGGTGGACGCCGCGGCGGCCGGTACGCTGCCGCCGGTGTTCGACCAGCGCAACCTCAGCTTCGCCGCAGCCACGGTCAATGCATTGACCGCGCTGGGGGTGATGCAGCTGCTGGGCTCGGCACCCGGCCCGATCACCCGTATCCAGGTCAGCCGCGCCGGCGATTTCGGCCGCGTGCAGATGGACGCCGCGCAGTACCAGCGGCCGTTCTTCGGGCAGGTGGTGGTCGCCCGCGATTTCGGCCAGGCGTTGGAAACGCGCCTGCTGGGCCTGCAGCACCTGACCCGCTACCGCCCGGCACGCTTCCTCCGCCTGGGCGACACGGTGGACGGCCATCGCCAGGTTTTCATCGCCGATGACACGGGCGAGCGCTGCCTGCTCGCGCGGCTGGTGGTGGGCACCGACGGCACCCGCAGCGGCGTGCGCGACGCCCTGGGCATCGGGGTGGACGAGCACGACTTCCAGCAGACCCTGTTCGTCGCGCGGGTGCGCGCGGCGCGCGCGCCTGACGGCACCGCCTATGAGCGCTTCACCGATTCCGGCCCGACCGCGCTGCTGCCGCGCGGCGACCGTCACTACGGCGCGGTCCACGGCGTGCCCCGCGACCAGGCCGATGCGGTGCTGGCGCTGGACGATGCCGCCTGGCTGGAACGGCTGCAGCAGGCCATCGGCTGGCGCGCCGGGCGCCTGCTGGACAGTGGGCCACGCAGTGCCTATCCGCTGGTCCAGGTCCTGGCCCGGGCAACGGCAGGCGAACGCGCCGTGCTGCTGGGCAATGCCGCACAGACCCTGCATCCGCTTGGCGCGCAGGGGTTCAACCTGGGGTTGCGCGACGCGTTGACCCTGGCCGAGCTGCTGGAAACGGCGTCCGACCCGGGCAGCGATGCCCTGCTGCAGGCGCACGTGGCGCGCCGCGAGGACGACCGCGCGCAGACCATCGCCTTCTCCGGCGGGCTGGCGCGCGTGACCAGCAACCCGGCGCCGCTGCTGCGCCCGCTGCGCAGCCTGGGCCTGCTGGCGGCACAGGCGACGTCGATGCAGTCGCTGCTGGTCGGCGGTGCCATGGGCTTCCGTGGCGATGTGCCGGCGTTGTGCCGGGGAGCGGGCGCATGAGCCGCCGCGCACGCGATGTGATCGTGGTCGGCGGTGGCGTGGTCGGGGCGGCGTGCGCGCTGGCCCTGGCCGATGCCGGGCTGGAAGTGACCCTGGTGGAAGGCCGTGAGCCGACCGCCTGGCAACCGCAGCAGCCGGACCTGCGCGTGTATGCCTTCGCCCCGGACAATGCGCAGCTGCTGGGCACGCTGGGCGTATGGCCGTCGATCGTGGCCGCGCGCGCATGTGCCTACCGGCGCATGCGGGTCTGGGATGCCGCCGGTGGCGACGACCTGCAGTTCGAAGCCGATCGGCTTGGCCGCGAACAGCTGGGCTGGATCGTCGAGAACGACCTGCTGGTCGACCGGCTCTGGGCCGCCCTGCCGGGCGCCGGCGTGCAGCTGTGCTGCCCGGCGCGGGTCGAGGCGCTGGAGCAGGACGGCGACGGCGTTCGCCTGCGGCTGGACGATGGGCGCAGGCTGGAGGCGACGCTGGCGATTGCCGCCGACGGCGCCGATTCGACCCTGCGCCGCCTGGCCGGGCTGCAGGTCAGCCGCCAGGAGTACGGGCAGCGCGGCGTGGTGGCCTACATCGACACCGAACAGGACAACCAGGCCACCGCCTGGCAACGCTTCCTGCCGAGCGGCCCGCTGGCGGTGCTGCCGGCCGGGGCGCGCCGCAGTTCGATCGTCTGGACCCTGCCCGATGCCGAGGCCGAGCGCGTGCTGGCCCTGGACGAGGCGGCATTCAATGCCGCGCTGACCCGTGCCTTCGGCGGGCGGCTGGGGGCGATGTCCGTGGCCTCGCGCCGCGCCGCCTTCCCGCTGCGACGCCAGCTCGCCAGCGCCTACGTGGCCGGTCGCGTGCTGACCCTGGGCGATGCGGCCCATGTCGTGCACCCGTTGGCCGGGCAGGGGGTGAACCTGGGCCTGCGCGACGTGGCCGCGCTGCATGCGCTGGTGCAGCGCGCGCACCAGCGGCGCCAGGACTGGGCGTCGACGGAGCGGCTGCAGCGCTGGGCCCGCGAACGACGGAGCGACAACACGGTGTCCGCGTACGGATTTGACGCAATCAACACTGTTTTCTCCAATGACGAGATGCACCTGACCTTGGCACGGGGCCGCGTACTGGGCTGCGCTGGCAAGCTGCCGCCGCTGGTGTCGGCCTTGTGGAAGCGTGCGGCCGGGCTGTAATGCGACGTTGATCGAAATCTGGAAGCGCCTCGCCGTGGCGTTGTGGAGAATGCCGCGCGGCTGGCGCTGTCCGGGGAGTCCCGCAGCATGCCGCGTCGTCCTTTTTCCGGAAACGCTGCCATGACCTTCTCGACCATCGTCCGCCACCTGCTGCCCCCGTCCACGTCCAGCCGGATGTCCGCCAAGCCGGACAAGGCGATGGAAGGATTCAGCGCACTGCTCACTTCCATGCGCAATGTGCCGCGCAGTGCCAGTGCGGTGGGCAACGCGGGCTACCGGGCCGAAACCCGGCTGCGCAGTTTCGTCGCCCAGGCGCGGGACCAGCCGCCGACGAAGGCGGATTTCAAGCAGGCGCTTCCCGATGTCGACACGCTCATCAAGGAACTGGATGCGCAGCAGCGGCAGCTTTGTCTTGACCAGGGCAAGCCGGGCAGCAAAAGCCATGGCGATTACATGAACGCCTTGTTGGCCAGGGAAAAGTGCATCTCGGTGAAGCACTTCCGCTGAGCGCCGCGCGGCGCGATAGGAGTGCATTCAATCGGGCGTGGTCGTGTCGCTCCGCACGCGAAGTGATCGATATCTGCAAGTGATGCGGCCGGATACCCGGGCAGACTGAACGGGCGTGGCCATGGTGGACGGGCGGTAGGGCGACGCGTACCTGTTTCCCCGGACCCTTCGGAGCTTCATGGCCTCCCCCATTCCTCCCATTCCGCCCATCAGTGCCCTGTGGCGAAAACTGCGGCCACAGGAAGAGCGGGCCCGCACCGCCGAAGCCATCGCCAAGGCGCCGGACGCGGCCAAGGCGCAGGTGCGCGACCTGCTCATCCAGATCAACAACGTGGGGCATCCGCATGGGATGGGGCACGCAAGCGAACCGGCCGTGGACGCCGGGGCCCGTCTGCAGGAGCTGCTGGACCGGGACCTGCCGCTGTCCCTGGAATACTGCCGCAGTGCGCCAGGCGATACGCGGCAGCCTCCGGTGACCGGACCGGGTGTCGACGGACTCATCGAAGACCTGTGGGTCATTGAAAAGGACCTGCGTCGCCAACTCGGCGCAACCACCGATGACAGCCGACGCAGGGAACTGCAGGAAACGCTCACCCGGGTCGTCCGCCTGCAGCGGTTCCGCGGTCCGGCCACGGAATGACCGTGGCGGACGGGCGGCTTACCACGCCAGTACGGTGATCTCTTCGCGGTCGTGGTACAGCTGCTTGGCGCGCACGTTCAACGGGCGCCCGGCCTGGTCCTGGAACAGGTCCAGGCACAGCCGGGTTTCGTCCCAGCGCTTCTTCATCGGCAGCTTGAGGTTGAAGATCGCATGCCGGCACCAGCCTTCGCGGAACCAGGTGGCCATGCGCTCGGCCACGCGCCGTGGCTGTTCGACCATGTCGCAGACCATCCAGTCCAGCGGCGCTTCGGGTTGCCAGTGGAAGCCGTCGGCACGCAGGTGTTCGACCAGGCCGGTGTCCAGGACATGCTCGCGCAGCGGGCCGTTGTCCACGCTGATCACCTGCATGTGCTGGCGGGTCAGCACCCAGGTCCAACCGCCGGGCGCGGCGCCCAGGTCGGCCGCGCGCATGCCGGGCCGGACCAGCTGTTCGCGTTCTTCCGGGCTCATCAGGGTCAGCAGCGCCTCGTCCAGCTTCAAGGCCGAGCGCGAGGGCGCTTCCGGCAGCAGCTTCAGGCGCGGAATGCCCAGCGCCCAGGGCGCACTGTCGCGGGTGTCGGCCACGCAGACGAAGGCGTGGCGTCCGTCGACGAATACCACGTGCAGGCGCGGCAGGGCGGTGTTGGGTTTGTCGGTGAGCAGGCCGGCCTTGCGCAGCGCCGGGCGCAGCGCGTTGCCGAAGGCGCGGGCCAGCCCGGCCAGCGGCTTGCCTTCATCCGAGTCGGGATGTTCCACCCACATGTCGCCGAAACGCTGCTGGCCGGCAAGCGCGGCCAGGATCGGGGTGATCCGGTCGCTGGGATCCAGCTCGCGCAGTTCGGCCAGCACCACCAGCTTCTGCCGGGCGAAGATCAGCGACCGCCAGGGCAGGGCCCTGGACAGCGCCGCGCCATCGTCGGTGGCGAACAGCACATAACCGTCATTGCGCTGCGTGCGCGCATAGCCGGCGATGTTGGCGTAGGCGGCGCGCTCGGAGAGCTCACCGGCCAGTTCCGGCTCGAAGCCCTGCCGGCACAGGCACAGCAGGCCGCTCATCGACGCGCGCCAGTGGCGCGGGAGTCAGTAATGCGCACCGTTGGTTTCCCCGTACTGACGCAGGACCGCGCGGGCGGCGTCGCGTTCGATGTCGCGCACCACCTCGATGCCGCGCGTGTTGAGTTCACCGATCCAGTCGGCCGGCAGCGGGCCTTCGTCGAACGGGGTGAGTTCTTCGACATCCTGCGCGCTCGCACCGATCAGCAGACGGTCGATGCCGGCCCAGATGGTGGCGCCATAGCACTGGCAGCACGGCTGCGAGGAGGTGGCCAGGGTGATCGGCGCCAGCACGTCATTCAGCCGCGGCGTCTGCAGGCGCTGCTGGGCCAGCATGTAGGCCATGTTTTCGGCGTGGGCCAGCGAGGTGCTGTGCGGCACCACGCGGTTCACGCCGGCGGCGATGATGCGGTCGTCCGGGCCGAACACCACCGCGCCGAAGGGACCGCCGGTCTGCGCCTCGACGTTCAGCCGCGACAGTTCGATCGCCAGGGCGACCTTGGCGGCATCGCCGGGATAGGCGCGGCCGAGGTCGATCTGGTCGTGGATCCAGGCGGGCAGGGTGAGGTGGACTTGCGCGTACAGCATGTGAACAGGCCTTTCGAATTCGGTGGGGCTTACGCCGACCAGGTGTCGCGCAGGGTCACGCTGCGGTTGAACACCGGTGCGGTGGGGGCATGGTCGCGGCGGTCGGCGACGAAGTAGCCGGTACGCTCGAACTGGAACGACTGCTCGGGCGCCGCAGCGGCTGCGGCCGGTTCGACATAGCCGGTGACGGTGCGCCGCGACGCCGGGTTGAGGTAGTCGCGGTACGTCCTGCCGTCGGACTCGTCGTCGGGGTTGGGCACCGAGAACAGGCGGTCGTACAGGCGGATCTCGGCCGGCACGCCGTGCACGGCGCTCACCCAGTGGATGGTGCCCTTGACCTTGCGGTTGGCGCCTTCCATGCCCGGGCGCGATTCCGGGTCGAGCCAGCCGCGCAGTTCAGTGATGGTGCCGTCGGCGTCCTTGACCACCTCGTCGCAGCGGATGATGCCGGCACCGCGCAGGCGGACTTCGCCGCCGGGCACCAGGCGCTTCCAGCCCTTGGGCGGGACCTCGGCGAAGTCGTCGCGTTCGATCCACAGTTCGCGGGCGAACGGCACCTCGCGGCTGCCGAACGCCTCGTCCTTGGGGTGGTTGGCGAAGGTCAGGGTTTCGACATGGCCGTCGGGCAGGTTGGTCAGGACCAGCTTGAGCGGGTCGATCACGGCCATGCGGCGTGCGGCGGCGGCGTCGAGGTCTTCACGCAGGGCGCCTTCCAGCACGCTGAAGTCGATCAGCGAATTCTGCTTGCTGATGCCCACCCGTTCGGCGAACAGGCGCATGGCCGCCGGCGTATAGCCACGGCGGCGCAGGCCCTGCAGGGTCGGCATGCGCGGATCTTCCCAGCCGTCCACCAGCTGCTCGGTGACCAGCGCCATCAGCTTGCGCTTGCTCATCACGGTGTAGTTGATGTTCAGGCGCGAAAATTCGATCTGGCGGGGCTTGGCGGCTTCACGCGGCAGGCCGCGTTCGACCAGCGGGGCGGTCAGCGCGTCGTCGTGGGCGAAGTCCACGTTGTCCACGCACCAGTCGTACAGCGGGCGGTGGTCTTCGAATTCCAGGGTGCACAGCGAGTGGGTGATGCCTTCGATCGAATCGCCCAGGGCGTGGGCGAAGTCGTACATGGGGTAGATCGGCCAGGCATTGCCGGTGTTCTGGTGCTCGACGTGCTTGATGCGGTACAGCGCGGGGTCGCGCAGGTTGATGTTGCCGCTGGCCATGTCGATCTTCGCGCGCACGGTGCGGGCGCCGTCCGGGAACTCACCGGCGCGCATGCGCCGGAACAGGTCCAGGTTCTCGTCGACGCTGCGGTCGCGCCAGGGCGAGGGTCGGCCGGGTTCGGTCAGGGTGCCGCGGTAGGCGCGCACTTCCTCGGCCGAGAGATCGCAGACATAGGCCTTGCCGTCGCGGATCAGCTTCTCGGCAGCCAGGTAGTAGGCGTCGAAGTAGTCCGAGGCATGCCGCAGTTCGTTCCATTCAAAGCCCAGCCAGCGCACGTCGTCCTGGATGGCGGCCACGTATTCGGGGTCTTCCTTCGCCGGGTTGGTATCGTCGAAGCGCAGGTTGCACACGCCGGCGAACTCACCGGCGATGCCGAAGTTCAGGCAGATCGACTTGGCGTGGCCGATATGCAGGTAGCCGTTGGGCTCGGGCGGGAAGCGGGTCTTGATGGCCTGGTGCTTGCCGGCGGCCAGGTCCTCGCGCACGATCTGACGGATGAAATCCCGCTTTTCAGGGGCTTCCGGAAGGGCGTCGGTGGGGGCGGCAGTAGGCTCGGACATGATGCGCAGGAAGAAGGCAGAAAGATCGTCAGTCTAACGCGTCCCCCCGGGACGCGTCAGACGGTAGGTGCCGACCGTTGGTCGGCACTCATTCGCGCGCCAGCGTATGCTGCCCCAGAACCCCACGGGAGCCTCCCATGCATGTGATCTACCAGGCCGACAACCTGTTCGACGCCCATCTGGTCAAGCACGCGCTGGAGGCGGCCGGGATCCCCGCATTCGTGTTCGGCGAGCAGCTGCTGGGCGGGATGGGCGAGCTGCCGCTGTTCGGGGTGCTGCGGGTCTGCGTTCCGGACCTGGCGCGCCCGGAGGCGGAACAGATCGTGGCCGGGCTGGACTTGGGCGGGGCGCCGGACGACCCCATATTCGACGGTGACGAAAGCGCCGGCCTCTCGCCGGCCTAGGAGACCGCCATGTTGGGAATTGCCAAGGGCCTGTTGGGCATTGGAGCATTCAAGCAGCGCCTGCCGCGCGCCGACGAGGCGCTGCCGGGCCGTGAGCACCCGCTGCCGCTGCACAACCAGCACTACGTGAACAGCCACCCGCTCAAGGACGGCTTCGCCGGGCTGGAGCGCATCCGCTTCGCGATGGGCTGCTTCTGGGGTGCCGAGCGCATGTTCTGGACGCTGCCGGGGGTGTATTCGACTTCGGTGGGCTATGCGGGCGGGGTCACTCCCAACCCGACGTACGAAGAAGTCTGCTCGGGCCTGACCGGGCACACAGAGATCGTGGAGGTGGTGTACGACCCGGCGATCATCAGCGTGGAGCAGCTGCTGCAGGTGTTCTGGGAGAATCACGACCCCACCCAGGGCATGCGCCAGGGCAACGACACCGGCACCCAGTACCGGTCGGCGATCCATGCCACGACCCCGGCGCAGCACGCGGTAGCCCTGGCCAGCCGCGATGCCTACCAGCAGCGTCTGTCCGACAAGGGCTACGGTCCGATCACCACCGAAATCGACTTCCCGGCGCCGGCGTACTACTACGCCGAGGACTACCACCAGCAGTACCTGGCCAAGAACCCGAATGGTTATTGCGGGATTGGTGGGACTGGGGTGAGTTGTCCGATCGGGGTTGGGGCGTAACAGCTCCTGGTTGCATTTGATGCTGGGGGTGCCGGGCTTTGCCCGGCACCTTCATGCGTTTTGGCGAACAGCCGGTAGCCTGCGCATGGCCTGAGCTGGGCCGGCGGGTGCGGGTTTGCGGGACACGCCGTGAACCCATCCATGGGGGCTTGTAGAAAACATCCATGTTTTCTACAGTCCCGCAAACCCGCCCCCGCCGACCCTCGACGGTGTGTTGGGGGCCACGGGAAGATCAACGGCAGTGCCGATCATTTTCATGCGTTACCGGGCGCGGTGGCGTTCCGTGCCGTCGTTCGGGAACCGACGCTACCGGCCCGATACCCATTCGGCGTAGGGCCACGCCCTGCGTGGCTGCCTTTTGCATCCGCCCGCGACTCACCATCTGGGGCGGATGGCGGGCAGCCCCCGTAGGGACTGTCAAAAACATGGATGTTTTTGCCAAGCCCCCATGGGTGAAGGCGCACTGCTTGCGAGGCACTGCCTCGCGTGCGACTGAACGCACAGCCGCTGGCGGCTGGGCCGGGGCCCGGAGGGCGGTTTACGGCGTGTCCCGGAGCGGGGCTGGCCGACGGCCGCCCTGCTCGGATGAATTGAAACGCCAGCCGTTCGCGGAAATCTCAAATGAAAACGGGACGAATGCAATCGCAGCATCCGTCCCGCTTTTACATCGGTAACAACTACGGCTTACAGCCGTTCACGAATCGTCTGCCGCAGCGCTTCCAGATCCTTGGCGAATGCGTCGATGCCGGCGGCCAGCTTCTCGGTGGCCATCGGGTCGGCGGCCAGGTCGGCGGCAAACCTCGCGGCGTCGATCGGCGTCACCTCCACCGATTCGGCGGCACCCGCCACCAGCTTGCGCGGCAGCTCGCCGTGGTCGGCGTCCAGCTTCTCCAGCAGGTCCGGCGAAATGGTCAGGCGGTCGCAACCGGCCAGCGCTTCGATCTGCGCGGTGGAGCGGAACGACGCCCCCATCACCACCGTCGGCGAACCACGGCGCTTGAACTCGGCGTACACCCCGCGTACGAACACCACGCCCGGGTCGGCGTCGATGCTGGCCGGCGCCTGCCCGTTGGCGACGTACCAGTCCAGGATCCGGCCCACGAACGGGGAGATCAGGAATGCGCCGGCCTCACTGCAGGCCAGGGCCTGGGTCGGGTTGAAGATCAGGGTCAGGTTGCAGTCGATGCCCTCGGCCTGAAGCTGGCGCGCGGCCTCGACGCCTTCCCAGGTCGCCGCGATCTTGATCAGCACCTTGCTGCGCGGCACGCCGGCCGCTTCGTACATCGCGATGAACTGGCGCGCCTTGGTCACCGTGGCGGCCGTGTCGTGCGCCAGGTCGGCATCGACCTCGGTCGACACGCGGCCCGGCACCAGCGTGCTCAGCAGCGTGCCCACGCCCACGGTCAGGCGGTCGGCCACGGCGTGCACGATGGTTTCGCGGTCGCCCGCCTGGGTGCGGCCCCAGGCCAGTTCGCGCTCGATGAGCTCCGCATAGACCGGCAGGTCCAGGGCCTTCTTCACCAGCGTGGGATTGGTGGTGCAGTCGACCGGCTTCAGGCGCTTGATCGCCTCGTAATCGCCGGTGTCGGCGACCACCACGGACAGATCGCGCAGCTGCGACAGTTTGGACGGGGTTGCGGTACTCATTGCGGCTCCTGGAGTGTTACCTGGGCCCTGCGCGGCGCGCGGCAGGGACGATCAATTCTTCTGCGGGTTGTGCACGGCGGTCACCCGCAGGCGCAGCTTGCGGCCGCCGGGCGCGTCCCAGTCCATGCTCTGGCCGACGGCCAGGCCGAGCAGGGCAGTGCCCACCGGCGCAAGGATCGACACCTTGCCCTGGTCCACGTCCGCCTCGCGCGGATAGACCAGGGTCAGCTCATGCCGGTCGCCGTGCAGCTCATCTTCGCATTCCACCCGCGAATGCATCATCACGACGCCGTCGGGCATGTCGTCCCCGTCGACCACCGTCGCGCGGTTCAGCTCGCGCGCCAGGGCCTGGCCGGCCGGGGTGTGTTCTACAGCGGGTGAATCAAGCAGTGCGTCCAGCCGGTCCATGTCGGCGCTGGAAACAGTGATGGAGGGCGGCAGGCCGCTGGCGGTGGACATCTGATACTCCTGTGGATGATGGATGACCCATGCAAAAGGCGGTGCCTGCTGGCACCGCCCTCTCGTATTGTGCTGCGTATCCGCGGCGGATGCGACCGTACCGCCGTTGCCGGTTCAGCGGGGCGCCTGCACCCGGGGCTGGAGCGCCCGCGGCGGGGTCCGGTCGCTGTCGCCGATGTCCAGTTCGAACAGCTTCTCGGGCAGGCGCTTGAACTGTTCGGCCAGCTGCTCCAGGAAGCCGGTCATCGCTGAACTGCGGCGCCAGACCATGGCGATGCGGCGGCTTGGCCGGTCCTCGCCTTCGAAGTCGAGCAGGCGGATGTTGTCCGAACGCGGCACCGGCGGTTTCACCGACAGCGTGGGCAACAGGGTGATGCCCACGTCGGCCGCGACCATCTGCCGCAACGTTTCCAGGCTGGTGGCGCGGAACTCGGATTTTTCATTGGCGCCGAACAACCGGCACACCGCCAGCGCCTGGTCGCGCAGGCAGTGCCCGTCTTCCAGCAGCAGCAGTTTCTGCGAGGACAGCTCCTGCACATCCAGGTGATGGCGACGCGCCAGCGGATGCTGCCCCGACACCGCCAGCAGGAACGGCTCCTCGAACAGGAATTCGGCATGCAGCTGGTCGTCGTCCAGCGGCAGTGCAAGCAGCGCTGCGTCCAGCCGTCCATCGCGCAGGCGATGCAGCAGTTCGTCGCTCTTCTCCTCCACCAGCAGCAGCTCCAGCTGCGGGAAGCGTCCGCGGATGTTGGGAATCACGTGCGGCAGCAGGTACGGGCCCAGCGTGGGAAAAATGCCCAGCCGCACCGCGCCGGCTTCCGGGTCGCGGCTGCGCCGTGCGGCCTCCTTCATCTGTTCGATCTCGGCCACGATGACGCGCGCACGCGCGGCCGCCTCCACCCCGGCCGGGGTCAACATGACTTTGCGGGGGGCGCGCTCCACCAGCGGCAGGCCCAGCTCATCCTCGAGCTTCTTGATCTGGGTCGACAACGTCGGCTGGCTGACGAAGCAGGACGCCGCCGCGCGACCAAAGTGGCGATGGTCGGCCAGCGCCACCAGATATTTCAGATCACGTAGGTTCATTTCCTTGTACCTCTAAACGGTAATGGACCGGGTGATGGCGTGGTTTACCCAGCAGGCAAAAGGGTCCCCGGCGAACCGGGGACCCGACGTTTCAGGCAGCTTCGGCGACAGCGCCGCTGCTCTTGGGAACGGTAGTACGTATCAGGTGATCGAAGGCGCCCAGCGCCGCGGTCGAGCCGGCACCCATGGCGATGATGATCTGCTTGTAGGGCACGGTTGTGCAATCACCTGCGGCGAATACGCCCGCAACACTGGTCTGTCCACGGTCGTCAATGACCACTTCTCCGCGCGGCGACAGCGCCACGCTGTCTTTCAGCCACTCGGTGTTGGGCAGCAGGCCGATCTGCACGAAGATGCCTTCCAGCGCCACCCGGTGCGCGTCGCCGCCCACGCGGTCCAGGTAGACCAGGCCGGTGACCTTCTGGCCATCGCCCAGCACTTCCTGGGTGAGCGCGCTGGTGATGATGGTCACGTTGCCGAGGCTGCGCAGTTTCTTCTGCAGCACTTCGTCGGCGCGGAGCGTGTTGTCGAACTCCAGCAGGGTCACATGCGTCACGATCCCGGCCAGGTCGATCGCCGCTTCAACCCCGGAATTGCCGCCGCCGATCACCGCCACGCGCTTGCCCTTGAACAGCGGACCGTCGCAATGCGGGCAGTAGGCCACGCCCTTGTTGCGGTACTGGTCTTCGCCCGGCACGTTCATCTGGCGCCAGCGCGCCCCGGTGGACAGGATCACCGAACGCGACTTCAGCGACGCGCCGTTTTCCAGCTTGATCTCGACCAGGCCATCGTCGCCAGCGGGCACCAGCGCGCTCGCGCGCTGCAGATTCATGATGTCCACGTCGTATTCGCGCACATGCTGTTCCAGCGCCGTCGCCAGCTTCGGGCCTTCGGTTTCCTTCACCGACACGAAGTTCTCGATGGCCATGGTGTCCAGCACCTGGCCACCGAAGCGCTCGGCCGCCACGCCGGTACGGATGCCCTTGCGCGCGGCATAGATCGCCGCGGCGGCGCCGGCCGGACCGCCGCCGATCACCAGCACATCGTACGGCGCCTTGGCCGCGATCTTCGCCGCGTCGCGCTTGGCCGACCCGGTGTCCAGCTTGGCCACGATCTGTTCCAGGCTCATCCGGCCCTGGTCGAACACGTCACCGTTGAGGTAGACGGTGGGTACCGACATGATCTGCCGCGCCTCGACCTCGGCGGGGAACAACCCGCCGTCGATCGCCACGTGCTGGATGCGCGGGTTCAGCACCGCCGCCAGGTTCAACGCCTGGACCACGTCCGGGCAGTTCTGGCAGGACAGCGAAAAATAGGTCTCGAACCGGTACTCGCCTTCCAGCGACTGCACCTGCTCGATCACCTCGGCGGTGGCCTTGGACGGGTGCCCACCGACCTGCAGCAGCGCCAGCACCAGCGAGGTGAACTCATGGCCCATCGGCAACCCGGCGAAGGCCAGGTGGATGTCCTGGCCCGGGGTGGTCAGCGCGAACGAGGGGGTGCGCTCGGCGCCGTCGCGGCGCACGTCCAGCGTGATCTGGTTGGACAGCCCCACCAGGGTTTCAAGCAGCTCCAGCATTTCCTGCGACTTGGCGCCGTCGTCGGCATGCGCGGTGATCTGGATCGGCCGGGTGACGCGTTCCAGGTAGGTCTTCAGCTGGGACTGGAGGTTGGCATCCAACATCGAAAAACTCCTTGATTCAGGCAAAGGAACTGCGTCGACGTACCGCTACGGTACATCTGGGCGGCATGGGGGTGAACCCAAGCCGGCGCGGGTGGCAGCGGCTTGGGTTCACCCCCACTCCCGTCGCAACGGGAATGGGGATGGGACCTGCGTGGAACGGGGGCTTAGATCTTGCCGACCAGGTCCAGCGACGGGGTCAGGGTCTTTTCGCCTTCCTTCCACTTGGCCGGGCACACCTGGTTCGGGTTGGCGGCGGTGAACTGGGCAGCCTTCAGCTTGCGCAGGGTTTCGGAGACGTCACGGGCGATCTCGTTGGAATGGATCTCCAGGGTCTTGATCACGCCTTCCGGGTTGATGATGAAGGTGCCGCGCAGGGCCAGGCCCTCTTCAGCGATATGCACGCCGAAGGCGTTGGTCAGCTGGTGGGTCGGGTCGCCGACCAGCGGGAACTGGGCCTTGCCGACGGCCGGCGAGGTTTCGTGCCACACCTTGTGCGAGAAGTGGGTGTCGGTGGTGACGATGTACACCTCGGCACCGGCCTTCTGGAACTCGGCGTAATGGTCGGCGGCGTCTTCGATTTCGGTCGGGCAGTTGAAGGTGAAGGCGGCCGGCATGAAGATCAGGACCGACCACTGGCCCTTCAGGGTGCTGTCGGAGACCTTGATGAATTCGCCATTCTGGTAGGCGTTGGCTTCAAACGGCTTGATCTGGGTATTGATGAGCGACATCGAATTTCCTCGTGGTGAAGGGGATGGGTGAAGCGACCAACACAGGTTAGCGGCTTGGTTCCGATAAGGACAATGCATTGATTCCATCTATGCAATAGACACAGTCTATCGAAATGGGCTGATCGTCCAGTGAATGATCGGCCGCTTTCATCACAGAACCGTTGCTGCACAAGGGATTCAGCCAGAAGCGCGGCCGTGGCTGTGATAGCCGTTGCTTATCCGGGTGACGGCCAGGCTGAACAGACGTCCGGCAACGAGCGGAGCCCTCACCCTCGTGGCGCGGTGACCGGCCCATGCCGTGATTGACCTACACTGCGCCCCCACCTTGCCCAGGCCCCGCCATGACCGCTGCTCCGCAGGAGATCCGAACGCTGCTTGCCGCCGCCGCGCGCGTGCTGCCCGGGCCGGACGGGCGGCATGAAGCCGAGCTGTTGTTGCTGCATGTGCTGGGGCGGGACCGCAGCTGGCTGTTCGCGCATGCCACCGACCCGGTCGACCCCGTCAGCGGCCAGGCCTTCGCGGACCTGCTGCAGCGTCGGCTGGCCGGTGAGCCGGTGGCCTATCTGCTGGGTCGGCGGGGTTTCTGGACCCTGGACCTGGCTGTCACCCCGGACACCCTGATCCCGCGCCCGGAAACCGAGCGGCTGGTGGAGCTGGCACTGGAACGCCTGCCCGAGGGCATTCCCCTGCAGGTCGCCGACCTCGGCACCGGCAGCGGCGCGATCGCGCTGGCGCTGGCCAGCGAGCGCCCCCGGGCCCGGGTCGTGGCCACCGACATGAGTCCGGGCGCGCTGGCGGTGGCGCTGGGCAATGCCCGCCACCATGGCCTGGACAACGTCCAGTTCCGCCACGGCAGCTGGCATGCGCCGCTGGCGGGGGAACGCTTCGACCTGATCGCCAGCAACCCGCCGTACATCGCCAGCAGCGACCCGCACCTGGCGCGGGGCGACCTGCGGTTCGAACCGGCCACGGCGCTGGCCTCGGGCCGCGATGGCCTGGACGACATCCGCCAGATCATCGCGGGGGCGGCAGCGCATCTGGTGCCCGGCGGCTGGCTGCTGCTCGAGCACGGCTGGGACCAGGGCGCCGCGATCCGCGCGCTGCTGGCAACCGCCGGCTTCGACCAGGTCGATACCGCGGTGGACCTGGAGCAGCGCGATCGGGTCAGCCTGGGACGACGGCCGGCAACGCTAGAATGAAGGACCGCTGCGGCCGAGCGCCGGGCGGGCTGTCATTCCACCTGGAGCTTCGCCCATGCGTACGCTGTACCCCGCCATTACCCCCTACGACGTTGGCACCCTGAAGGTCGACGACCGCCACACGTTGTATTTCGAGCAGTGCGGCAACCCGCAGGGCAAGCCGGTGGTGATGCTGCACGGCGGTCCCGGCGGCGGCTGCAGCGACAAGATGCGCCAGTTCCACGACCCGGCAAAGTACCGGATCATCCTGTTCGACCAGCGCGGTGCCGGCCGTTCCACGCCGCATGCGGACCTGGTGGACAACACTACCTGGGACCTGGTGGCCGACATCGAGACGCTGCGCGAGCACCTCAAGGTGGAGCGCTGGCAGGTGTTTGGTGGCAGCTGGGGTTCGACCCTGGCGCTGGCCTACGCCCAGTCCCATCCGCAGCGGGTCACCGAGCTGGTGCTGCGCGGCATCTTCATGCTGCGCCGCTGGGAACTGGAGTGGTTCTACCAGGAAGGCGCCAACCGCCTGTTCCCGGACGCGTGGGAACACTATCTGGCACCGATTCCGGAGGTGGAGCGGCATGACCTGATCTCCGCGTTCCACCGCCGCCTGACCAGCGACGATGAAGCCACCCGGCTGGCTGCGGCCAAGGCGTGGAGCGTGTGGGAAGGGGCGACCAGCTTCCTGCATGTGGATGCGGACTTCGTCAACAGCCATGAAGACCCGCGTTTCGCGCTGGCCTTCGCGCGCATCGAGAACCACTACTTCGTCAACGGCGGCTTCTTCGAGGTCGAGGAGCAGCTGCTGCGCGACGCGCACAGGATCGCCGACATCCCCGGCGTGATCGTGCACGGTCGCTACGATGTGGTGTGCCCGCCGCAGAACGCGTGGGAACTGCACAAGGCGTGGCCGAAGTCCACGCTGGAAATCTGCCCGGCCTCGGGCCATTCGGCGTTCGAGGCGGAAAACATCGACGCGCTGGTGCGCGCGACGGATCGGTTCGCCGGTTGATCGCGTGCAGCCGGGCCAAGCCCGGCGCTACGTGGGCTGCAGCTGCGCCTGGAGGGTCGCGAAGATCCGCGCCAGGCGCTCTGCCCAGGCCTGCTGGCCGGCGGTATCGGCGATCAGGTCCTGCCGGATCTCCAGCTCCACATGCACCAGTCCACGGCCTTCGCCGTGCACCGGTACCGCGTAATCGCTGGTGCTGCTGACCGAATAGGGTTCGTTGTCGCCGACCACCAGGTCGCCTTCGTCGCGAAACGCCTGCAGCAGCGCGTGCGCGAAGCGCGTGTCGCGGTGGTACAGCACGCCGGCGTGCCACGGGCGCGCCACGCCGTTCATGGTCGGGGTGAAGCTGTGCATCATCACCAGCAGTGTCGGGCGCGCCGCGTTCACGCGTGCATCCAGCTCTGCCGCGATGCGCGCGTGGTAGGGCGCATGGATGGCATCGATACGCTGCTGTCGCTGCGCGTCGGTCAGCCCCGCATTGCCCGGCACTGCGGTACCGTCGCTCACCGCGGGGATCAGCGTCGGCGACGCCAGCGGCCGGTTGCAGTCGATCAGCAGGCGCGAATAGGTCTGTTCGATCGCCCAGGCATCCAGTCGCCCGGCCAGGGCCCGGGTGACCCCGGCGATGCCGATGTCCCAGCCGATATGCCGGTCCAGCTCGCCCTGCGGCAGGCCCAGGCCCTGCAGCGCACGAGGTACCTGCTGACCGGCATGGTCGGCCAGCAGCACGTACGGCGAGGCACCGTGTGCTCGGTGTAGGGTGTAGATGGCCGGATCATCGCCGCCGAGCAGCGGCGCCGGTGCCGTCGTGCCTGCATCAGCCACGCGGGGTGCCATCCAGATGGTGTTCGATCATCCACAGCCCGGCCCACAGTTTGGCGTCCAGCTGGTAGCCCTGGCCCATCTTCTCCACCAGCCAGGCCGCCGCGCCGGCGCGCGGCACCGCATGCACGGTGATGTCCTCGCTGCTGTCGCCGCCGCCCTCACCGACGCGGCGCAGTCCAGTGGCCCGTACGAACGCGATCTTTTCGCTGCTGGCACCGGACGAGGTGGGGCCGATCATCAGCACCTCGGCGTGGTCGGCGGTCCAGCCGGTCTCTTCTTCCAGTTCGCGCACCGCCGAGGCTTCGATCGACTCACCCGCGTCGATGTCGCCGACCAGGCCGGCGGGCATTTCGATGGTCCTGGCCTGCAGCGGTACCCGGAACTGTTCGACGAACAGGACGTGGTCGTCGGGGGTGACCGCGATGATGATCGCCGCCAGCCCACCGGCGTGGGTGCGCTCGCTGTATTCCCAGCTGCCGCGGACCACCATGCGCTGGTACTTGCCTTCGTAGACGACTTTCGGGGCTTGCGTGTCGGGGCTCATGCGAACTCGCTGGCAGGTGAGGAATGGTCGGACAGGCCGGCGGCGTTGAACAGGCGGCGCCGGGTCAGCGGGCCGAACCGCAGCGCGTCGCACAGGCCCTGCAGCATCTGTGCATCGGCGCTGGAACGGCTGAAATCGGCCTGCGCCGCATCCAGCGGGGCATCCAGCGCGATGGTGGTCAGCTGCCGCCACAGCAGCGCGTGCTCGCGCTGTTCGCGCAGGCGCACCGCCATCTGTGCGGCGCCACGCAGGCGCAGGAACGGCACTTCGTCCAGGCGTTCGTACAGGCTGTCCAGGCTGCCGAAATGGGCCAGCAGGACCGCCGCCGACTTGGCGCCGACCCCGGTCACGCCGGGGATGTTGTCGACCGCATCGCCGCACAGGGCCAGATAGTCGGCAATCTGGTGGGCATGCACGCCGTGGCGCGCCTTGACCCCGGCCATGCCCCAGCGCTGGTTGCGTGCGTAGTCCCACTGTTCGTCATGCTCGAACAGCAGCTGCGACAGGTCCTTGTCGGCCGAGACGATGACCCCGCGCATGCCGGCCGGGCGGCGCGCATGCAGGGCGCTGCCGATCAGGTCGTCTGCCTCGTAGTCGTGGTGGGCCAGCACGGTCAGGCCCAGCGCCACGCACAGGGCCTTGCAGTGGGCGAACTGGCGGCGCAGGGCGTCTGGCGCCGGCTCGCGGTTGGCCTTGTAGGCGGTGTACAGGCCGTGCCGGAAGCAGCTGTCCAGCGCTTCGTCGAAGGCGATGGCAATGTGCCGGGGGCGTTCGCGCTCGAGCAGGTCGAGCAGGAACCGGGCGAAGCCGTGCACCGCATTGGTCGGCCAGCCCTGCTGGTCCTGGAATTCGTCCGGCATCGAATGCCAGGCGCGGAACACGTACAGGCTGGCATCGACCAGGTACAGCGGGGCGCGCACGGGAGCGGGGTCGGACACTCAGCCCACCCAGTCCTGCAGCAGCGCGGCCGGATCCGGACGTTCGCGTTCGGGGGCCTCGACCTTCGGCGTGCCGATATGGATGAAGCCGGCGATGCGTTCATGCGCGGCCAGGCCCAGGCGGGCGTGCACCGCCGGGTCGAAGGCCATCCACGCGGTCAGCCACTGCGCGCCGAAGCCCAGCGCCTGCGCCGCCTGCAACAGGGCGAAACAGACGCAGCCGGCGGTCATCAGCTGTTCCTGCTCGGGCACTTTCGGGCTCGGCGTGGGGCTGGCGATGACGGTGATGATCAGCGGGGCATGGGAGAAACGCTGGCGATCCTTCTCCACCTGCGCCTCGGACGCGGTGGGGTCGCGCTCGCGGCTGCGCTGGGCCAGGAACTCGCCCAGCTGCAGGCGGGCATCGCCGGCAATGCGCAGGAACCGGTAGGGCACCTTCTTGCCGTGGTCGGGCACGCGCACCGCCGAGGCCAGCATCCGCAGCAGGGTGGCCGGGTCCGGCCCGGGAGCGCCGAGTTGCAGGGCGGGGACCGAACGGCGGGCGTCCAGGGCTTGCAGCGCGGGGGTGTCGAGCATGGGGTCTCAATCAGGCATTTCGGTGCCTTGATTATAGTCGCGGCGGTTTGTGACACGGGATCCGGTCATCTCCAGGCCGTTTGCGACAAAGCGTGATGAACCTCACTTAATTAATGGCATTCCTTCACGTCGCTGTACTCGCTTCCCACCCGCGCTGGCCTTACGATACAAGGCCTGCCGTCCCCGGCCATGAGGTTGAAAGTGAGGACTGATTCACTGTCCCGGACCGGCGGGCCGTCCTACCATTCGTGTGCTGGCGTCTTGGGGACGCCCGCGTCCGTCGTATCCATGCTGCATCCTGTACCAGCGAGGGTGGGGAGCCTTTTCGCATGATCGCCACGCCCACCATTCCGGGGCAACCGGGTCGCGACCCGGCGCTGTTGAAGCTCGCGCGCGAGGCGGCCCTTCCGGGCCTGGCCGAGTCGTTCGCGACCGTGCTGGCACGCTTCGACGACGTGCTGTTCGACCGCGCCGGCACCGCCGGCGCGTCGCAGCTGCTGTTCCTGGACGGCATGCGTGAACTGCGGCGCCGTCGCGAGGACATCGTGGGCGGCTTCCGCGGCCACCTGGCGCAGGCCTGGGACGCGCTGGAGCGCGGCACGCCGCTGTCGGCCGAAGCGACCCTGGCCGGGCAGGTGGAGGAAGGGTTGAGCCTGGTCCCCGAGCATGTGCTGGAGTCGCGGCTGGCGGTGCGCAACTTCGCCACCGTGCTGCTGCGCGACTGGAAGCCGGTGCTGGGTCGGCTCGACCGCCGCCTGGGCTGGATCGCCGGCGGGCTGGAGCTGGACGCGGACAGCAATCCGATCAGCCCCGAACACATCGGCGTGGCCATCCATGAGGCGTTCGCGGGCTGCGAGTTGGCCCCGGAGGTCCGCTTGGTGCTGATCAAGCTGTGCGAGCGCGACCTGCATGCGCCGATCGGCAAGCGCTACGAGAAACTGGACGAACAACTGGCGGCCGCCGGGGTCATGCCGCAGATGGCCGCGCCGCGTCGCACCGCGCCGCGCCCGCCGTCGCCGCGGCAGGAGCTGGACGAGCTGGTCGAGGCGCTGGAAAGCGAACAGGGCGGGGCCGACGATGGCGCGGCGCCGGCCTGGGCACGACGCTTCGCCGACCGCTGGGCGGCCAGCCGGGGCCGCATGCAGTCCGCGCAGGCCGCGCAGGACCGCGCCGGTGACGGCGCCGATGGCATGAGCGGCAACCAGGGCATGCTGCTGGATGCGCTGCACGAACTGCTGCAGCAGACCCGGCATGTGCGCGAAGACGCGACCTCCGCTGCCAGTGTGGCGGTGGGCCAGCAGCGGCCGCTCAGCCAGCGCGAGATGATGTCGGTGCTGTCGTTGCTGCAGGCCACGCCCAGCGCGACGCTGCGCGCGGCGATCGGCGAGGACGGGGAATCGTTGGCGCAGCGGTTGAAGAGTGAGGTGTTGTCGGGGGCGACCCGTCTGGGCGTGGACCCGTCGCAGGCGCGGCTGGACCCGCAGGACGAGGACGCCATCGACCTGGTCGGCATGCTGTTCGATGTGATGCTGGACGAGCGGGACCTGGAAGGGCGTTCGCGCGAGTTGATCGGCCGCCTGGTGGTACCGTTCGTGAAGGTGGCGATGCTGGACCGCCGCATGTTCGTGCAGAAGACCCATCCGGCGCGCAAGCTGCTCAATTCGCTGGCCGAAGCCTGCGAAGGCAACACCGGCGAGAGCCAGGCCGAGCGGGTGCTGATGGGCAAGGTCGAGGAGATCATTGAGCGGCTGGTCGCCGAATTCAACGAGAACCTGGCGATCTTCCTGACCCTGGAAGAAGAATTCCGCGATTTCCTGACCCAGCACCGGCGGCGTATCGAGATTGCCGAGCGACGCGCGGCCGAAACCCAGCGCGGGCAGGAAAAACTGGAGGTGGCGCGCAGCCGTGCGGCCTCCGAACTGGATTGGCGCATTGCCGATACGACCCTGCCGCAGGCGATCGGCGAGTTCCTGCGCCAGCCCTGGCAGCACCACCTGACCCTGGCAGTGCTGCGCGAAGGCGATGATGGCGCGTCGGTGAGCGAGGCCCTGGCGTTGGCCGACGGGGTGCTGGAGGAAGTTTCCGAAGCGCGCCGGCACGTGGTCGGCAAGCCGTGGCTGCAGGCGTGGCACCCGGTGCTGCGCAAGGTGTTTGCCAGCGTGGGCGTGCATGCCGATGGCGCCGCCGCGGCGATCGATTCGCTGCACGACACGCTGCAGTCGATCGCCGAGTCGCGGCCGGAGCTGGAGCGCGCGCTGCCGGAGCTGCCGCAGGTGGTGCTGCCCGCACCGCCCGCCTCGGAGAGCGCGGCGGTGGAGTTGGGCGGGAAGGTCGACGTGACCGATTTCGACAATGCCGATGCGGACCGCTTCCGCGGTCTGGAGATCGGCAGCTGGCTGGACTTCGTGGACAAGGACGGCAAGGTGCAGGCCGGCAAGCTGTCCTGGGTCAGTCCGATTTCGCAGCGCCTGCTGTTCGTGAACCGCCGCGGCGTGCGCTTCTGCGTGGCCTCGCCGGAAGAGCTGGCGGTGATGGTGCGGCTGGGCCGCCTGCGCGCGCATATCGACGACGGCGCGTTCGACAGCGCCATGCAGGGCGTGATCGACCGCCTGGACACCAAGGGCGCCACGGTTCACTGAGCCGGTTCCATGTGCCAGCAGAGAGCAGCGCCTCCCTGCTGCGTGCCGGGGCGGCCGCCGGGCAGCCCCGCTCCGGGACACGCCGCAAGTACGTCCTTGTAGGCTGCTAGAAAACATCCATGTTTTCTAGCGTCCCTCCGGGGGCTACCCGGCGGCCGCCCCTCCATGCATGGTCGAGCTGCGGCTGGATCGGGTTACGATCACCCCACCTACCGCTGCTCGGGGACATGCATGGCTGTCGAGGTGTTGGTACTGAGGGAACGTGCGTCGGGCGAACGGCGCGTGGCGATGACCCCGGAAACGGCGCGCAAGCTGATCGCGCTCGGCGCGACGGCCTGGTTCGAACCCGGCGCCGGACGCCTTGCCGGTTTCCCCGATGCGGCCTATCTGGAGGTCGGCGCGCAGCTGGCCGACGATGCGCGTTTGGCGCTGGCCGATATCGTGCTGTGCGTCCAGGCGCCGGAAGCGGCGCGGCTGGGCCAGATCAAAAATGGCGCCGTGCTGGTCGGCATGCTGCACCCGCAGGCCGACGCCGAGCGCGCGGGGATGATCCAGTCACGCGGGCTGCAGGCGTTTCCGCTGGAACGGCTGCCGCGCACCACGCGCGCGCAGTCGATGGATGTGCTGAGTTCGCAGGCCGGGATGGCCGGCTACAAGGCGACGCTGATCGCCGCGCAGCGTGCGCCGCGGTTCTTCCCGATGCTGACCACCGCCGCCGGCACGATCCGTCCGTCGCGGGTGCTGGTGGTGGGCGCCGGTGTGGCGGGACTGCAGGCGATTGCCACCGCGCGCCGGTTGGGCGCGCAGGTGGAGGGCTTCGATGTGCGTCCGGAAACGCGCGAGCAGATCGAGTCGCTGGGCGGCAAATTCCTCGATCTGGGGGTCAGTGCGGTGGGCGAGGGCGGCTATGCACGGCCGTTGACCGACGACGAGCGGGCCGAGCAGCAGCGCCGGCTGGGTGAGCACCTGCGGCTGGTCGATGTGGTGATCTGTACGGCGGCGGTGCCGGGGCGGCCGGCGCCGAAGATCGTCAGCAGCGCGATGGTGGAGGGCATGCGCCCGGGCAGCGTGATCGTGGACCTGGCCGCGGAAACGGGGGGCAACTGCGAGGCCACCCGGCCCGGTGAAACGCTCGACGTGGGGGGCGTGACCGTGGACGGCCCGCTCGACCTGGCCAGCCAGGGCGCGGTGCACGCCAGCGAGATGTATGCGCGCAACCTGTACAACTTCGTGGCGCTGTTCCTGAAGGACGGCGCGCTGGCGTTCGACTGGGACGACGAGCTGCTGGCGAAGACGCGTTGGGTGGCGGGCTGATCTACCGTCGTTACCGCACCCCGTGGTAGCGCCACGCCCTGCGTGGCAACGATCAACGCCCGGGCGCGGGCGGCAGGTCCTTCACCGGATTGGCCTTCAACCATTCCTGGCGCTGTTCGGGGCTCATCTTTTCCCAGCGCTCGCGCAATGCGTCGCGCTGGGCCGGGGTCATCTGGCGCATCTGCGCGAACAGCACGCGGGCCTGCTCACGCTGTTCCGGGGTCATGTTCTCGAAACGGTGTCGACCGCGCCGGGCCAGTTCGCGCTGTTCCGGGGTCATGCGCTGCCAGCGCTGGCCATGCTGCAGCATCCGTTCCCGCTGCGGCGGCGGCGCGTCGTTCCAGCGGTCGCGCACCGGCGCGACCAGCGCCTCGCGTTGCTGCGGGGTGAGCTTGTCCCATTCCGGCAGTGCCGATGTCTGCGCGCCGCTGGCCGCGCTCAGCGACAGCAGCACCAGGGCCAGGATCAGTCGCGGTTTCATGTTCACTCCATTGCCAGGTCGGTGGCGCCCAGCCACAGGTACAGGTCCGGATTCTCGTCGAGCAGCTCGCTGCTGTCATCCGGGGCGAGGGCTGCCATCTGTGCCGGCGGGGCGGCCGGCGGACGGGCGGTAAAGCTGATGCCCACACCCAGCGCCACCAGCAGCGAACAGGCGGTGGCCAGCCACCAGCCGTGCGCGCGTGCGCGCTGCGGAGCCTGCCGCGCAGCGCGCAGCCGGGCCAGCGTGGCCGGGGAAAGCTGGTCCACCGCGTGCGCATGCAGCTGCTGCAGGACGGCGTCAGCGGGAAGCGGGGTGTCGGGGCGGCTCACAATGCGATCTCCAGGTGCTGCTGCAGCGCCTGCCGGGCGCGCGATAGATGGGTTTTGACCGCGCCTTCGCTGCAGCCCATGGCCGCGGCGGTGGTGGCGCCATCGAGCTGCTGCAGCACGCGCAGGGTGAACGCCTCGCGCTGGCGTGCCGGCAACGCACGCAATGCCTTGACCAGCGCCGCGTACTGATCGCGCTGCTCGTGCGCCTGGGCCGGGCCCGGCCCGGGGTCGGCCCAGTCGATGTCATGGTCGCCGGCCAGGTCGTCGCTGCTGCGCCAGAAGCGCAGGCGGAAGCCGCGGCGGCGCTGCAGGTCGACCACGCGGCGACGCAGGATGCTCCAGAACAGCGGCGACCACTCCGCGGCCGGCTTGTCGCGGTAGGCCAGCATGCGCAGCATGGCGTCCTGCACCGCATCCAGCGCGTCGTCGCGCTGGCGCAGGCCGGCTTCGGCGAAGCGGAACGCGCGCGGGCCGATCCCGGCCAGGAACGCATCCAGCGACACCGGCAGCGCGGCCTCCAGTTCGTCGGGCAGGGTCGGCAGGGAAGGGCTCACCAGCACAGGGTAGCGCTCGCGCAGGGGGGACACAGTGACAACGCCCCGGCGCGGCGGCGGTTGACCGCTCCTGCAGAACGGTTCAGCGCATGGTTATGATGCAGGGACGGGAAGACCGCCTGGGAGAGAGACTGCAATGAGCGACGGGTTCGTGGCGTTGTACATCTTCATGCTGGCCGCGATCGCCGGCCACGTGATCATTTCGCGGGTGCCGGTGATCCTGCACACCCCCCTGATGTCCGGATCCAATTTCATCCACGGCATCGTGCTGATCGGGGCCATGGTGGTGCTGGGCCACGCGCAGACCCCGCTGGAGAAGATCATCGGCTTCATCGCGGTGGTGCTGGGCGCGGGCAATGCGGCCGGCGGCTACGTGGTGACCGAACGCATGCTGGACATGTTCAAGCCCAGCCAGAAGCGCGATGGCGGGGAGAAGGCGCCTTGAACGTGACCACCGCGCAACTGCTGCAGTGGCTGGTGCAGGTGAGCTACCTGGTCGCCGCCACGCTGTTCCTGCTCGGCCTGCAGCGCATGGCCTCGCCGATGACCGCACGCAGCGGCATCCGCTGGGCCGGTCTGGGCATGCTGATCGCCACCGTGGCGACCTTCTTCCTTCCCGACCTGCATAACGTGCCGCTGATCCTGGCGGCGGTGGCCATCGGTACCGGCGTGGCCTGGGGGTCGGCCAGGCGCGTGGCGATCACCGACATGCCGCAGATGGTGGCGCTGTACAACGGCATGGGCGGCGGCTCGGCGGCCGCGATCGGTGCGGTCGAACTGCTGCGCTTCTCGTTCCTGGTCAACCGTGATACCACCCACTGGAGCGGGCAGGCCATCGCCGAACTGGCCGCCCGGCAGCCGTCGACCACGGTGCTGGCGCTGGCCATCATCGGCTCGGCGATCGGTGCGGTGTCGCTGTCCGGCTCGATCATCGCCTGGGCCAAGCTCGACGGCCGCCTGGACCGGCGCGTCACCTTCCCGGGCCAGCAGGCCTTCAACCTGCTGGTGGCGGTGGCGATGGTCGTGCTGGGCATCTGGGCAGCGGTGAGCCTGAGCCCGGTGGCGATCATCAGCTTCTTCATGGTCGCGCTGGCGCTGGGCGTGCTGATGACCCTGCCGATCGGTGGCGCGGACATGCCGGTGGTGATTTCGCTGTACAACGCGTTCACCGGCCTGGCGGTGGCCTTCGAAGGCTATGTGCTGGGCAACGAGGCGCTGATCATCGCCGGCATGATGGTCGGTGCGGCCGGCATCCTGCTGACCCGGTTGATGGCCAAGGCGATGAACCGGCCGATCAGCGGCGTGCTGTTCTCCAACTTCGGCGGCGGTGGCGCCGCGCAGGAAATCACCGGTGCGCAGAAGCCGATCGAGGCCAGCGACGTGGCCGCGCTGATGGCGTTCGCCGAGCGCGTGGTGATCGTGCCCGGCTATGGCATGGCGGTGGCCCAGGCCCAGCACAAGGTATGGGAACTGGCGCAGCGGCTGATCGAGCGCGGGATCAAGGTCAAGTTCGCGATCCACCCGGTGGCCGGGCGCATGCCGGGCCACATGAACGTGCTGCTGGCCGAAGCGGGCGTGCCTTACGACCTGATCGCCGACATGGACGACATCAACCCCGAGTTCCCCAACACCGACGTGGCCCTGGTGATCGGCGCCAACGACGTGGTCAATCCGGTGGCGCGCACCGACCCGGCCAGCCCGATCTACGGCATGCCGATCCTGGACGTGGTCAACGCGCGCAACGTGGTGGTGATCAAGCGCGGCAAGGGCACCGGATTTGCCGGCATCGAAAACGCGCTGTTCTACGCCGACAACGCGCGCATGCTCTACGGCGATGGAGCCGGGGCGGCGAGCGCATTGGTCAGTGAATTGAAGGCCCTGGACGGCGGGCATTGAGTTTCCAGGTCACGACCAACGGTCGTGACCTACCCGGGCACACCGACCTGCCGGTAGGTCACGACCGTTGGTCGTGACGCACCCGGGATTGCACACCGACCTGCCGGTAGGTCACGACCGTTGGTCGTGACGCACCCGGGATTGCACACCGACCTGCCGGTAGGTCACGACCGTTGGTCGTGACGCCCCCGGGATTGCACACCGACCTGCCGGTAGGTCACGACCGTTGGTCGTGACGCACCCGGGATTGCACACCGACCTGCCGGTAGGTCACGACCGTTGGTCGTGACGCTCTCACCGCGCGATCCACCACCCAACCACCAGGCCCACCCCCAACCACAACCACTCGGCAACCCCGTTGGCCAGCTGAATCAAGGTGGCCGCCATGAACGGCCCCATGCGCAACGCTGAATTCCACGGGTCCAGCCCCAGCGACCCGCCCAGGTAGGCCGAGGCAATGGCCCAGTTGGCCGCCAGCGCCACCAGCACGGTGAAGCCCACGGTCAATCCCACCCGAAGCGGCCCGGCCTGCAGCTTCCCCAGGCGCAGCATGAAACCCAGCTCCAGTGCGGCCAATACGGCCATCCAGCCCGCCTGGCGACCGCTCAGCAGTGCAATGACCAACCAGGCCAGCGTGGCCGTGACGACACCAAGCAGAAACAGCGGGGGCCAGAGCCAGGCGTAGGACCGGGCGGGCGCAGAGGTGGGCGGCATGCATTCTTCCTTTGGACGCCCACAGGATACCGGCTTGCGGGGTGACCGGCGCGTGGGCGGCCACTGGGCTAAAATGACCACCTTGCGGGAATTGGCCGCGACCCCATATCGATCCACATGTACTCCCGTAGCAGCGAACCCGTCCACTTCGAACGCGACTGCGAGGCCGTCATGGTCCCGCAGGGCGAAACGGTCACCTTGCCGGCCGGCAGCTATGGGTACATCACCCAGGCGCTGGGCGGCAGCTATACCGTGTTCGTCGAAGGCAATCTGTTCCGCATCGCCGGCAAGAACGGCGATGCCATTGGCAAGGACCCGGTGCCTGCGCTGGAACTGCCCGCCGATGCGTCCGACGAGGAGGTCGAAAAGCTGGTCTGGCAGCAGCTGCGCACCTGCTTCGACCCGGAAATTCCGTTCAACATCGTCGACCTCGGCCTGGTCTATGAAGTGGAACTCAAGCACCTGGACGATGGCCAGCGCGAGGTCGACGTCAAGATGACCCTCACCGCGCCCGGCTGTGGCATGGGCGACATCCTGGTCGATGACGTCCGCAGCAAGCTGGAAATGATCCCGACCGTGGCCGAGGCCGATGTCGAGCTGGTGTTCGACCCGCCGTGGAACCAGCAGATGATGTCCGAGGCCGCCCGGCTCGAAACCGGCATGCTGTAATCGATGCGTACCCCGTAACCAGAACAGGAATCATCCGGTGTCCCAGACTTCCGTGAGCTTCACCACCACCCGTTCCGCCCAGCCGCGCAGCAGCGAGGAGCGTGATCGCATCCTGGCCGCCCCGGGGTTTGGTCTGCATTTCACCGACCACATGGTGGAAGTACGCTGGGACAAGGACACCGGCTGGCACAGCGCCAACGTGCGCCCGTATGGCCCGCTGCAGCTGAATCCGGCCGCTGCCGTGCTGCACTACGGCCAGGAAATCTTCGAAGGCATCAAGGCTTACCGCCACGCCGATGGCTCGATCTGGACCTTCCGCCCGGATGCCAATGGCCGCCGCCTGCAGCGCTCGGCGCAGCGCCTGGCGCTGCCGGAGCTGCCGGTGGAGATCTTCGTCGAATCGCTGAAGCAGCTGATCGCCGTGGATGCCAGCTGGGTGCCGTCGGCCGACGAATCCAGCCTGTATTTCCGTCCGTTCATGATCGGCGATGAGGCCTTCCTCGGCGTGCGTGGCGCGCAGAAGGCCGGCTACTACGTGATAGCCAGCCCGGCCGGTCCGTACTTCGCCAAGGGCGTGGCCCCGGTGGCGATCTGGCTGTCCACCGAATACGCGCGTGCGGCCAAGGGCGGCACCGGTGCGGCCAAGTGCGGTGGCAACTACGCCGCCTCGCTGCTGCCGCAGCAGAAGGCGCAGGCCCAGGGCTGCTCGCAGGTCCTGTTCCTGGATCCGGTGGAAGGCAAGTACCTGGAAGAACTGGGTGGCATGAACGTGTTCCTGGTCTACAGGGACGGCACGTTGGTGACGCCCGAGCTGTCGGGCAGCATCCTGGAAGGCATCACCCGTGAAAGCATCCTGCAGCTGGCCCGCGACCGTGGCATGAAGGTCGAAGAGCGCAAGGTCAGCATCGACGAGTGGAAGCAGGGCGTGGCCTCCGGCGAGATCGCCGAAGTGTTCGCCTGCGGTACCGCCGCCGTGGTGACCCCGATCGGCCAGCTCAAGGGGGAGGGTTTCTCCGTGGGCGACCTCGGCGCCCCGGCCGGCGAAGTGACCATGTCGCTGCGCAAGGAGCTGACCGACATCCAGTATGGCCGCCTGCCTGACCGCCACGGCTGGCTGGTGCGCCTGGACGGCTGAGCCGACCCGATCTGCCTGCATCCAAGGCCCGCCTGGCAACAGGCGGGCCTTTTTCATGGGCGGCGGACGGGTCAAGCCACGCCCCTGACCCCCTCCCTGAAACGATCCAAACCACGCTAACCCATTGTTGCGCAAGCAATGTCTCGTCCTTGACGCGCAAGACAGTGACGCAGGACACGGATTGCGTCCGTCGTGACCGTCCCGTTGCCGCCACATCCCTTCACATTCACAAACCCTTGACCCGGAAAGTCTCAGATCGAACTTTTCACAACCCTGAAAGCGGGCTGAAACATTGTTGGGCCACGCCCGAACCACTAGCGTCCGGGATCGGGCGGTTTGACAGGGGAAACCGATCCGTCTTCCAGGTTCGATTCAAGCCTTCTGTCTTCCGCGACGGATCGAACCGACTCTCGCCGCATCGACGGCTCCTCTCGACTTAAAGGGAATACCGATGTCTAACGATTCGCAGCGTCTGCGTCCGCGTGCATGGGTGGTACTCGGTGGTTCGGTTCTTTCGACCCTGTTGCTGGCCGCCCCGGCGTTCGCCGGCGACGTGCAGCTGAGTGGCCTGGCCTCCGCGCCCACCCACCAGCGCTTCATCGTGAAGTACAAGGACGGCGCCACCGACGTGGCCACGCCGACCGTATTGGCCAGTTCGCTGAAGGCCGCGGCAGCGGCGGTGCCGGCAGCGCAGGGGCGCGCGCTGGGCCTGCAGAAGCTGCGCACGCTGGCGATCGGTCCGACCGTGGTCAAGGCCGACCGCCCGCTGGACGTTGCCGAGTCGGAACTGCTGATGCGCCGCCTGGCGGCCGACCCGAACGTGGAATACGTGGAAGTCGACCAGCTGATGCGGGCCACCCTGACCCCGAACGACGCACGCCTGTCCGAGCAGTGGGGCTTCGGCACCAGCAATGCCTCCATCAACGTGCGCCCGGCCTGGGACAAGGCCACCGGCACCGGCGTGGTGGTGGCCGTGATCGACACCGGCATCACCAACCATGCCGACCTCAACGCCAACATCCTGCCCGGCTACGACTTCATCAGCGACGCGGCGATGGCGCGTGACGGCGGTGGCCGCGACAACAATGCCAACGACGAAGGCGACTGGTACGGCGCCAACGAGTGCGGTGCAGGCTATCCGGCCGCCAACTCCAGCTGGCACGGTACCCACGTGGCCGGCACCATCGCCGCCGTGACCAACAACAGCACCGGTGTGGCGGGTACCGCCTACAACGCCAAGGTGGTGCCGGTACGCGTGCTGGGCAAGTGCGGCGGCTACACCTCCGACATCGCCGATGCCATCGTGTGGGCGTCGGGTGGTACCGTCAGCGGCGTCCCGGCCAACGCCAATCCGGCCGAAGTGATCAACATGTCGCTGGGTGGCAGCGGCAGCTGCTCGGCCACCTACCAGAATGCGATCAACGGCGCGGTGTCGCGTGGCACCACCGTGGTGGTCGCCGCCGGCAACAGCAATACCAACGTGTCCTCGGCGGTGCCGGCCAACTGCGCCAACGTGATCGCGGTGGCCGCCACGACCTCCGCCGGCGCGCGCGCCAGCTTCTCCAACTATGGCACCGGCATCGACGTCTCGGCGCCGGGCCAGGCGATCCTGTCCACGCTCAACAGCGGCACCACGGTGCCCGGCAGCGCGTCCTACGCCTCGTACAACGGTACCTCGATGGCGGCGCCGCACGTGGCCGGCGTGGTTGCGCTGGTGCAGTCGGTGGCGCCGACCGCGTTGTCGCCGGCCGCGGTCGAAACCCTGCTCAAGAACACCGCACGGGCATTGCCGGGTGCGTGCAGCGGCGGCTGCGGTGCGGGCATCGTCGACGCCGATGCCGCGGTTACCGCAGCACTGGGCGGCACCAACCCGAACCCGGGCACCGGCACCCTGCAGAACAACGTGCCGGTGACCGGCCTGGGCGCATCCAGCGGCGCGTCACTGTCCTACACCGTGGCGGTGCCGTCGGGTCGTTCGAAGCTGAAGGTGACCATCGCCGGCGGCAGTGGCGACGCCGACCTGTACGTGCGTTCGGGCAGTGCCCCGACCGACACCGTGTACACCTGCCGTCCGTACCTGAGCGGCAACAACGAGACCTGCACGATCACTGCGCCGGCGGCGGGTACCTGGCATGTGCGGGTGAAGGCGTACAGCACGTTCTCGGGGGTCACCCTGACCGCGCAGTATTGATGTCATCGGTCACCCGACCAACGGTCGGGTGCTACCGGGGGTAGGTGCCGACCGTTGGTCGGCACGCCCCACGCGTGGCGCGGTTACCGCGTCACGCGTCTTCAAATCTGTTCGCGGCCACGTTCTTGCGGACGTGTTCGGGGTTCCAGATGCGGCCGTTCATGGCGATGTACACGCCCGGCTGCAGCGACTGCACCGCGCCGATCGCACAGCCGATGTTGAATTCGGCATCCGAACCGCGGAAACGGGCCGGGCTGAGTGCGCCGGTCATCACGATGGTCTTGTCCGCAATGCTCTTGAGCACGCGGCCGGTCTGCACCATCGAGTCGGTGCCGTGGGTCACCAGCACATGCCGGGTCGGCTGTGCGGCGATGGTGGCGCGGATCAGCTCGCGGTCTTCATCGCTGATGTGCAGCGAGTCCTTGCGCAGGATCGGGATCACGTTGAAGCGGAAGGTCACGCCCAGCTCGCGCAGGATCATCCCGATCTGCGGATCGCCGATCTGGTAGTCCGACTTGTCGTCGAAGTAGATCTTGTCGATCGTGCCGCCGGTGGTGATGATCAGTAGTTCGTCCATTGCAGCAATCCTGGTTTGACGGTTGAGCGGCGCGACCATGGCCGCGCAAGGTGCACATGATACGGCGACGAGGTCGGTAGCGCCGGCCGTTGGCCGGCCCACGTACCGCCTAGGCCGGCCAACGGCCGGCGCTACCGGGCCTTCGTAAACCGCCTGCGCAGCCCCGGCGCGCTCGACACGCCGATCACCGCCAGCGCCAGCAGCAGCTCCAGCCACGCCCACACCGCCGTCTCCGGATGGCTCCAGGCACTCATCACCCCGTGGCTGAACCAGAACAGCGACAGCACCCCGGCCCAGAACGTGGCCTGGCCACGGCCGCCGAGCACGCCGGCGGCCAGCAGCAGCGGGGGCAGGGTGAAGACCAGCTGGCTGGCCAGCCAGTGCCGGTCCTGCGCGAACCAGATCGCATACACCGCCGCCAAGGCCAGCAGCAATCCGGCCAGCGTCCATTTCTGCAGCCGCGGGCTCATCCCAGCCGCCGTGCGATGTCGGCCACCCGTCGGCCCAGCGCACGCGCCAGCACCGCTTCGTCCTCGCTGGGCACCGGGTTGTCGTCCGCACCGGCCACGTGGCTGGCGCCGTAAGGCGTGCCGCCGCTGGTGGTGTGGCTGAGCGCCGGTTCGGTGAACGGAATGCCCACGATCAGGCAGCCGTGGTGCAGCAGCGGCACCTGCATCGACAGCAGCGTCGATTCCTGCCCGCCATGCAGCGACGCGGTCGAGGTGAACACGCCCGCCGGCTTGCCGGCCAGCGTGCCGTTGACCCATTCGGCGCCGAGTCCGTCCAGGAAATGCTTGACCGGCGCGGCCATGTTGCCGAAGCGGGTCGGGCTGCCCAGCAGCAGGCCACTGCACTCGGACAGGTCCTCCACGCACACGTACGGGGCACCGTCCTCGGGCACCGGCGGCCGCGCGGTCTGGGTCACCGCCGCCACCGGCGGCACCGTGCGCAGGCGCGCGCTCATGCCCGGCACTTCGCCGATGCCGCGCGCGATCTGGCGCGCAAGCCGCGCCACCGAACCGCCACGGCTGTAGTACAGCACCAGAATCTCCGCCATCTCGCTTCCGTTGTGACCCTTCCGGTCCGCAGTATGGCATTGCCTCCACCCGGCTTCAGGTAGGCTTGCCCTGATGGAACCCCTGGATACTCTCAATCTATGGTTGGAACGCGGGCGCGACCGCGCCCGCACCGCCAGCTTCGGTCGCTTCCTGTGGCGCCGCTTCCTGGACGACCGCCTGTTCCAGGCGGCGGCCTCGCTGGCCTACACCACCGTGTTCGCGCTGGTGCCGCTGGCGATCGTGGTGTTTGGCGTGCTCTCGGCGTTCCCGGTCTTCGACCGCTGGAGCGACACGCTCAGCGACTACGTGTTTTCCAACTTCGTGCCCAATGCCGCGCGTGCCGCCGAGGGCTACCTGCGCCAGTTCTCGGCCAGTGCCGGCCAGCTCACCGCGGCGGGTTTCATCGCGCTGGTGGTGTCGCTGCTGATCACCCTCAACAGCGTCGAGGAAACCTTCAACCAGATCTGGCGGGTCAGCTCGACCCGGCCCAAGCTGACCCGCTTCCTGGTGTACTGGACCGTGCTGACCCTCGGCGCGATGCTGGCTGCCGCATCGCTGGCGGTGTCGGCAAGGGTCTTCGCGCTGCCGTTGTTCGGGACCAGCGAAGGCCGCCTGCTGGCCGACGCCTCGCTGACCCTGGCGCCGATCCTGATCGAATTCGTCTGCATCACGCTGGTCTACCGGGTGGTGCCGCACCACACGGTGAAATGGCGGCATGCCATCCCCGGCGCGATCCTGGCCGCGGTGATGCTGGAACTGGTGAAGTGGGGCATGGGGGCCTACCTGGGCAGCTTCCAGTCCTATCAGAAGCTGTATGGCACGGTGGCGTTCGTGCCGATCCTGCTGCTGTGGATCTACCTGTGCTGGGTGTCGGTGCTGCTGGGCGCGTCGCTGGCCTCCTCGATCGCCGCGTTCCGCTACCAGCCCGCCGACCTGCGCCTGCCCACCGGCTACGAGCTGTATGGCCTGCTGCGCCTGATCGGGCGTTTCCACCAGGCGCGCCTGGACGGGCGTGGACTGGACGAGGACGAGGTGCTGCGGCTGGAGCCGATGCTCACCGATTCGCTGCTGCAGAGCATGCTCTGCGACCTGGAGGCGATCCGTGTGGTGCGCCGTGACGAGCAGGGCGAATGGCTGCTGGCCCGCGACCTGGACCGGGTGACCCTGGCCGACCTGTACGAATCCACGCAGCTGCGCATTCCGGTCAAGGAAGCCTACCTGCCCTACCGCGACGACAGCCTGGGCATCGCCTCGGTGGCGGCGCTGGATGCACTGCGCCTGCCCCTGCGCGAGCTGCTCAAGCGCCGCGTCAGCGACATCTATACCCCGCACGGAGAAACCCCATGACCCCCAAGTCCCTGCTGCTGGCGCTGGGCGTGCTGGCCCTGGCCGGCTGCAACAAGCCTACCCCGCAACCCGACGCCAGCCCCGCGCCGCCCGCGCCGGTGGCCACGCCCGCCGACCCGGCCACGCCGTCGGAGGCGGCCAGCCCGAACCTGGAACGCAAGACCGCAGCCCGGCCGCGCCTGGTCCTGCCGGCGCTGGATGGCAGCACCTACGACCTGGCCGCGCACCGCGGCAAATGGGTGGTGGTGAACTTCTGGGCCACCTGGTGCGCGCCGTGCCGCAAGGAGATGCCGGAACTGGCGGCGCTGCACGCCATGCGCGAAGACATCGAAGTGGTGGGGCTGGCCTACGAGGACATCGAGGCCGCGGAGATGAAGGCCTTCCTGGAAAAGCTGCCGGTGACCTATCCGATCGTGATCGTGGACACCTACAACCCGCCCGAAGACTTCGCCGTGCCGCGCGGCCTGCCCATGACCTACCTGATCGCGCCCGATGGCACCGTGGCCAAGGAGTTCCTCGGCCCGGTCACGGCAGCGGACATCGAAAAGATCGTCCGATGAGCGGGCCGGTCCGGAGGATCGGGATCAATCCCCCCAGCGGCCGCGAATGATCACAGGTTGATCGGCTTCAACACCCCGTACTGCTCCTGCTGCAGTTTTCCCTTCAGCGGCGGCAGCTCGGGGATCGGGTCGTCCACCCGGGTGTCGGGCAGGCGGTCGAGCAGGTTGCGGACCAGGTCCAGCCGACCCCGCTTCTGGTCATTGAAGTCCACCAGCGTCCACGGCGCGTGCTCGCGGTGGGTGGCGCGCAGCATGGTTTCGCGCGCCTCGGTGTAGGCGCTGTACCGGCTGCGCGACTTCAGGTCCACCGGCGACAGCTTCCAGCCCTTGAGCGGATCGACGTGGCGTTCGGCGAAGCGCTTTTCCTGCTGCGCCTGGTCCACGCCCAGCCAGTACTTGAACAGCAGGATGCCGTCGTCGACCAGCAGCTGTTCGAACACCGGTGCCTGCGCCAGGAAGGCGCGGTACTCGCCTTCGCTGCAGTAGCCCATCACGTGTTCCACCCCCGCGCGGTTGTACCAGCTGCGGTCCATCAGCACGATCTCGCCGGCGGCGGGCAGGTGCGATACATAGCGCTGGAAGTACCACTGGGTGCTTTCCCGGTCGGTCGGCTTGGGCAGCGCGACGACCCGGCACTGGCGCGGGTTGAGGTGTTCGGCGATGGCCTGGATGGCGCCGCCCTTGCCGGCGGTGTCGCGCCCTTCGAACAGCACCAGGATGCGCTGCCCGGTGTGCTGGGCCCAGCGTGCCATGGTGGCCAGTTCCAGCTGCATCGGTTCGAGCAGTGCCTGGTATTCCTTGCGCTTGAGCTTGCCCATGCATCCCTCGTTGTCGGTTGCTACCGGATCGGCCCGCCCCGCGGTTTCGCCATGGCCTCCACCGCGGCGGTGAAATCACGCGCGAATCCTGCCATGTCGAACACGCCACTCCGGTCTCGCGCCCTCGCCACTTTCGAGCGCAGGGCGGCCAGCGTCAGCGGATCGTTGCCCAACGCTACGGCGGTGTCGATGAAGGCGCGGTCATCGGCGGCATTCAGTTCCTCCAGGCCCAGGTGGTGGTTGAGCGAGCCGGCCACGCGCGCGGCGAAGGTGGCCCCGGGGCAGGTCAGCACCGGGCAACCGGCCCACAGCGCATCCGATGCGGTGGTGTGCGCGTTGTACGGATGGGTGTCCAGGAACAGATCGGCGTGCGCGTAGCGCGCCAGGTAGGTCGGGTGCGGCAGCTTCGGCATGAACACCAGCCGCGCCGGGTCCAGCCCCGCCTCGCGCGCGGCCGAGCGCAGGCGCGCATCGGCGTGGCCCGGGCCCGACAGCAGCCACAGCACGCTGCCGGGCACGCCCTGCAGCACAGCGAAGGCGCGGCGCATGCTGCGCGGGTTGAGTTTGTAGCTGTTGTTGAAGCAGCAGAACACCACACCCTGCGCGGGCAGCCCGCAGGCCACGCGGTCGGGCGCCGGTTCCAGCACGCGGGTCGGGTCGGAGGGCTGGAACGCGCGGGGCAGGTAGTGCACCTGCTCGCTGAACGTCGGCGCCAGTGCGGTGGGGAGTACGAAGGCGTCGGCCAGCACGTAGTCCATCCAGTCGGCACCGGAGGTGCCCGGGTAGGCCAGCCAGGTCACCTGCACCGGCGCAGGGCGCATCGCCAGCACCGCCGGGGTGCCGCCGCCGCCCCAGCCGCGCAGGTCGAACAGCACGTCGATGCCGGCGCCGCGGATCGCGGCGGCGATCGCTGCGTGCGGCAGCCCGGCGACCTCGTGCAGGGTGTCGGCGGCGGCCCGCAGGCGTGCGCGGATGCCACTGCCATCGTCGCCATTGAGCGCGAACAGGTGCAGCTCCAGCGCACCCAGCGCGCGCAGCTGTTCGAACAGCGCCACGGTCAGCAGGCCGGTCGGGTGCGCGCCGAAACCATTGGAAAGGAAGCCCACGCGCAACCGCCCGTGCGCGCGGACCGTGGCGCGGGGCAGCGCACGCACGCCTTCGGCGATCGCGGCGGCCCGCTGCCGCGCGCAGGCCAGCTGCTCGGCGGCGCTGCTGTCTTCGCTGAGGAACGCAAACGGCTCGACCACCGCCGCGCCCTGCGCGACCGCCTGCCGCACCTGCCGGGACAGGGTGTCGAGCCCGCGCCAATCGCACAGTCGGCGTTGCCAGTTGAGCAGCTGCGCGCTGATGTAGGGCTCGCCCGGCAGCAGCTGGTGCGCGTGTCGGTAGGCATCGGCGGCGGCTTCGGGCTGGTTGGCGTCTTCCAGCGCGTGGCCCAGCCACAGCGCGATGCCCGGATGCTGGGGAACGAGATCGGACGCCTGCCGCAACAGCGCGGCCGCCTCGTCGTGGCGGCCCTGCATCCAGCGGGTACGGCCCAGCCGCGCCAGCGCCTCAGGGTGCCCGGGGCGCAGCTGCAGCGCGCGCAGGGCCGCCTGCTCGCCGGCCACGGTATCGCCGGCTTCCAGCTCGGCGTCGGCCAGCATCACCCAGGCGATGAAGTCCTGCGGCTGGCGCTGCACCGCGCCACGCAGCTGCTCGCGCTGCGGGTCCATGCTCACGCGCCGGCGGACAGCTGGGCCAGCTCGTCGGCCTGGTGTTCGTGGATCAGCCGCTCGACCAGGGTGTCCATCTCGCCGGCGATGATGTTGGGCAGGTCGTACAGGGTCAGCCCTTCCACGCGATGATCGGTAATCCGGCCCTGCGGGAAACTGTAGGTGCGGATGCGCTGGCTGCGGTCGCCACTGCCGACCTGCAGCCGCCGGCTTTCGGCGGTGGCGGCGGCCTGCCTGCTGCGTTCGCTGTCGAGCAGCTGCGCCTTGAGGCGCTTCATCGCCTTGTCGCGGTTGGCGTGCTGGCTGCGTTCGGTCTGGCACTCCACCACCACGCCGCTGGGCAGGTGGGTGATGCGGATCGCCGACTCGGTCTTGTTGACGTGCTGCCCGCCGGCGCCCGAGGAGCGGAATGTATCCACCTTCAGGTCGGCCGGGTTGATCACGATGTCGTCGACCTCGTCGGCCTCGGGAATGATCGCCACGGTGGCCGCCGAGGTGTGGATCCGCCCCTGCGATTCGGTGGCGGGCACGCGCTGCACCCGGTGGGTGCCGGATTCGAACTTCAGCTTGGAATACGCGCCGCGGCCGACCACGCGGGCCACGATTTCCTTGTAACCGCCGTGCTCGCCCGGATTGTCCGATTCGATCTCGACCTTCCAGCCCTGGCGTTCGGCGTAGCGCGCGTACATGCGGAACAGGTCGCCGGCGAAGATCGCCGCTTCATCGCCGCCGGTGCCGGCGCGCACTTCCAGGAACAGGTTGCCGTCATCGCGCGGGTCGCGCGGCACCAGCAGCAGGGCCAGGTCATGGTCGAGCTGCTGCAGGCGTTGCTGTGCCGCCGTGATCTCCTCATCGGCCAGCTCGCGCAGGTCCGGGTCGGCGCGCATGGCCTCGGCCGCAGCGAGGTCGGCCAGCGCGCGCGCTTCGTCGGCCAGCGCACTGGCGATCGGCTGCAGCTGCGCGAACTCGCGCGACAGGTTGCGGAAGCGCTCGTTGTCGCCGACCACGTCCGGGTCGGCCAGCAGGCGTTCAAGTTCTTCGCGGCGCTCGGCCAGCGCTTCCAGCTTACGGCGCAGGGTCGGCGTCATCGGTCCTCTCAGCAGCGTGGTGGTAACCCGGCTTGGCCGGGAACAGGCGCTCGGCGGCGCGGGTGAGTTCAGTATCGCCGCTGAGCGCGGCGGCGCGCAGGGCGGCAGTAGGCGGGTGCAGCAGGCGGTTGGTCAGGCCATGCGCGAGCAGTTCCAGCACTTCTTCCGGCGATTTGCCGTGGGCCAGCTGCTGGCGGGCCTTGTCCAGCATTTCCACCCGGGTTGCTTCGCCATACGCGCGCAGCTGCCGCAGCGGCGCCTGGTGTGCGCTGGCCTGCTGGGTTTCAACAAAGCGCGACACCTGCAGGTCGATGATCGCCTCGGCTTCGGCGGCCGCTTCCCGGCGGCTGCGGCGATTGTCTTCCACCGCGCGCTCCAGGTCGTCCACGGTGTAGAGGAAGGCATCCTTCAGCTCGCCCACGCCGGATTCGATGTCGCGCGGGACCGCCAGGTCGAACAGCAGCATCGGCTTGTGCTTGCGCCCGCGCAGTGCGCTGGCCACCTGCGCCTGGGTGATCACCGGCTCGCGGGCGGCGGTCGCCGAGAACACCACGTCGGCCTCGCCCAGGTGGCGCTCCAGCTCGGTCAGGGGCAGGGCCACGCCGCCATGGCGGCTGGCCAGCTCCTGGGCATGGGCCAGGGTGCGGTTGGCGATCAACAGGCGGCGCACGCGGCCTTCGCTGAGGTGGCGGGCGGCCAGTTCGATGGTTTCGCCGGCGCCCACCAGCAGCACGGTGGAATCCTCCAGCCGCGCGAACGAGTTCTGTGCCAGGCGTACCGCGGTGGAGGCCACCGAGATCGGATTGGCGCCGACCCGGGTATCGGTCCGCGCCCGCTTGGCCACCGAGAAGGTCTGCTGGAACAGGCGGTCAAGGCGCTGCCCGAGCAGGCCATGGTCGCGCGCCATGGCCCAGGCGTCCTTGACCTGGCCCAGGATCTGCGGCTCGCCCAGCACCATCGAGTCCAGCCCGGTGGCGACCCGGAACAGATGGCGCACCGCATCGGCGTCGGCATGCTGGTACAGATAGCCGTGCAACTGCCCCGCGTGGCGTTCCAGCCACTGCGCCAGGGCCTCGCCGGAATCGGCCACCGCATACAGTTCGGTGCGGTTGCAGGTGGACAGCAGCACCGCCTCGGCCACCTGCGGGGTATCGCGCAGCGACGCCAGTGCCTGGGGCAGGGCGTCGCCGCCGAAGGACGCGCGTTCGCGCAGTTCCACCGGCGCGGTCTGGTGATTCAGTCCGAGCACCCACAGGGTCATTGTTCAGTTGCTTGCGATAAGCTGCTGGCCATTCAAGTCGTCATTTTAAGGCCAGAAGCCCCCGATGCCCGCATTGATTCGCATCCCCAGCGTTCTGCTGCTGTCCCTGCTTGCCGCCGGCCCGCTGTTGGCGGCCCCCAAAGCGCCTGCCGGCAAGGCGGTGCCCGCCGAGCCCGCCTCGTTGACCCCGGTGATGGCCGGCGAGTTCGCGTTGCAGGCCGGCAAGCTGGCCGAGGCCGCGCGCTGGTATCTGGAGGCGGCCGAAGCCGGCGAGGACGACGCCGGCCTGGCCGAGCGGGCGACCCGGATCGCCATGCTGGCCGACGATGACACGCGCGCCAGCCGCGCCCTGGCCTTGTGGGAGAAGCGCGCACCGCGCTCGCTGGGCATGCGCAGCAGCGCCGCCGCCCTGGACCTGCGCAAGGGGGACGTGAAGGGGGCGCGTACTGAACTGGCCGCGCTGCTGCGCGACCCGGACCCGCGTGGCTGGAAGTTCGCGCTCGCCGCGCTGGTCGGGGGCAGCCGCGAGCCGGCCACCGCGGCCGACGTGCTGGGCCGGCTGGTCGATGACAACGCCATTCCCAACCAGCTCGAACCGTGGCAGGAGTTCGGTCGGCTGGCCATGCGCCTGGACCGGCCCGAACTGGCGCGGCGCATGGTCGATGAAGTGGTGCGGCGCTTCCCGGGCGAGCCGCGGGTGGCGCTGTTGAATGCCAGCCTGATGTACCAGGCCGGCAGGACCGATGAGGCACTGGCGGCCCTGCGTGCGGTGGAACCGCGCACGGCCAGCGACCCGGAACTGCGCAACGCGGTGGCCATCGCCTACGACGCGATGGGCGAGGCCAAGGCGGCCGAGCGGGTGCTGTCGGTGGGTCCGCAGGACGTGCAGACCTGGGGCATGCGCGCCTCGCTGCTGGCCAAGCAGAAGGACGACCCGGCCCTGCTGGCGCTGTATACCGCCCTGTCAAAGCAGGCCACCAAGCCGGATCCGGCCCAGCGCCTGCTGCTGGGCAAGATCGCCGAATACCTCAAGCGCCATGCCGAAGCCGTGGACTGGTACCTGAGCGTGCCCGGTGGCGAGGAGCGCGCCGAAGCGCGCCTGCGCGCGGCCAGTGCCCAGTACGCGTTGGGCCAGCCGGACAAGGCCTTCGCCGGGGTGCACGCGATCCAGTCCGATGCCAGCATCGACGACGAGGCCCGACGCGACGCCTACCTGCTGGAAGCCGAGCTGCGCCAGCGCGGCAACGACCTGCCCGGCGAACTGGATGCGCTGGCCCGCGGCCTGGCTGCGTACCCGGACGAGAATGCCTTGCTGTATGCGCGCGCCCTGGCCTGGGAGCGCCGTGACGATGTTCCACGTGCCGAGGCCGACCTGCGCAAGATCCTGGTCACCGAACCGGAAAACGTGGCCGCGCTCAACGCGCTGGGGTACACCCTGGCCGACCGCACCACCCGTTACCAGGAGGCGCTTGAGCTGATCGACCGCGCCCGCGTGGCCGAACCGGACAACGCGGCCATCGTCGACAGCTATGGCTGGGTGCTGTATCGCCTCGGCCGCACCGAGGAGGCACTGGTGCAGCTGCGCCGCGCCTGGACCCTGGCCAAGGACCCGGAAATCGCCGCGCATGTCGGCGAAGTCCTGTGGGTGCTTGGCCGCAAGGACGAGGCCCGCCGCTTCTTCGACGAAGCGCGCCGGCTGGACCCGGAAAACCGTGCGCTGCAGCGCGTGATCGAGAAATACGGCGTATGAAGTGGATGTCGATGAGGGCCGCCTGCGCGGCGGCCATGGCACTGGGGTTGTCGGCCTGTGTGTCGCTGGATGCGCGCAAGGCGCCGGCCGCGCCGGACGTGGCGACCCGCATCAGCGCCGAGGCCCGTCAGGCCGAGGATCTGCGGGTGCGGATGCTGCGCGACCGGCCGGACTGGTCGTTCGAAGGTCGCGTCGCGGTCAGCAAAGGCCGCAACGGTGGCAGCGGCCGGATCGACTGGCGGCAGCAGTCGCGCGGCTACGTGGTTGCGCTGAGTGCACCGGTGACCCGGCAGAGCTGGACCCTCAGTGGTGACAGCGCGCAGGGCGGTGGTCGCCTGGACGGCGTCGACGGCGGGCCGCGCCAGGGGCCTGACGCGCAGCAGGTGCTGCTCGAAGCCACGGGCTGGGATATCCCGGTCAACCAGCTGCCCGACTGGGTGCGTGGGCTGGTCGCCGAAGACGTGGCCGCCGCCGGACAGGTAGATCGCGACAGCGACGGCCGTCCGCGCCGGTTCCAGCAGATGGGCTGGGATATCCAATACCTGGACTGGTACCCGGCCGAAGGCGGGCGACCCGTGCTGCCGCGCCGGATCGAGGCGGTCAGGGGCGATGCCAAGGTGCGCCTGCTGGTCGACGGCTGGGTGCTGGACGCGCCATGAGCGCGCCGGACCTGAACGGTGAGGGGGAGTGGTGGCCGGCCCCGGCCAAGCTGAACCTGTTCCTGCACATCACCGGCCGCCGTGCCGACGGGTACCACGAACTGCAGAGCGTCTTCCGCCTGCTCGACTGGGGTGACCGGCTGCGGCTGAACCTGCGCGCGGACGGCCAGGTCCGTCGCCAGGGACCGTCGGTGGCTGGCGTTGCCGAGGCCGATGATCTCGCCGTGCGTGCCGCGCGGTTGCTTAAAAAATCGGCAAACATCGATGAAGGTGCGGACATTTTCATCGAAAAGAACATTCCCGCCGGCGGTGGCTTCGGCGGTGGCTCGTCGGATGCGGCCACGGTTCTGGTAGCGCTGAACCACCTCTGGCGGGCCGGGCTGACGGTCGATGCGCTGGCCGACCTGGGCCTGCAGCTGGGCGCCGACGTCCCGGTCTTCGTACGTGGCCACAACGCCTGGGCCGAGGGGGTGGGGGAGCGGCTGACCCCGCTGGCGCTGCCGGCGGCCTGGTATGTGATCGCCGACCCCGGCGTGCATGTGCCTACCGCAGCACTTTTCGGCTCCCCGGATTTGACGCGCGACGCTCCAGTGGCGAAAATAGCGGACTTCGCTTCCGGGTCTTTGCTCGGGAATGCGTTCGAGCCGGTACTGCGCCGTCGCGAACCTGCCGTGGAGGCAGTGCTCATCGCGTTGGACAGCATTGGTCGGGCACGACTCACCGGGTCGGGAAGCGGTTGTTTCGTCGAGTTCGACACGCGCGCTGCTGCAGAGCAGGGCCTGGCGGAGTTGCCGGAAGGACTGCGGGCATGGGTGGCTGCGGGCGTGGAGCGCTCGCCACTGCTTGATGTACTCGAGCGTTATTGATTTTGATGCAGGGGCGTCGCCAAGAGGCCCAAGGCACCAGGTTTTGATCCTGGCATTCGGAGGTTCGAATCCTCCCGCCCCTGCCACTTGCGGACGTCAACCGCGTTCCATGCGCATGCTGCGCGGACACGGTTGACTGGCCGCGGTGTTGTCACCGCAGGCACCTTCGGGCGCCGGCGGCAGAGTTCTCCGCCCATCGCTCCCGCCCGAGACCGTCATGATGCAAGAACACCCGAACCTGCTGGTATTTTCCGGCAACGCCAACAAGCGCCTTGCGCAGAGCATCTGCAAGGAGCTGGGGGTGCGACCGGGCAAGGCGTTGGTGTCGCGCTTCTCCGACGGTGAAGTGCAGGTCGAGATCGAAGAAAACGTGCGCAAGCAGGACGTTTTCGTGATCCAGCCGACCTGCGCGCCCAGCGCCGAGAACCTGATGGAACTGCTGGTCCTGATCGACGCGCTGAAGCGCGCGTCGGTCAACAGTGTCACCGCCGTGGTGCCGTATTTCGGCTACTCGCGGCAGGATCGCCGCATGCGCTCCTCGCGCGTGCCGATCACCGCCAAGGTCGCCGCCAAGATGTTCAGCGCGGTTGGCGCCGACCGCGTCCTGACGGTGGACCTGCATGCCGACCAGATCCAGGGGTTCTTCGACATGCCGGTGGACAACGTGTATGCCTCGCCGCTGCTGCTCGCCGATATCTGGCGCGCCTACGGCACTGAAAACCTGATCGTGGTGTCCCCGGACGTGGGTGGCGTGGTGCGTGCGCGCGCCGTGGCCAAACGCCTGGACGACGCCGACCTGGCGATCATCGACAAGCGCCGTCCGCGCGCCAACGTGTCCACCGTGATGAACATCATCGGTGACGTCGAAGGCAAGACCTGCGTGATGGTCGATGACATCGTCGATACCGCCGGCACCCTGTGTGCGGCCGCCGCAGCGCTGAAGGCGCGTGGCGCCCTGAAGGTGGCGGCGTACTGCACCCACGCCGTGCTCTCGGGCCCGGCGGTGGACAACATCAACAACTCCCAGCTCGATGAGCTGGTGGTGACCGACACCATCCCGCTGCGTGAAGAGGCGCGGGTGTGCAGCAAGATCCGCCAGCTCAGCGTGGCGGAAATGCTGGCCGAAACGATGCGCCGCATCGCCTTCGGCGAGTCGGTCAGCTCGCTGTACGTGGATTGATTTTTCCGGCCGCCGGCAACGGCGGACGGGTCCCGGGTACGTCTGGTCGCGGACGTGCCTTCCATCGCCAAGCCATTCCGGCAAGGCAACAACTGGTAGAAGAACAATGTCGAAGACCCATGAAATCAAGGTCACCAAGCGTGAACTGCAGCGTAAGGGTGCGAGCCGCCGCCTGCGTCACTCCGGTGTGATCCCGGCCATCGTGTACGGTGGCAGCGCCGAACCGGTCGCCATCAGCCTGGACCACAACGCCATCTGGCTGGCCCAGCAGAACGAGTGGTTCTACTCGTCGATCCTGGACCTGAACCTGGACGGCAAGATCACCAAGGTCCTGCTGCGTGACATGCAGCGCCACCCGCACAAGCAGCTGATCATGCACCTGGACTTCCTGCGCGTGGACGAGAACCAGTCCCTGACCGCGTCGGTGCCGCTGCACTTCATCAATGAAGACACCTCGCCGGCCGGCAAGGCTTCCGATGTCGTGGTCACCCACGAACTGAAGGAAGTGACCATCACCTGCCTGCCGAAGGACCTGCCGGAATCGATCGACGTCGATCTGGGCCAGCTGGCTTCGGGCGACGTGATCAAGCTGTCGGACATCAAGCTGCCGAAGGGCGTGACCATTCCGGCGCTGGCGCTGGGCAAGGACCACGATGATGCGATCGTGACCGCCAAGGCGGGCAAGATCGATGCCGCCGACGAAGAAGCACCGGCTGCAGAGTAAGCAATTGCGGCGCCTGTCCCCCGGGGCAGGCGCCGTTTCTGTATGTACCGGCATGACGCGGGTACCGACGAAGAAGAGCGATGACAGGATTGCGATTGATCGTTGGTCTGGGCAACCCCGGACCCGAGCACGCCCAGACCCGGCACAATGCCGGGTTTCGTTTCATTGACGCCCTGGTAGAACGGGCCGGCGCGCGCTGGAGCGTGGACAGCAAGCTGTTCGGCGAGACCGCCCGGGTCGACATCGCCGGGCAACCGGTGTGGCTGCTCAAGCCCGCCACCTACATGAATCTCAGCGGCAAGTCGGTCACCGCCGCGCAGCGGTTCTGGAAGATCGAGCCGGAAGAAACCCTGTTGGCGCATGACGAACTGGACCTGCCGCCCGGCGTGGCCCGGTTGAAGTTCGACGGCGGCCATGGGGGGCAGAATGGCCTGCGTGACACCATCCGCCTGCTCGGCCACGGCAAGTTCCACCGCCTGCGGATCGGCATCGGCCACCCGGGCCACAAGGACCGCGTGGTGCCCTGGGTGCTGGGTCGCGCCAGCAAGGACGACGATGTGCTGATCGGTCATGCCATCGACGATGCCATCGACGTGCTGCCGCTGGCGGTGCGTGGCGATTACAGTGAGGCGATGAAGCGCCTGCACACCCCGAAGTAACCGGAACGTCCGGAATCGGATGGGCCGGTCGGGTCCTGCAGTACGGCCCGGATCCGACGGTAGGTACCGACCGTTGGTCGGCACGGAGAATGATTGGAAAAGCAGCGCCCAACGTCGCCGCTTTCCCAATCACTTTCACCCCAGAGGTTGCAAAAGATGGGTATCAAATGCGGCATCGTCGGCCTGCCCAATGTCGGCAAGTCGACCCTGTTCAATGCGCTGACCAAGGCGGGCATCGCGGCGGCCAACTTCCCGTTCTGCACGATTGAACCGAACGTCGGCATCGTGCCGGTGCCGGATCCGCGCCTGAACGAGCTGGCGGCGATCATCAACCCGCAGAAGGTCATCCCGACCGCCGTGGAGTTCGTGGACATCGCCGGCCTGGTGGCGGGCGCGGCCAGCGGCGAGGGCCTGGGCAACAAGTTCCTGGCGCACATCCGCGAAGTGGATGCGATCACCCACGTGGTGCGCTGCTTCGAGAACCCGGACGTGATCCACGTCAACAACAAGGTCGATCCGATCTCGGACATCGAGACCATCGATATCGAGTTGGCCCTGGCCGACCTGGACAGTGTCGAGAAGGCGCTCAACCGCGCCGAGCGTGCGGCCAAGGGCGGTGACAAGGAGGCCGCGGCGCGCAAGCCGGTGCTGGCGAAGCTGCAGGCGGCACTGGCGGACGGCAAGGCCGGGCGTTCGGTGGGCCTGGACGACGAAGAGAAGGCGTTGGTGCGCGACCTGTTCCTGCTGACCCTCAAGC